>Ga0209777_10000781_pt1 | contig 49459 bp, 45 predicted proteins | sample FrelakmetHBP12HB_FD_187147 | JGI IMG/M metagenome (GOLD analysis project Ga0209777, IMG submission 187147) | Freshwater lake sediment microbial communities from the University of Notre Dame, USA, for methane emissions studies -HBP12 HB (SPAdes)... | ecosystem: Environmental > Aquatic >... | reverse complement strand
ATCGAGCAGTTGGGCTCCGTGCAGAGTATTGCCATGAAGCAGTTTTCTCAGCCCTCCTGGAAGTCCTTCGTCGGACGGCTCGTCCTTAATGCGGTACGTTCCGTAAAAATTCCGATGGCGGAATTTAATTGGCTCTTGCCACGATGCCCAAGACTCCATGACGATGGATGTGAGCATGATGACCATGATCAGAATACGGCTGCCGGCAGCCAGGATGGAAGTGCCGGGTCTGTAAGGGACAAAGGATTTATCGCAGCACCACCAGAAGGACACGCCGAATAATGCGACCAGAATAGGATATTCAAACAGTCCCTTAAATATAAAAGGGGCGGCAAGGCTGATGACGGCTCCGCCTATCCAACCTCCCAAGGCGATAGTGAGATAGAAATTGGTTAGAACGCCGGGACGCGGTCGATGCTCGTAGAGTGTGCCGTGGGCAACCAAACAGATCGTAAAGAAGGCAGACAGATGTCCGATGATGGCGAGCCAATGTGAAGACTCCCACAGATAAAGTATAAATGTAATGAGCAGTATTTCCGGCCATAATATTTTCAGAAACCGGGGGACGCCACCTCTGTTCGAGAATGTTACGATAAAGCTGCCCAAGTAGAGGGCTAAGGGTAGGACCCACGTCAAGGGGAAAGAGCCAACCTCCAGGGCAATGAAATTAGTCACGGCCAGAAGGAATGCAGAAGGGAGGCTGCTCAGCAGCAGCCACCTGGCATAGGTTAAAGACGTAACCTTGTCTTGTTCAATCTCGCTCCTGACTTCTGAGGGTTGGATATGTGGACCTTTATCCGGGCGGAGTTGAAACCAGGCTACCACGCAAATTATCGCATAAACAATATACGTTCCCATCCAGGAAAGGCTCTGCATTCTTAGACCGACCAGAGGTTCGGCAATGAACGTGTAACCCAGTAACGCAATAAGAGACCCTGCATTTGAAGCCGCATACAGCGGATATGGCTCACGGTGTTCCCCGAGTGAAGATTGATAGAACCATAACTGGGCGACGACCGCCGTTGTCGAAAGGACGATGAAGGGTAGCGCCACATTTATAAGCAATATGCCGAGAATGCTGAGGAGTGGCGCGTGGGCATCGGGTTGGGCGCTGATATTCAATGGCAGGTTTATCAGGGGAAGGGCAAGCAGAAGCAAATGCCAGCCCCCCATTTTTTTTGCGCAGAGATGCGCATACAGATACCCGATGAGGAGCATGGCTTGATAGAACATGAGGCACGTAAGCCAGACATGGGCCGCTCCCCCGAAATAAGGTGTCAGCAGTCGACCGACAAGGGGCTCCATCCCGAAAAGAAGAAGGGCGCCGGAAAAAACCATACTCGTAAGCACTGTCATAGCCAGTTTCTGGCCCCTTGCCCCTGCTGTAGCGCTGATTTTTTCCATTAATAAACCTGAACGTCTGGTGTTATTGGCGGCTCTATTATCATATTACATATGGAAGGGCTATTAAAAATCATTGCATAGGCATTGTGCATTAAATCTTTCTAAAACGCCCTCTTGAGATAAATAAAGACATAGGGTAATATGCCCACGCCTTGTCATAAAATACAGGAGGACAACTTCATGGATTTTCCAAATCTTAAGAAACAGGATCCTGAGATTTACAAACTGGTCAAGAAGGAGGAGGAGAAGCAGCAGTACAAACTGTCAATGATCCCGTCAGAGAATTTTTCCAGTCCCGCAGTGCGGGAGGCCTTATCATCGGTATTTGTACATAAATATGCCGAGGGATATGCGCACAAGAGGTATTATGAGGGAAACCAGTTCGTGGACGATCTTGAGGAACTTTGCCAGCAGAGGGCGAGAAAGGCCTTCTCTCTCCCTGATGACTGGCATGTGAATGTGCAGCCACTTGCGGGGGGTAATTCGAATCTGGCCGTCTATAACGGGCTTCTGGAGCCGGGCGATACTATCTTGAGCATGTATCTGCCGGATGGCGGGCACTTGTCGCATGGCTGGTCATTTCCCGAAAAGGATGAGCAGGGATTGGGAGGACAGGTTGATCAGACCATATATCTGGGCGGCAAGAGAAAAATCAGCATCGTTTCAAAAATTTTTAAAGTTGTGCAGTACAAAGTAGAGCCCGATTCACGGCTCTTTGATTATAAGAAGATCATGGCTATTGCCAAAGAGTACCGCCCGAAGATGATCATCTCCGGCGGTACCGCATATCCGCGCGAAATCAATTATAACGCCCTTCACTCCATTGCGAAGGAAGTGGGTGCCTATTATCTTGCGGATATTGCCCATGAGGCCGGTCTCGTTGCAGCGGGCGCCAATAAATCACCGGTAGGAAAAGCGGATGTTATCACTTTTACAACGCATAAGACCATACGCGGGCCGAGGGGTGCCGTTATATTGTGCAGAGGTGACTTAGCAGATAGAATAGATTTCGGGGTTTTTCCGGGCTTGCAGGGTGGCCCTTTCGAACACACAATCGCTTCCCTTGCGGTTTGTCTGAAAGAGGCGTGTACGCCGGCGTTTAAAAAATATGCCTTTCAGGTGGTAAAAAATGCTCAGAGGCTGGCTCAAAGATTCATAGAGAGAGGCTACGATGTTGTTTCCGGCGGAACCGACAAACATCTGTTGCTCATTGATATGAGAAGCAAGAAACTATCGGGTCGCAATCCTGCCAAAGCCCTTGACCAGGCAGGCATCATCATGAACCGCAATTCTGTCCCCAATGAAACCGGATCGCCAATGAACCCGTCAGGGCTGCGCATGGGCACTCCAACCATCACTACACGCGGGATGAAGGAAAAAGAGATGGATAAGATTGCCGAGTGGGTTGATTATGTCATTAATATTGTCGCACCTGACTGCGATCTGAAGCCTGCTGCATTTGAAGAGAAAATCAAAAGAATGCCTGAGCTCAGGAAAATCGCCGCGGAAGTGAAATCACTCTGCCAGAAGTACCCTCTTAATATTTGACCAGGCATGGTCCTGCCAATTTTCGTGAAGCTCCCCGCCGGCAGTGCGAGGAGCTTCACGGCCGGGAAAGTATCATAGATTGCATACCTTCGCCTAGCCTTCAGGAGGCCCTGACAGGGTGTGCTGCCTGTCGGGGGTCGACACCTGCTGAGCTGGTGTCATCTGTACAACTAAACATGCCCGGAACAGAATGCAAAATCATCAGAAGCGGAAATTTTTTAGTCTCTATTTTGTATAAGACCAATCGTAGCAAGTAGGAGAATGGCGAAACCGAACGATATGTAGAGCAAAGTAGTGCGATTGAGCTGTAATTCTCCTTTGTCTGTGAATACTATAACGTTTGAGAGGTAGCTCCAGTAAATTAGAAAGCCGTAGTTGAGAAGCAACGCGATCCTGGTGTAACCGAAAATCAATACAAGTGTAGTGAGGGACAGAAGGGCGAGGATATGAGAAAGTGGTACCGACAAGTGGGTTGATATTAATGATTCCATGTTACTTTCCTCTTTTGTCAGATATGCTTGCTCTCTCACCTTGATTCGCCGCTATTCATTTTTTTTTGACAAACCCTTTTGGGTTATAATCTTAAGTCACAACATAAAAGAAATCTGTGAAAATAATCACACGTATAATCCATTTATATGGAGTCGGGGCTGATGATCTGGTCAACATCTAAAAATCTGTTCAATATTTTTAATGAGTTATGATAGTTAAGGTAAGCTTTGGCAGGTATCTAGAGTTTCTTATGACAAATTGAAATTGCAGCCTGCGATAGATTCGGCAGGCGCATCCATTCTATCCATTCCTTCAAATAACACATTGCTAATTTGTGTATCACCGCTTGCGAAATCGCGGTGTGGGAAGATATTTTTGCGAACGCTTTATGTGATAGTATGAGGCACGTGTTGGTCTTATTACCGTCTGCCGCGATTGCCTCTAAATCCTCCACCGGAATCCGACTGGTACGGTCTTGCTCTTCCTGTATCCCTGTCTTTTTTCGGCCTGGCTTCACTGACGACGATTGTATTTCCGTCAAGCTGTCCGCCATTGAATTTTTCAATTGCCTCTTTTGCTTCCTCTTCGGAGGCCATCTCGACAAATCCAAATCCTTTGGATAGTCCGGTTAATCTGTCTTTTATGATATTTACCGACAGAACTTTGCCGGCTCCGGCAAAGTTTGATCTCAGATCATCCTCAGTAACCTTGCTGGACAGATTCCCGATGTATAATTTTTTATTCATGTTTCCTCTCCTTTACGGTTACCGCACAAAAGACCTGAAAACAGAAAGAGGCACCCCGGTTCAGGCATTTACAGGGGTGCCTCTTTCTGTAAAGAACCTCTTATACAGTTTTCACATTAACAGCAGACGGACCTTTTGGACTCTGCTGGACGTCAAATTTGACGCGCTGGCCCTCAGATAACGTCCTAAAACCGCTGTCTTGGATGGCGCTGAAATGAACAAAGACATCGCCGCCTTCATCATTAGCAATGAATCCGAATCCCTTCTTCTCATTAAACCACTTAACGACTCCTTCTGACATTGTTTTCATCCTCCTTTCTTAGATTTTTCAAAAGTTGGATTTCCACGTTGACAGAAAGAACACATCACCATATCCTTTGCGAACATGATGGTTTACCTTATACTGCAAAATGCCATTACCCAACTTTTTATGACTTCCCAAACTGCGAAAATGCCTCTTTCCTCAAGCATTTGTGTATCTATTATGACCTTTTGTCCAATGTCAAGTCTTTTCTGTAAAATATTTAGGGTCAATAAACCGGTATTCATCCGGTTTTTTTCATCTACCATCAGAGTAAGAAAAACTTTCTCGGAATTATCGGGTAATTCCCTGAAGCTGGATTTCGAAAATCAAATCCTTCCCCGCCAGTGGATGGTTCCCGTCGAATGTAACGCTCGTATCAGATACGGCAGTTACAGTAACTTCGACAACTTGTCCGTCATCACGGCGGAATTGTAGCAGTTGACCGACGCTTGGTTGAAAGTCTTTAGGAAGCTGATCTCGCTCGAAGACAACCACCATTTCTTCAATGTGCGATCCGTAAGCCTTGTCGCTCGTGATTCTGAACGTCTTCGTTTCTCCCACCTGCATTCCGATAACGGCATCTTCAAAGCCGGGAATGACTTGCCCTCCACCGATTTTGAATTCCAAAGGATCACAATCCAGGGAGGAATCGAAGACTGAGCCATCATCAAATGATCCTTTATAATGAACCTTCACATTGTCGCCTCTTCCTGCCTTCTTCATTCGTCAAGTCCTTTACTTATTATTTGAATAACCTCTTCGGTCAGGGAAGATAAGAGGGCGTCCCCGCTCCCGGCATAAGACCGTGTGATTCAGGGAGCGCTGCATATCTGATGAAAGGTCTCCAACCTGCAGGTCCGCTCTTTTCAGATAGTGATAAAACATCTCAGGGGTGAACTACCTGATGCTGCCTTCCTGTCTCATTCTGGAAATGATCTGGTTAATATTGGGCAGAGCACTTAGTGTCGCCTTCTCTCCCTCGAGGATGGCTTCATGTCTCTTAGAAAAATCGGCCGCTCCTATGTAGCCCACATTGGGTCTTATCACGACATCTGCCTTGCCCAGTTGCATCTGAGATATCTTGGCATGCATGATGTCGATTGATTGCAATATCGTTTCTATGGTGCTCTTGGGGGGTGAATTTACAGGATTCGAGGATATATCCACGGCTATGACGACATCAGCGCCGTATCTTCTGGCTGCATCAATGGCAATGGGGCTTACGACGCCTCCGTCCACGTATGTCCCGTCTGAAAGTTTGACAGGCCTGAATATACCGGGAATGGAACAGCTTGCCCGCACTGCAGTTCCCGTGTTGCCCGTACCGAAAACGACTTCTTCACCGGTCTGTATATTTGTGGCAACTGCATAAAAAGGGATCTGTAGCTTTTCAATGGGAGTATCCCTCAAAGCCCAGTTCACATAATTCTCCAGTTTCTCCCCTTTGATAAATCCATTGTCAGGGATTGTCAGGTCTACAATATCGTCCCTCTGGATAGAAAAAGCCATGGTTTGAAGTCTATAGGCATCAAATCCATATGCGTACAGGCTGCCGACAAAACTCCCGGCACTCGTGCCGACTATCATGTGGATGGGGATTTTATTGGATTCGAGGATCTTCAACACGCCGATATGCGCAAATCCCCTGGACGCCCCTGCACCGAGGACCAAGGCTATCTTGGCGGGTTTAGGGGAAGGCGGGAGGGGAGGCGGCTTGGGAACACATGCAAGGGTAGTAAGGATACAAGCTATGATAACTATGGATAAACCGGTATACTTGATTCTCCTCAAAGGGTCGTGATAAGATATCTTCAACATATATTAAATCTCATGGTCGGAAAGGCCTGGGCAAATCTGACCATATCTCATGCAGCTACTTGTAGTATCCGCAGGCGATGACCAGGTCATCCACTTTAAGATTCCTCTCTATTATCTCTTTAAGATTAACTCCGTCTACAAAATAAAAAAGCCGCCTCGCCTGTGACTACAAGACGGCTCCCTTATTTTACGATGCACATGTAATTATTTATAATATCCACAAGCAACAATCACGTCGCCTACCTTCTCAAGGATGGAAACCTTGAGCGCCACTTGCTTGGTAACAGGGTTATCCCAATAATACTCGACTTCCCCTTTGCCCTTCGTGTTTGCAAGATCAACCATCTTCTTTATGAAAAGTTGCCCATTCTTGTCCGGTATTGCCATCATATCCTTGCCAATCAATTTTTCATTCGCGCCATGGGAGATAACTTTCCCGTTTAGATCCAAGACAAAGATGTAAAGATCCTTATTCACAAAATCACCTTTCTTATTGTTGAATGCTGCGAATGCCTTGTCCTTACCGTTGGCTTTCAGATAGGTAACGGCTTTTTTCATTAGTGCGTTTGCCTCGCCTGCAGTTCCAAACTGCCCCTGCGCGTACGCAAAGCTTACTATCAGGAAAACCGCCAGTATCACTGCACATGCTTTTTTCATAATGTACCCTCCCTTTTTTATTTTTCACGCACTATAAATGAAATCCTGTAGGATGGTCAAATACTTTTTCACAGGCGAATTGCCTCACATTAAATGTTACCCAAGGGGGTGAATAAAAGAGATCGTTGACTCATAATTCGATGTTACCGAACATCGACTTCCAAAAGGAGGGTAATAGATGAGTCCACGATCGAAAAAAGAGTACACCAGGGCAATCCATTTACGCTATAAAAATGCTCCCCGCTATGAAAAAACAATTATCCTGAACGAGTTCTGCACAACGTGCGGATACCATAGGAAACATGCCATACGCCTTCTCGGGAGATTAAAACGCTTCACGAAGCCAAGACTGAGAAAACGAGGGAAGCCTTCCGTTTATCAAAATGAGGAGATTCTGAAACCCTTAAAACAGATATGGCTGGCAGCGAATCTCCCCTGTTCAAAACGCCTTAAGGTCATTTTACCACTCTGGCTGCCAGGCTATGTCCAACTCTTTGGTAAAGTCCCTCTCATGGTTGATGAAGCTCTGGTGAAAATCTCCCCGGCCATAGACAGGCTCCTTCAACCCACCCGCATACAATATAAGAAACGTGGCAGATCCACTACAAAACCAGGAACCCTCCTGAGAAAACAAATCCCTATACAAACAAACCAGTGGGATGAATCAAAACCGGGCTTCCTTGAAGCCGATACCGTAGCCCATTGCGGCGAGTCATTGCTGGGAATGTACGCATATACCATAGACACCGTGGACATCGCCACCGGATGGACAGAACAAAGAGCTGTGTGGGGTAAAGGAGAAACAGGTGTCCTTCAACAGATCAAAGACATAGAAAAAATGCTCCCATTCCCACTCCTTGGCTTCGATTGTGATAACGGATCAGAGTTCTTAAATTATCACCTCGTGAGGCATTTTACCCAACGGTTACGCCCTGTAAAATTCACCCGCAGCAGACCGTACCACAAAGATGATAACGCACATGTAGAACAGAAAAACTGGACCCATGTGCGTCAATGGCTCGGATACCAGAGATTAGACAATCCTCGGGCCGTACCACTTCTTAATAACATCTACCGCAAAGAATGGAGGCTCTTCCATAACTTCTTCTGCCCCTCCGTGAAACTCATTGCCAAAGAACGTATCGGCTCTAAAACTGTCAAACAACATGACAAACCGAAAACACCTTATCAGAGAATCATGGAATCTCCACATATGCCTGAAACAGTGAAACTCTCACTCTCTAAACAGCTTGAAAATCTTAACCCCTTCCTGCTAAGAAAAACCATGGAAACAAAACTTAAAAAAATCTTCTCCCTCTGAGTAACATATATTATGAGTCAACGATCTTAAACGCTTCCATCCTTCGGTAACATTTATTTATGAGTCAACAGGTAGGTTGCCTGATTTATTCATCAATCATGAATAAATTATTTGTAGCGGCCACCGTTCGAAATGCTGAATGGATGGAGTGAATCAGAAAAACAACATTAGAGGAAGGAAGAATTAAGAAACGGATTTGTTGTCCCCACTTACTTATCAATCATTTTCGGTTTAGAATTGAGTTGAGTATTACCATGAGAAGTCTTGCAATTAAGAAATAAGGGCACGGGTATCAAAAAAAGGAAGAAGGAAATGCCCCCTTCCTTCCGTATGTGTTTATCTGGTGTTGAATGTCTACTGCATCCCCAGAAACGCCCTGGCAAGAAAGGCCGCCATGTGTTCTCTTATCACCACATCAGTCCAATTGTAGGTTCCGACATTACCAGTGATCCCGTCGTCTTTCATCTTTTGTATATATTTGAAGTATCCATTTGAGGCAGGCACATCAGTGAAGTATGGCGTCTGCGTGTAATTGAAGTCCTCGCCATATTTTGCCCTGATGATGAACGCCGCCATTGCACCCCGCGTTACTATATCATCTACCATGTATGTACCCTCCACTTTGGTTATTCCGGTATCCTTCATCTTCTGTATATATTTGAAGGCTCCATACGTAGCAGGCACATCAGAAAAATATGGTGTTGTGGTGTAACTGAAGTTCTCACCATATATGGCCCGGATGATGAATACCGCCATCTGGCCCTGCGTCACTGGATCGCCGGGACAGAAGTAATTAGGAGAACCGTTGCATCCCTTGGTGATCCCCTTAGTGTAGATGGCATAGATATTGGGTGTAAAGAGATCGTTCGGATAATCCACGAAAGTGCTCGGGGCCTGAAGAATGAAAATATCCTGGTTGCCGATACTGATCTTCCCCATCCGGCCACTGCCGGTGGTGTTGGGTGAAACGTTGTAGGCGACTGTGCCGATCCCGGTGCCTGAGGAACCGGAGGTCACAGAAATCCATGGATCAGATGATGTGGCTGTCCAGTTGCAGCTGCCGGCAGAAGGATTTACATTAATACTGCCACTTCCGCCCTGGTCGCTGTAACCGTAATTGGATGGCGAAAATGAATAAGTACAGAGAAATAAACCAATATTACTATAAACCGGTGTAGACGAGTCTGTCGTCGTTCCGTTACCCAGCTGGCCGGCGTAGTTCCACCCCCATGCCCAGACCGTCCCGTCCTGCTTCAGGGCAACCGTGTGAGCATCTCCTGCCACGATTGCCGTCACGTTATAGAGGCCGCTTGCTTGGACGGGCGTGGGACTGTATGTCTGCGTTCCGTCACCCAGCTGGCCGTTGCCGTTCAACCCCCATGCCCAGACCGTCCCGTCCTGCTTCAAGGCAACCGTGTGATACCCTCCTGCCGCGATTGCCGTCACGTTTGTTGAGAGGCCGTTCACCTGGACCGGCGTGGGACTGTCTGTCCACGTTCCGTCACCCAGCTGGCCGGCGTAGTTCCACCCCCATGCCCAGACCGTCCCATCCTGCTTCAGGGCAACCGTGTGATAATCTCCCGCCGCGATTGCCGTCACGTTTGAGAGACCGCTTACCTGGACGGGCGTGGGACTGTATGTCTGCGTTCCGTCACCCAGCTGGCCATAATCGTTGTTTCCCCATGCCCAGACGGTCCCATCCTGCTTCAGGGCAACTGTGTGAAACCCTCCCGCCGCGATTGCCGTCACGCCTGAGAGACCCTGAACCGGCGTGGAATTGTCTATCTGCGTTCCGTTACCCAGCTGGCCGTCGCAGTTATCCCCCCATGCCCAAACCGTCCCGTCCTCCTTTAGGGCAACCGTGTGATAATCTCCTGCCGCGATTGCCGTCACACTTGAGAGACCGCTTACCTGGACCGGCGTGGAATTGTCTATTTGCGTTCCGTCACCCAGCTGGCCGTTGCTGTTATAACCCCATGCCCAGACGGTCCCGTCCTGCTTCAGGGCAACCGTGTGCTGCCACCCTGCAGCGATTGCCATCACGTCTGAGAGACCGCTTACCTGGACCGGCGTGGAATTGTCTATTTGCGTTCCGTCACCCAGCTGGCCGTTGCTGTTATAACCCCATGACGAGACGACCCCGCCAGAATACCTGGCAACCGTGTGATACCCTCCTGCCGCAATCCACTTGCCCGCATGGACGGTATTTCCGCAAAGCAGGAAAAATGCGGGGAAAATGATCAAGTAAAAAAATGATTTTTTCATATTTTCCGAATGCTGTCTGCCCGGCTTTTTAATTTGGCTGATTCCTCCTCTGTAAAATTTGATAAGAACTTTTTTTGTGGGGGAAGTATAAGACAAGCGGCCTTGTTTGTATGTGATAACGAGCACAAAATCTGGGGATACTTTATAAATGATCAAGGCGACTGTAAACATGCAGCATAACTGTTTACAAAAACTAAATTTTCATTTGTAAGTTTGCATAGAGGTGTGGAATCAGGAAATCAACATACGGGAAGAAGCAAATGCTGTAGCATCTACTAATGCTTACATCGCTTGATTGCTGTTCATTAATAAAGCAGTTGCAATTACCTGTTCAGAAACCTGGCGTGTAAATGGTTCTTTACTTAGCGGTCAGACCACTCACCCGGTAGTTGAATTCATAGTTCAGGGCGCCGCTCCAATTCTGCTGGAATACGTTCTTATAACGTGTTCCGTCGACAGGTCCGACCGGCTTTCCGTATGTATAGAACCAGTTGACAATAGGACTCCCCGTAAAACCCAGGGCAATCCAGCTTGGAACCAGCGGCTCAGGGGAAAAGGCGAGGCCGAACTCTTTGATCTCCTGACGGGACGTTGGCGATTGGAAGCTCTGGGGCACAACGAAGCTAAGAACCATCTTTTGGATGCCTCCGCCTGCTGTAACCTGCTCCTGAAGCTCATAGCGGATACTTGACCCCATATCCCCCTTGACTGTATAATTTTCGGCCAGAGACAGGACTGGCCATAACAATGTCATACCAAAAATAGCAGAGAACAGTTTCTTCATCGTTCCCCTCCTTTCAAATCAAAATACCGCAGGTTTGCAGATCACTTCCCTCACTTTCAGATCAAAGAAACGGGCGCTGTTAGCAGGTTTTAAAACCAGTGCCGAATCGACGCCTTGAGCGGTTCCCCCTACAGATATTACATCTTCGTCAGTTCTTACAAGACCGGCATCCGCAGCCATCAAGGTCACTTCAATGGCGACCTTGACACCTTGACCGAATACACGCAGTGTGTGGGCCATGATTTCATCCACCTGATAAGTGTCAAGCTTGTTCCTCACGCCACGGCCGACTCCACCGAAAGCGTGCTGGCAGGTAAGAACTTTAACGCCCTGAGATTCCAGTTCCCTTCTGTCCTTTTCGTCCAGTTCCTGAATGTCGGGCTTCGCGTACCCTGTAACATGGGTAACGGCGATGATATTGATGTCTTTGTCAAGAATCTTCAAGGCTTCGAAGGCAGTTCGCCCGCTGTAAGAAGCGATCAACACCTTCGTTATGGACAGTTCCTTGGCCCTCTTGGAAACGGCTTCAAGAACTGCTCTTGTATTTTTTCCTCCTGGTTTATGGAAATAACGGCAGGATATATCGTGAAAAAGAGATGATTCAGGCATGATGACTTACCTCCGTAGAAAAATAATTTCTTGGAAAACTATCGGTATTACTTGCGGAATGACAAGGCAGTATATAGGCAAGCATCGGTCACGTGTCAATCACAAAGTTGAGTTATCTTCCTCTGGTGATCATAAGACCGTCAAGATACAAAATACCATTTGACAAAATGGTTTAAGTGTATAGGTTAGTTAACAATAGACTGCTTAATAGGGCAGCAAATCTGAAAGGAGCATGTAATGTTTGAAGTTACGGAAAAAGCGGTTGAGATGATTCAAGACTTTCTTAAAGACAGGAGTGAAGAACATGTCATCAGGATCATGATAAATGAAGGCGGGTGATCCGGGTCCTCTCTGGGCATGGCTCTGGATGAGCCAAAAGAAGGCGATGAAACTTTTAAGAAAGACGGTTTGACCTTCATAATAAATAAAGAAGTGCTTGAGTTGGCTAAACCGATTGCAGTAGATTTTGTCAGCACACCTCACGGATCCGGTTTCAAGTTGACATCCAGCCTGGATGCTGGCAGTTCATGTGGAAGGTCATGCAGTTGTTAAGATAGCAGGGGGCTTATGACTGAGGAAAGGAAGGCGGATTATTTCCGTTACCTTGCTGATGAATTCATGAAAGCAAAGAGGTACGATGATGCGATCCTCCTTTATCAGAAATTAGTTGAAATGCATCCTCGTGAAGATTCCTTTCTTCTTTCATTGGCCTGGGCCTATCATGACGGCGGAAGACTCGATGATGCAGTACGCTGCTTTGAACGACTCCTTAGCGTTGAACTTGAGCGCAAAATTTTTACAGGGTTTGCCTTCGATGAGCTTGTAAGGATCTTTAAGGAAAAAAGAAATTATGAGCGTCTTCTCGATATCTGCGAGAGGGCGGTGGCAGCGCAACCAGATGATATAGCGCTTCTCAATGATCTTGGTGATGCTTATCTCAAAGGGGGCAAGGCAGGTGAGTCTGTCAAAGTGTTTAAAAAAATGATTGAAATGGAACCGGATGCCTCGGCAACTTATTGCAGCCTGGGGAACGCCCTTGTACAGGCAGGGGACTTTGATGGCGCAGAGGCAGCATACATAAGAGCAGTCGAGATTGACCCATCAGAGGCAGGCCCCTTCTATAGCAGGCTCGCTAACGTATATTGCAATGCGGGGCATGATGAGAGGGCAGAGAGGGCTTTCAGAAAGTGTCTAGAATTACGATTTGATGATCCCATATACCACTGCGGTCTTGGCGATGTTCTTGTGAAACTGGGAAAGATTGAAGAAGCCCACGGCATCTATGAAAAGGCCGTCGATCTTCACCGTACTTCAGCGGGCGCTTACTACAACAGGTTTGGTAATACCCTCGCCCGGGGGAGTCACCACAGTCAGGCGATAGAGGCCTTCAAGAAAGCGGTTGCCGCCGATCCTCACAATCCCTTCTATTATGTCCATCTTGGGGACTCATATGCCGCGCTTGGCCTTTCCGATGAGGCAGAGAAAACTTACCGTCAGGCCGAATCTCTGAAATGACGACTTCATAAGAAGTTCTCCCCTTAGAACTTTATGGAGAGCGGCCCATCTTCAAGCATATGAAAATTTTTACGGGATTGTAAGAAAAGAAATCAGCCCCACCCTTTCTTTTTCAGGGTTTCTTTGAAGACGTGGTAAAAGGCTGTATTATCATTGAGGCTGCGCTTGAAAATGGTGCCGATATCATCGATGTTTTTCATGTTAATGATGACATTTACACTCTTATTAAAAGCTGTCATATTGTCCATAGTGCGGAACCTGCTGCTTAGCAGGGCCACAAAAATCTGTCTCCTCGTGCCTGCGTTAAGATTGGCGAGTGAATTAAGTACTACGTTGGCATTAGGGTTTGCCGTGTCAAAATTCTCGTTCAATACAACCACATCATAAATGTGGAACCGCATATTTTTGGCGGCATCTTTTATAGAGGCAGGTTCTGTAATCTGGTAGCCCATGCCCCTCAGGGCGCTACTGATTTTTTCTCTCGCAGCGGGATCAGATTCACAAACCAATGCTGTTCCAGCGCTCGCTTCCACAAAATCGAATGGCCTGTCGGAGGCATCGTATTTGTATGATTCTTCTTCATTGAAAAGGGTTTTATCTTCTTCCATGGGAAATTGGTCGCCTCCTTATAAGCGTTTCTTGAGTTTTCCGTATTCCTTGTCGACCTCTAGCTTGTCCAGGATATCTGTAGTTACCTGTCCCCTTTCACTCTTTACAGCATCAATACCTCGGCCCACCGCTCCCCTGTTGGACGCATAGGCCTTGGCGGTCTCTTCGCTGATAAAGCCTTGTGCATAGAGATCGACAATGTAATCGTCAAATGTAATCATGCCGAAGGCCTTACCGGCCAGAATGATGTCGTGAAAGCTTTTTCCTTCTGATTCGCCGTGAAGAATGGTGTCCCTGACACGCATGTTAGTGCCCATTATCTCGAAGGCCGCAACGCGATCTCCGCCCTCTTTTGGCAGAAGCCGCTGGCAGACGATCCACCGCACCGTGTCGGCGAGCCGTATGCGAACCATGGTTTCCTCATCCCCGGTAAACATGTTCAGGATTCGATTAATGGTCTGGCCGGCGTCAATCGTGTGGAGCGTAGTGAACACCAGATGCCCTGTTTCTGCAGCGCTCAGGGCTATCTCCACGGTTTCCCTGTCCCTCATCTCGCCGACCAGAATTACCTTGGGCGCCTGCCTGAGAGCGGCCCGAAGGCCGCTCCCAAACGTGTCAAAATCTGTGCCTAATTCTCTCTGGTTGAATGTAGCCTTTTTGTGAGGATGCGAGTATTCGACAGGGTCTTCAAGAGTGATGATATGAATTGATTTCTGTTCATTCATCTCGTTCAATACGGCGGCAAGCGATGTGGTCTTGCCGGTGCCAGTGGCGCCGGTTACGAGGATTATCCCGTTCTGCTCCTGGGCCATTTTATAAAAGGCGTCCGGCAGATTCAATTCCTTACACGTAGGTATTTTAGATTCTAGTTTCCGAAGGGCTATGGAGTAATTGCCCTTCTGCGAGAATACATTGACCCTGAAGCGTGCCTTTCCCGGAAGTTCGTAGGACAAATCGCATGAACCTTCTTCAATAAGAATCTGCGTCAGCCTGCGGTCCTGATTAATGAGGTTTAGGGCAAATATTTCCGTCTGGAAAGGGGTCAGTTTTTCGAAAGGAGGGTCGAACTCAGCTTCGGTTAACACGCCTGCACTCTCTACCTGGAATGGCTTGCCTACGGTGATGTTGAGGTCAGAGACGTTTTTCTGAGAACCCAGCATCTTCGTCAGTATATAATCTATTTCCTGTTTTCTCATGGTTCTTTCCTCAGGGACATATAGTTAAACACCTTACGGTACCTCTAACCGGGACTCGATCCTCATGCTTCCGTAAAGTCTCGCGGCGGCGCTTTTAAAAGATGTCTGAACCTTGTCTTATCGTAGGCCTTCATATATGCGTCGTCGGGGTTTATCCATCCCCTATTGTAAAGTTCCCAGATGGAGTCATCGAGCAATTGCATGCCATACTTTCTGCCCGTCTGTATCATTGAAGGAATCTGGAACGTCTTGGATTCCCGTATAAGATTGCGAACTGCCGAATTGGCGATCATAATCTCCAGAGCTACACAGCGCCCCTTCTTGTCAACCCGCTTGAAGAGAACCTGTGAAATAACCGCCCGGATACCATCAGCCAGCGTGGACCGTATCTGCATCTGTTCCTCTGCCGGGAAAACCTCAATGATCCGGTCAACAGTCCTGGCAGCGCTACTTGTATGAAGGGTGGAAAAAACAAGATGCCCCGTGTTGGCCGCTTCGACAGCAAGAGATATGGTTTCCATATCACGCATCTCACCGACGAGAATTATATCGGGATCCTCGCGAAGGGCTCCGCGAAGAGCCGCTGCAAAACTCTTGGTATGGAGGCCGACCTCCCTATGATTTATAATGCAGCCTTCACTTTGGTGGACAAACTCGATGGGATCTTCAATCGTGATGATATGATCCTTTCGCGTGCGATTTGCTTCGTCAATGATGGCGGCAAGGGTCGTTGATTTTCCGCATCCTGTCGGACCCGTTACCAGGACAAGTCCTCTCGGCAGGGTGGCCAGCTTCGCAAGCACTGACGGCAGTCCCAACTCCTGACATGTCATAATCCGGTTCGGGATTTCTCTGAAAACCGCTGCCACTCCGAATTTCTGTGAGAAGAAATTGGCCCGGAACCTGGCAAGGTTAGGAATTTCGTATGCGAAATCCACATCTCCTGTTTCTTCAAATTGCTTGATCTTATGATCCGGCGCAATTTCATAGATTATGGCTTTGAGTTCATCATTATCCAGCACTTTGAACTTCACCCGTTCCATATCACCTCTTATCCTGAGGACCGGCTGCTGGCCTGAGACCAAATGCAGGTCTGACGCACCCTGGTCATGCATCAACTGGAAGAAGGCATCAATCTTTGCCATAAACAGTCTCCTTGGTCGTGAAATATATATGTACGCAGGGGCGGATACATCATCGAGCATCTCGTGATCAAGTTTGAGTACCTCATGGATGTATCGGGAGAATGGGATTTTACTTTTTTAAAATATTAGTTTCAATTCAGCGTGCTGGGAGTATAGGAAAAGGATATATGTTTGTCAAGAGATGAAAAGCCATTTTTTAACTATTACTTGACACGCGTCACCGGGATCGTATATTATCGCCGCCACAGACTGGGCGGGTTCTCTGCGGGACCGGCTTTGAAAGAAAGTGGGGATGTAGCTCAACTGGGAGAGCGCGGCGTTCGCAATGCCGAGGTCAGGGGTTCGATCCCCCTCATCTCCACCATGGATAAAAAGACAGGCTGCTTTTTTTGAATTTGCACGAAAAGCAGCCTGTTTCTTTTTTTAGAACATCTTCGCAAACTGACGCTTATTTCTCTTTTTCCAGTTCCCCTTGTGGTAGGCGTAACTTGCAAGGAGCGGCAATGCCGTGGTCGCTTCGGCAAAGACCATCTGCTCACAGGCCATGTCCACTTTTCCCCAGGATGTCGCTTCCTTCAGTGTGGAGCTTGAACAGGCCCCATCCCTCGCGTCTGCCACGGTTATCTGCACGGCATATTTGTGCATGGGGGCATCAAATCCCAGAATCTCGGCGCATATTACCGCATCCTGGGCAAAGTTTTTTGGGACTCCGCCGCCGATAATAAGTAGTCCCGTTGTTTGGGCCTTTATCTTGACCATGGTCAGCTCACGAAAATCTTTTACTGCATCGATGGAAACGTGCTTTTCCGGACGCCGGTGCTGGTGCAACACAAGGCCAAAGCCGGCGCTGCTGTCGGAAAAGGCGGGACAAAAGATGGGAACATCGTTTGCATGGGCGACCTGAACCAGAGAATCCTGCTTGGCGGCGCGTCTTGCAAGAAATTTTCCCATCTCACGTATGAATTCCCGTGATGAATATAAACCGGGCGGCAAGGCGTCGGCGATCTCTGTAATCGTTTTGTCGCAGACCTGCAGATCTTTCTCGTCGATATAAGTGTCGTATATCCTATCGATGTATAGTTTTCTGAGTGTCCGGTCATCAACGTGGGGGCTGCCCTGGTAGTGCTTGAATCCCAGGGCCTCAAAAAAATCCATATCGACAATCGTGGCGCCTGTGGCGACGATCACATCCACCATGTTGTGCTTCACGAGATCCGCATACACCTGCATGCAGCCTGCAGCGCTTGTACTTCCCGCTATAGTGAGAATAATGGTGCATTCTTCATCTCTCAGCATCCTGTCATAGATGTCTGCCGCCTGGGCCAGGTCTCTTGCCGAAAAGGACATCCCTCTCATGGCATCGATGATATCAACTGCATTGAATGATTTTATGTCAATGTGTGCAACCGGCGTCTTCAGATATTCCTTCTTTTCCATAATCTCCTCGGTGATTTTTTTGATCCCAGGATTAGCCAGTTGGCTCAAACCTCTCGACTTGAGCCAAGAAGAATGCCCTTTTGTAGGGCCCAGTATAAGAAATGAATGCTTTCACTGTCAAGGCAATTCGGCGATAAATGCGAGGCGTGCCACCCTTTGATTTTGACGGGCCCGCCTGGGGAATTTTCGTGCGGCTTGATTGAGTGGTGAGTGGGAAATAAATGCCCCCACCCTGACTGTGGATGGGGGCGTGAAGTTCCTCAGAAATTTACCTTGTCGATTCCTTTGAGATACAGGATCTTTCTTGCTTCATCCGGTGTGGCTGGTTCTATTCCAAGTTCACGGGCTATGCGCGCGATCTTGGCCACCTGTTCGCCACTGCTCTTCGCCATAACCCCCTTGTCAAGAAAGAGGTTGTCCTCCAGGCCCACACGGACGTTGCCGCCTATGAGAAGGGACTGGGTACAGATGGAGAATTGGGCGCGCCCAGCCACACAGACGGAAAACTCGAAATTCCCTGCCCCGATGAGCCGCTTCGTGTAGTCAACCAGGAACATCAGGTTCTCCGGACTCGGCGTGATCCCCCCGAGGACCCCCATGACATACTGGATATAGACGGGCTTCTTCACCTGGCCCCTCTCCATCATGAAGGCGACGTTGTTGATCATGCCAGAGTCATAGACCTCGAATTCCGGCTTCGTGTCGTTGGCCTGGAAGATGGCCGCAAACTCCCGCATGGACTTGAAGGTGTTGGGGAAGATGAAATCCTCCGTGAAGCCCAGGTACTGCTTCTCCCAGTCGAATTTGAAATCCTTGTACCGGTCAAGAGCATGAAAGAGAGCGAAGTTGACCGAACCGGCATTAAACGAACCCAGTTCCGGCTTGAAGGTGGAAACGGGAATGAGCCTCTGCTCAGCCGTCATCCCCAGCCCCCCGCCGGTGGTAATACACACGACGATGTTGCAACGACTCTTGATGGAGGTGATGATCTCCTTGATGAGGTTGATGTCAGGTGCAGGTCGCCCCGTCTCAGGATCCCGGGCGTGAATGTGACAGACCGCCGCCCCCGCCTCATAGGCCCGTACCGCATCGTCCGCGATCTGCTTTGGCGTGATCGGCAAATATTTCGACATGCTCGGGGTATGAATACTTCCGGTAATGGCCGCGGTGATAACAGCTTTTTCTTTCATATGGTTACTCCTTGTTATGGTTTTATTTTTTCGGATTCAAAAAGTCCGGCTCGAGAAATTCCGGGTTCGGATAAGAATAAAATCCTTTTCCGCTCTTAACACCCAGTTCGCCCTTCTTTATCTTCTCCACAAGGGCATCGGGCGGCTTATCTTTTGGATCTTTTGAATCGTTGTAATAAACCATTTCGATATTGTAGACCGTATCCAGACCAACTGTATCCATGAGACCGAAAGGGCCCACCTTCATTTTCGTAAAGATTTGCCAGGCGCGGTCGATATCCCGGAAATCAACAAAATCATTCCCCCACATATACAGGGTCTGCCTTTTAATTGCCCGCCAGACGCTGTTGAAGCAGAAACCGAGAATCTCCTTCTTCACCCTCAACGGCACAAGACCCAGAGAACGAATCCATTCTTCACCCTTCTGTATGACATCGGGAAGAGTCTTTGTCCCTCCCATGAGATCCGCCATGTTCATTCCCTGGAGGGGTAGATAGAAGTGGGTGTTTATGCACCGCTCCGGCCTGCCGCTGCTCTCTTCCATCCTCGATACGGGAAGAGAGGAGCTGTTTGTGGCAAATATCGCCTTGGCAGGCGCGTTTTCATTCATAAGTTTGAATACCTTGTGCTTTGTTTCAAGGTCTTCCGTTACGGCTTCGACTACCAGGTCGGTATCCTTAAGGGCATCGGCAATCTTGGTTGTGAAGGTTATCTTGCTCTTGCATTTTGCCCAGTCGTCCCAAGGAATGAAGGGATTCGCGACCTTTGCCTTCAAATCCGCAAACAGTCTGTCATATGTGTCATCGAAGGCGCCTTCTCTGGTATCGTATACACTGACCTTGTAGCCGGCATATGCCGAGAGCATGGCAATCTGCGTTCCTAAGAGACCGACGCCGACGACGGCAACACGTTCAAATGGTTTGTTCATAAATCCTCCTTAACGAATAACTTTTGTTATTTCCGCTTGTCTGTCTTACAAGTTGCCCTGACAGACACGGCACAAATTTCTTATGCCCTGATCAATCCTGCCTCTATTGCCTGCTTTCTTAATCCCTCACGAAAATCAGGATGGGCTATGCCGATCATCGCCTTGACGCGTTCCGGTATCGGTCTCAGGTAGATATCTGCAACCCCATGCTCAGTCACCATGTACATCACAGCTGACCTCGGTGTGGTCACAGCTGCCCCCGGAAGGAGCTCAGAGGTGATCGTGGATTTGATCCCATCTTTGGTCTCGATGGTTGAAGGCAAGCAGAGAAAACTTTTGCCGCCTTTTGACAGGGCTGCCCCCGTCACAAAATCTAGTTGCCCGCCGGTAGAACTGTACTGGAAGAAGCCGATCGATTCGGAGCAGGCCTGGCCTGTCAGATCGGCCATCAGGGTGCCGTTAATAGAGATGAAATTGTCGACCTTGGCGATTTCAGAGGGATCATTCACAATCCGGTTCGGAATTAATTCTACCCTGGGGTCGGCCATGAAATTATAAAGTTCAACACTTCCCAGTCCAAAACCGGCTACCATCTTGCCAGTCACGGCGCCCAGTTTGACGAGGTGCATCATGGAGTCCGTAAACATTTCAGTGTGAATGGATAAGTTTTTCTTGGACTCCAGCCTGTAGCCGATAGCGTTTGCGAGCCCCCCCACACCGAACTGGATAGTGGCGCCGTCCGGAATGTAAGAGATAAGGTTGTCCGCAATCTTGTTGTCGGTTTCCGTGGGAGTTGCCTGGGGAAGCGGAGGAAGCGGGTGATCGAACTCGCAGATGGCGTCGACCTTGCTCACGTGAATGCGATGTTCAATCCCGTTCACTTTCGGCTGTGCTTTATTGACCTGAACGACGATTCTCTCGGCAGCATCCGCCACCATGCCGTTCCAGGAGACGCCCATGGCGCCGTACGTCATGTAACCCTCATCGTCCGGGGGAGAAACTTCCGTCGCCAAGACATTGGCTTTGAAATAATCCTTCAGGTAGATGTGCACCTTGGAAAATGTAACTGAGTTGATGGTTATGTTACCGACCTTGAAGAAGTTCCTCTCATAAGGGCCGTAAAACATGGTATGGGCATTGATCCTTCCGATGAATTTCGGATCCTTCATGAATTTAAATGGGTGCAGATACAGGCCGGAGATCACGTGGACATCCTGCAATTCGTCAACACGGTCCGCAAGGGCTTCCAGCAGCTGAATGGGCGCACCTGAACAAGGCGCGAACCAGATCCTGTCGCCCGATTTAATGGCAGCAGCCGCCTCCTCGACAGATACAAGTTTGCTGTTATAGATTTGTTTCCAGTCCATTGTACCTCCCTCCTTTTCCTCTTTGGAGGAGCAGAAATTTGCATCAGAGTTTCTTCATAAATTTCAGAATTTCGATGAGACCGTCGTCACGCCATCTGGCGATCTCTTCGGTTGTGCGGCCTTGCTCAGGCGCACGGTTGGCCATTTCCTTGTTTACGCCTTCCTGGGCCGTTTCAGCCCAGCCCGGCGGCCACTTCTTCCAGACCGCCATGTCGCCCCACCACAACTCTATCGATGGCCCGACGTGTTTGAGGAGACCCTGTATTCCATGCGGGCCGCCGCCCAGGTGGTAGATGAGATTCGGACCCATGAGGGCGTAGCGCAGTCCCGGTCCGAAGCACACGGCCTTGTCGACATCCTCCACAGAGCAGACACCCCTCATCACGAGATCGACGGCTTCCCTGTAGAGGCCCATGGCCAGCCTGTTGGCGATGAACCCGAGGGCCTCCTTCTGGAGGACCACGGGTTCCTTGCCTATGGATTTATAGAATGCGTAGGTTCTCTCCACCGTTTCTTCCGCCGTTTTCTGACCCTTATTGATCTCGACAAGCGGGATAAGGTGGGGAGGGTTGTAGGGGTGCGCGCCGATACATCTCTCCGGGTGCTTTGAGTCCTTCGCAATCTCGGATATAAGGAGACCGGAGGTGCTGCTCGCGAAGATGGTGTCTGTTGCTGCGTGTTTGTCCACCTCTGCAAGCAGGGCCTGTTTTACATCATAATGCTCGAGGACAGACTCCTGGATGAACTGAACGCCCTTTACTGCCTCCTCGATGTTCGGCGTATATTTCGCAAGACTGAGAGCTACGTTCATCTTGTCTGCCGTAAGGATGCCTTTCCCGACGAGATATTTCATGTTGCCCACGATGCGGCCCCGGGCAATTTTCAGGGCCTCATCGCTGATGTCATAGACGTGGACGGGAATACCCTTCCAGAGGAAGTTGGTCGCCCAGCTCGATCCGATCATCCCTCCTCCAAGAACTGCGGCTTTTTTAATATCAGGCTTCTTCATGTATTCCTCCTCCCCGCGTTTCGGTTAACCGTAAATCATGATGCCCAGCGGGATCGCGAAGAAAAGGGCGATGGTTGTCGCGACAACATGTCCAAAGAAAATGTGCTTGTAGGCGTTGCCATGCACGAGCCCGGCGACCGCAAGCATCGTAATGACGGCCCCGTTATGAGGCATCGCGTCGAATGCTCCGGAAGACATGGCGGCAATCCTGTGAATCAGATCGGGGCTCAAGCCAAGGGCAAGATACTTGGGCGCCATGGTCTCGAGAATGATTCCCAAACCTCCGGATGCGGAACCTGTAATGGCCGCCATGATATTAGTGGCAACCGAAAGGGAGATGATGGGGTGCATGGGAAGCGTCAGCAACCAGGCGGAGACGACCTTGAACCCTGCCGTTGCGGCCACGGCCATTCCGTAACCGACGTCCGCGCAGGTGTTCACGATGGGGATAACGGTGTTCAAGGCGCCTTTGTTCAGGGTGGAGAGCATATTGGCATAGTACTTCCAGAAGAGGATAATACAGGCCACCACCCCGCCCGTCAGGGCGACGACTACATCTCTCTTGATATATGGCATATCAACGTTGAGGAGTACGAGAACTACAACCGGTGGAATCAGGCTCAACCATACATTCGGCATCGGTCCGGTGGTAGTGATTCCAGCCCCGAAGACGCCGGGCGCGGGTTCTTCGTAAACTTCGCCCTTAGCCTTGGCCTTCTTCAAGATATAACGGAAATACAAAACGTTAAGAGTAGCTACAATAAACGCTCCGCACAACCCTACTAAGGGAGCAGAAGTGGGTGTAGATGCCATGTATTTCGTGGGCATGATATTCTGTATCTGGGGCGTGCCCGGAAGCATGGTCATCGTCAGTGAGGCCGCCCCGAAGATGAATGGCGCCATGAAGAGATGCCACGGAAGATTTAACTCTTTGAAGAGGGGCCGCGCAATCGGAATAACCGCGAAGACGACGACAAACAGACTCACGCCGCCATAGGTGAGGCACAGGGCGACGAGCGCGACAGCCAGCATCATCCGCATGGGATTCTCTTTCCCGGTGACTCTCAGTATGCCTTCGGCAATGGAGCGAGCCGCCTGGCCGTCCTCCATGAATTTGCCGAACACGGAACCGGCGAGAAATATGAGGTAGAATCTGCCCGCGTAATTGACGAACCCTTTCATATAAGGTCCCGTCATCGTTTGCATGACGTTCATATCGGAGAAAATCGATACGATGACGACGGCAAGAGGGGCGATGATGATGATGTGCCAGCCCCTGAGCGCCAGGATGACAATAAACGCTAACGAAAAAATAATTCCAATAACACTCCAGTCCATTTAGCATCCTCCTTTCATAAAAAAATAACTGTAAGAAAAAATGAAAGCCTTATCGCCGGCAGCACCGGCGGCGGCACATTCGGGCAAAAGTCTTTGCATCCAGCAAAGTCCCTCCCCCCTTTTGCTCTGTGGGCAGAAATTTTTTTCTGCCTGTATAGGGACATAGATTACTGTGGGCAATGACACAATGGGGGGAGAACCCCATTATGGAGGGGGAAGACCCTACTTTTCAAGGCTGCTCATAGCATAAAGCCTGTGACTTGCAGGGCAGGACGGAAATCGGGAATTTATGAAATGGGCGATTTCAAGGGGGGACGCTTTCGAAATAAGCGTATCATTCGAATATGACGAACGCTTGCAGTCAAATTGATACGACATTAAGTTACGCAGGTTAGTATCAGTCTTCCCACAATTCCGGATCTACAACGCCGATCTTGATGGCGTACTTGAGGAGTTCCATACGGTCGTGCACGCCTAGCTTGTTCATCAGGCCGGTGCGGTGCTTTTCCACAGTCTTGGCGCTCACGCAAAGGATATCGGCGATCTGGGCCGTGGAGTGACCCTGGGCGACCAGGCGGAAGACCAGCTGTTCCCTTTCAGTGAGGAGTTCATAGCCGCGAACCGCCATAGCCGCCGGCCGTGTCTTCAAATACTGGCCGATGACCTCTGCCTTGAGGCGGGAACTGAGAAAATACTCTCCCCGGTGAGCCGTTCGGATCGCTTCGAGGATGTCCGTGCTGGGTGAGGCTTTGAGGACGTAGCCGAGGGCTCCTGACGCCAAGACCTGCTGGACGTAGGTTTCCTTCGCATGCATGGAGAGAACCACTACCTGCGTATCAGTCGATGCTTCACGGATCAGGGCTATGACTTCAAGGCCGCTGAGACGAGGCATGGCGATGTCGAGAAGGATGACGTCAGGACGCAGCGTCTTCACTTTCTTCAACGCCTCCCGACCGTCCTCCGCTTCGCCGGTCACCTCCATGTCTTCCTGACTGTTCAGAAGCTGTCTGAGCCCGTCACGGACGATAGCATGGTCATCTGCAATCAGGATTCTGATCTTCTTCATTTTTGTCCTCTATCCTACAGGGATCTCAGCCCGTATGGTCGTACCCTTTCCCGGTGCGGAAGCAATGTCGATAGAGCCTCCGAGGGAAGCAACTCTCTCTCTCATGCTGAGGAGACCGATGCCTCCAGGGGTTCTTCCCGGCGCAGTCCCGCGTTTCGACGGCTCATGGCCTACGCCGTTGTCCTTGACGATGAAGATGACGCGGGGATGGCTGTAGGTCAGCATGATCTTGACCCGTGTGGCCTTCGCGTGCTTGGAGATATTCGTCATGCATTCCTGAAAAAGCCTGTATAAGGCGAGCTCAATCTTTGGGTTTAGCCTTTTCTTCAGACCGAGGGTCTGAAAATCGACTTCAGTTTCAGTGCGCCTGGCGGTGAAATCATGGATAGACCACTCCAAGGCCGGTACGAGCCCCAGGTGATCCAAGAGGTCCGGACGAAGATAGGATGTGGTTTTCCGCACATTATCCGCCATCTGCTCAACCGTGCCTATCAGTCTCTGGCATCGCTTCTTCTGCCCGGTGAGATTTGCGCCGAAGGATGTCTGCAAGGCCTCCAGGTCAAAATGCAGCGACGTGAGGGCTTGGCCTAATTCGTCGTGGAGGTCGGCGGCAAGCCTTTTCTTCTCATCCTCACTGACCTCTATGAGCCGCCTCGACAGGTGACGGATTTCCTCTTCGGCCTTGATGCTCTGGGTGATATCAATGAGGTTTCCCACCACTGCTGCGTCGCCCATATAAGTGGCGTGGGTTGCCCTCAAATCCACCCAGATCGTTGTGCCATCTTTCTTTATCACCCGGAAAATGTAGCGCGATGGCGAAAAGTCGGATTTTTCCCGCTTGAGTCCTCTTTCCTTCACCATCGCCCGATCAAGCGGGTGGACGACATCCCAGAAAGGTCTTCCGACAACATCTTCCGGCTTGTCATACCCCAGCATCTCCGCGAACCGGTGGTTGACGAAGCGGAAGAGCCCACCTTGGTGGATGAAAATTGCGGAAAGGGAGTTTTCCACTACGATGCGATATTTTTCTTCGGAATCCTGGAGCGCACGCTCGGCCTGCTTACGATCTGTGACATCGATGACGAATCCCTCGTATCCCGCGACACCGCCTTTTTTGTTCTTGCGTGTAGTGGCGGTAATTCTCACGTCTATGATCGTGCCATCTATTCTGCGAAAACGGGTCTCAAAATCCTGGACAGAGCCCGTCTGCTCGATGATTTCCAGGAATCGTTCGCGGTCGTGAGAATCGGCATAAACATGGAGGGACGATTTGATACCGAGAAGGTCTTCCGGGGAGTTGTAGCCAAGCATCCTGGCGCCGGCAACGTTCATATCCAGTATGACGCCGTCGACATCCGTGAGATACACCATGGCAGGAGAGTGCTCAAATATATGGCGGAAGCGCTGTTCGGAATCGCGCGTAGGTTTCTTCTTGATTGTCTTTCTCTGTTGCGTCATCTTTTCTGCGGGAGCGTAAAATAGAAGGTTGCTCCTTCGTTCACTTTGCCTTCCGCCCACGCGCGTCCTCCGTGCCGCTGGACGATGCGCTGGACTATCGCCAGGCCCACTCCCGTCCCCTCAAACTCCTCGGCTTTGTGGAGGCGCTGGAAGATTCCGAAAAGCTTGTCGTAGTACTCCATCTCGAAGCCTACGCCGTTGTCCTTGATGTAATAAACGTTCTCGTTCTCCTCAACATAGCCGCCCGTCTCGATAAGCGCGGGATCACGGTCCTTCGTGAATTTGACCGCGTTGGAAAGCAGGTTGACATAGACCTGCTTAATGAGCGTCCTGTCGCCGTATACGGCAGGGACATCCTGGACAGTCAGCTTCATGTTCCTTTCCGGGTTGATTGTTTCCAGCTCCTTCCACACCTCCCTGATGACTGAGTCCATCTCCAGTTGCGATGTAGACAAATGTTTTTTGACCACGCGCGACAATGTCAATATGTCGTCGATGAGCTGTCCCATCATCTGCGAGCTTGATCTGATAACATTGAATTTGCGCATCGTCTCTTCGCCAAACTTGTCCCCCTCTTTTTTCAGGATCATGCGCGCATAGCCGTCGATGGCGCGAAGGGGCGCGCGGAGGTCATGGGAGACGGAGTAGCTGAAGCTCTCCAGTTCCTTGTTTGCCGCTTCCAGTTCGGCCGTGCGCTCCTTTACCATATCCTCGAGGTGCTCGCGATGCTTGGCCAGTTCGGCTACGACCCGCTTAGTCTCCGTAACATCACGCGCGGCCGCGAATACACCCTGTGCCTCGCCCTGCGCATTGTGGTAAACCGTCGCATTGTAAAGCACATCTGTTGTTTTTCCCGATGCATCACGGATCGTTAGGGGATAGTCCCGGACCTGGCCGTCGGCAAGGACCTTCCTGTAGCCTGCCTGAGCGGCGTCCGGTTCCGTGAAGTAGTCGGAAAAGTCTGTTCCTATCAGCTCACTGCGGCTCCGGCCGGTCACCTGCTCCGTTGCCTCGTTTACGTCCGTGATCTTTCCATCCGGGCTGATCGTAACAAGGGGGTCGAGACTCGCTTCGATAAGACTTCGTGAGTAGAGAGATGCGGTCCGCAGTTCGGCCGTCCGCTCGCTGACTCGCTGCTCCAATTCCGCATTGAGCTGTGTCAGGGCCTCCTCGGCCTGCTTGCGCTGTATGGCTACGGCTACCTGATCGGTTACGATTCGCATCAGCTCGACCTCTTCAGGGGTAAACTGCGCCCTAATCTTAGTGCCAAAGGACAGCGTGCCGATGAGACGGTCCTGGGCAATCAATGGATGACAGCAATAGGCCTGGATGCCGAAAGATTTGACGAGATCGGTTCGCACGTCTGCAGTATGGAGGATGTCCTCAGCGATGATGCGTTGACGCCCCTGCGCCACGCACCCGCAAACGGCAACACCATAGTCCAGCCATTCGATGGCACGTGCCTCCTCATCAGGGATGCCTGCGCAGGCGTTCAGACGAAGTCTGCCGGCCTTCTCATCCACCAGGAAGTTGAAAAACGCCTGACAATCAAGGTATGCCATGACGTCCCCGCACAGTTCCTCAACTATGGTCTGGGGCTCATCGGCGCGGAGTAGCCGTCCCGCAGTTGATGATAGCAGGCGGAAACGCTCCTCGCTCCTGCGCACGGCCTCTTCGGCCGCTCTTCGCAGCCAGTCCTGGCTGAGGGCATCCAGGGCATAAGATATGTCGGCGCTTAATGATTCAAGAAGGCGCACCTGTTCCGCATCAAAGGCGCCGGGAACGGATGAATAGAGTGTGAGGGAGGCGATTGCCTTGCCACCGCGGACTAGGGGAAATGCGGCTGAGCTGCGGAACCCGAAACGAATAGCCGTCTCGCGCCAGGGTGACATGGCTGGACTGGTAGCAAAGTCATCGTTGATCACAGCCCGGTTTTCCCGGACACTCGTTCCTGTCGGGCCCTGTCCAAAATGGCCTTCCGTTTCCACTTTGATTTCCCTGAGGTAGCCGCTCGCTACTCCGTACCATGCTGCCGGAACAATCTGTTTTTGTTCGACCTGTCCTATCCAGACCAAGGGGAAATTGCCTTCTTCGGATAAAATCTGGCAGACTTCATCATACAGTGAAGCCTCATGACGAACCCGTACGATTGCTTCATTGACGCGGCTGAGGGCTGCATAGAGGCGGGTCAGTTTAGCAATCCTATCCTCTTTCTCTCTGCGCTCGGTGATGTCTATGTGCTGCCATAAGAGGCCGTATGATTTTCCATCCACGTATATGGGGATGAAATCCCGGAGGGATGTCCGGCCGTCCCGCATGGAGATTTCTTCGCCTATGACAGTTTGTCTCCCGCGAGCGATTTCCCAGATGCGTCTTACTTGCTCATCTGGACGGAGGTAGGCATTCTTTATTTTGTCGATCAATTGACGCGGAGTAAGCCCTACTAAGTCTCCCGGTGTGTCCTGCAATCCGAAATAATCGCAGAATGCCTGATTGGCCATCTCAATCCTGCCCTCTCCCACAAGCAGAAGGCTGCTTTGCATGCCCGCGACCACGGCATTGAGGCGCTGAAGCGTTGTTTTCAGCTCCTCTTCGGCCTGTTTGCGTTCGGTGATGTCGTGGCCGTAGAGGTTGGCGTAGCCTTCCCCGTGGATCGGCACAACTGCAACCGAATAAACGTGTTTGTCCAGTTCCACGTCCTGCTGTATCTCCTGTCCTGCGGACATAGCCTGTCCGAGAAGGGGGAGAAGAAGCTCAGGCAGTTGCTTGCCGACCTCGCAAACTAATCCTGGTATCTCCATTGACGCCTGATTGCAGTAGAGAGAGCTCCCGTCTGCGGATACGCGCATCACGGGGTTGGGATTTTCCTCGGGGAATCTTGCCAGCCATTCCGCCTTCTCGTGGGCGTCACGCAGTGCCTTTTCCATGCGATGTTTTTCCGTAATGTCACGAAACAGGACCGTCAAATTTTCCGGGCCAGGGTAGGCATGTATTTCCAATACCCGACCCGTGATCAGCGAAGGGGACTCGAAGCGAACAGGCTCGCCGCTTTCCATGGCGCTCTCATATTCGTTTGCTATGATACTGCCCCGTGCTTCTGGGTAGACATCAAAGAGTGTCCGGCCCAGAATCTCTTCACTGGTTTTGCCCATGTGACGCAGGGCTGCATCATTGACGTGCGTGAAGCGCCATTCCCTGTCAATGGTATAGAAGCCGTCGGCGATGCTGTCTACAATGACTGACAGGCGGCGCTGGGACTCGCTCAGTGCATCCTCGGCGCGTTTGCGTTCGATGACGTCGGTTCCCACGGCGAGTATCTCGGCGACTTTGCCATCCTCTCTAATAATCGGCCTATCATTCCCGCCTTTCCTGCTGTCAATGGATGTGGCGACTTTTTTCGCCGCAGGCCGCTTTTTACTTCTATTATTCATTTACTCCTCCGCAAATGCACGGCACAGTGTTGAAAAACCACTTTTCCACATTCGAACCTGTCCCATAACTATCTATTTTGTCATTTCGGGTGACGCGAGAAATCTTTGATGATAATGTCACACTTTTTTAAGTATATGAAAAGCCTTCTTAGGTGTCAATGACAGTTTGGCGATGCAAGTCGGGCGGGAATACGGGCAGCTCAGCAAAGATGCGATGTCTCTGGCATAAGCTAACAGGCTATCGTATTTTGTGTTGTCGAATTATATAAGAAGAGGCAAGCCGCGTTTAAAATAATCTACGTCCCCAAAATATCGGGTGAAGAATGGTGTCATGCCTTCTTGTACACATTACAAAATGTCTTTTTCCACTTTCCCATAGAGACCATCAATCGCTTTCTGTATCGCGATGGTCTTTTGAATTGATGTGACAATTCTGCAATAGGTCTGTATCTCGTCAAGGGATAGTATCCGGCTCTTTCTGTCCTTCAGCCATTTGTCGCAGACCTGATAGCCGCCGATCTGGTAAGCCCATACAGCCTGTGAAATAGCTTCAAAATACTGAGTAGCGTTGATATAGACGCGTCCTGTCTTCTCATCATACTTCAGCTTCTCGACTCTGTTATCTCTCTTGCCCTGAAATTTTGCGACCGGCGCATCAAGGTCGGATGATTTAAGCAGGTGCAGGTCAACAAGCCTGTTGCCGTATTCGGCCATTTTTGTGAACAGCTCGTAGTTTTTTGTTAACGGAACTCTCGGAAAATCTATCTTCAGGAACTCCGCATACTTTGTCCTGTATGTCTCTGAATAAAGGACGCCGTAGATGTAATAGAATATTTCTTCAGGGGAAGGGGTCTTCCTGAATGCTTTAGTTAATCTCTGAACAACGTCGACAGATAAGTTAGGTTTTCTCGCTCCATAATCTGCCGCAGGTTCAAACAGCATCATTGAAGCGCCAAAAGAGCGCTTTTGTGGTTTGTCCTTCTTTAGATAGAGAGGAAATACAGAGCAGATACCTCTATTGCTTATGAAAAATCTGTTGTCGATAATGTCCTGAATGCAGAATATATAATTGTATGTAGCTACTGGATCATAAACATACTGCCGCATTGAAACCAGACCTAAATTGACGCTAAAAAAATTTTGCATTATTTCCATTCTATCTCTGTCGATGACACTCGATATATAACAGATACTTCTGATATCGAAAGGACGATATGCATATTTTCTTATATGGTCCTGCCAAATTATTTTCCTGACGATCTCCCTCACGGTTTTAATTTTGAAATCCGATGTCTCTTTCAGACTCAGAGATTGAGCAACTAAATCATCCGGTAGGCTGCTTGTAAAGTTTCTCATTCTCTGTCTAACTTCTTCCTCAGTAAATCCGATTACGAAGTGGTCTCTGTGGGTTTTAACTCCGCCAGAAGATTTATCAAATATCTCCGTAAGAGATATGAACTTCTCGTAGTTACTTCTTAATGAAAAGTCTTTCTCTACAAAGAAGTAGTTGGGTTCAACAGGCCTCAATCTTTTCCACTTTGTAGTTCGTTTGTTAAATCTGCTCAAATAGTTGTATTTATTTTCTCGCAGCCCATAAATGTCCTGATAAAACACCTTACATATTTTATCGCCTTTTCCCTTCTTGATGAATAAGGCAACTGAAACACCCTGCTGAATGTCAAAGACATTTTGATCCTTGCTTCCATCAGGGGCTTTTTCACCTATGCGGCTGCTTCCATGCAAGTTGAGGATATAAATCTCATCAAAGCTTTCAATTAATTTCTTTCTCATGCCTCGATGGATCAATCCTGAAAGGTATGAGTTATTGGTTATCATCCCGATAATCCCCTTGCCATCACGGTCGATCTTCCAGTGGGCAAAGCGGACGAATTTAATATAGTCATCTGACAGAGGTTGAATGTTCCTTTCGGTTCGGACATCTTCTTTGTAGAGGTTCATTTCCTTTTCAATGAAGTCTGATTTATTAACCGAACTTACTGAATACGGCGGATTGCCTAATATGACCAGTATAGGCTGTTCTTTCTTGACCTTTCCTGCAAGATGCGATTCTTCGGATAACGACGCCATCCCCGGCAATTCCGTCTGTGCAAGTTCTTCCATCTCAAGCGTGTTGGTAAGATAAAGCTTTACCCTGTCATCTTTTCGCAGCCTGTAGCCTAATTCCTCAAGCAGGAATGACATCTTCAAATGTCCAACTGCATACGGCGCCATCATCAGTTCGAAGGCGTAGAAGTTCTTAAGTATATGATCTCTAATAAATCCTTCTTTGTTTCCCTCGCCATATTTTGAAACAAACTCATCAACAGCGAGTTTTGCCGCCTCCGCCAAAAATGTAAGCGTTCCTGCCGCAGGGTCCAAGACTGTAACGGTGCTGCTCGCAAAGCCGTCAGGCCTCTGGAACTGTTCTTTCAGGATGCTGTGCAGCGAACGGACTATGTAAGATACTACAGGTTCGGGGGTGTAATACACTCCTCTCATTTCCCTGACTTTGGGATCGTACTCGGACAGGAACGTTTCATAGAAGTGGACTATGGGGTCCTTGCCTTTTCCTTCATGGAAATATTGATGCAGTATTTTGTTTATATCAGTGACAGACAGGATTTCTGAAATATCGTCGATGATCCATTCCATCTGTTGAGGGAGTGAACCTAAGGAAACAAACTGAAAGACATCTCTCAGGATGCCGATCGTCGCAGGGATATTGTCATAGGCAAGCTTTCTACTGAAACCGTTTTCGGCTCGCGTCCTTGCTGCAAACAGTCCGTAGGTTATGGTCTGGGCGTAGAGGTCGGAAAATTCATCCTCTGTAAGACTGCTGATGAGGTAATCTTTGAATGCCTTGTAAAAGCCCCGGATAAATCCTTTGCCTGTTTCTTCTTCTTCCCTCAGCTCCTGTGCTACGACTTCATCTTTCAGGAAGCGCGTCCTTTTGGCAAGTTCCAGGGCAAGGCTCTTTGCGTCATAGACTTTTGGAATTGAGAAAGAAAAGAACTTCTCAAACAGTTTTAATAACTCCTGTTCCTTTTCAACAGGGGGTGCAGTCTTCAGTTTGTGAAGTATGACGGGTCTGCCGATAAGAACTTTATCAGTCAGCATCCCATTGCGGTAAAGCCTGAATTCGAGGAAATTGGTAAGTATCAGGTTGGGGAAGGTGTGGAGGTATCTCTTTAGCTGTTCGGTGTCCTCAATACTGTCGAGATTATCAATGCCAGGGTCTTTAGCCTCTATGTATCCCGTGATGTGCTGTTTGCCGTCCCAAACCCGGAAATCGGGATTGCCTGCCTCCGTCTTCTTCGGTTGAGATGTGATGTGAATTTTTTTCTTGCCGATTGAATCGCAATAGGTGTCGAGCAAATCCTCCAGAATAGAATAATAGCTTTCTTCCCTTGCATCCCCTCGCATCGCGGTATCAGTTATCTTCTTTAGGTATTCCTTCAGCATCAGATTTCCGTGAAGAACTGATAAAAGTGATAAAGTCAGGTGATAATGATAACGATTTGCTCTTTCGCGAAATGAGTATAGGGAAGAGACAGAAGTGAGTCAATAGGAAAATGGCGCAATGTGAGCAGCCGTATCGAAAATCGGCCTTGTCAGCGATTGCAATATCTGGTACTTGCAGCTAACATGAAGGAAATATTGAGCGTCACCAAGCTGAATGAAAATATCAAGCAACTCCTCGAAGCGAGTTTCGATACGCTGTGGGTGGAAGGGGAGGTATCCAACTTGCGACGGCCCGCATCGGGCCATATGTATTTCACCCTCAAGGATGAAAAAAGTCAGATCAGGGCCGTCATCTTCAGGTCTCTTCCCATGCAGAGGAGGTCTTCGTGGGCCGGTGCTGCGCAGTTTGATCTTGAAGAAGGAATGAGCGTCGTATGTTCCGCAAGAGTGAGTGTCTATCAGCCGCGGGGCGAATACCAACTGATCGTGGACGTAGTGGAACCGAAAGGCCTCGGCGCACTCCAGAAGGCCTTTGAACAGCTCAAAGCCCGCCTGCTGGCGGAGGGCCTTTTTGATCCTGCTCACAAGAAACCCATCCCTTTTCTCCCCCGTAGGATCGGGGTAATCACCTCTCCCACAGGTGCGGTAATCAGGGATATTTTGCATGTCACGAGGCGGCGTTTTCCTTGCGTAGACATACTTATCGCGCCGGTGCGGGTGCAGGGTGCGGAGGCGCCTCCGGAAATCATCGGGGCCATTGCCGCTATGCAAGTGGTAGGGGATATTGATGTCATTATCATAGCCAGGGGAGGGGGATCGCTGGAGGACCTTGCGCCCTTCAACGACGAAGGGGTGGCGAGATCGATTTATCATTCATCGATTCCCATAATTTCCGCGGTCGGGCATGAGATTGATTTTACGATAGCCGATTTTGTGGCGGACCTCAGGGCCCCGACCCCTTCGGCGGCGGCGGAACTCGTTGTCCCCGTGAGAAGGGAACTCATGGCCTCAATCGGGACGCTGCAAGGAAGGGTAGTCAATTGCGAGCGTCGCCTGATGGCCGAGGTTTGTGAACGCGTGGCCCTGCTGCGCGAGAGACTCAAAGACCCCAACAGAAGAATCAATGACCTGCGCATGTTCGTCGACGACCGTCTGGAGCGGCTCAGAAAGGGCCTTGACCACAAGCGGGCCGGGGAGAGACCTAAGCTGCTTAATCTTGAGATTCGTCTCGGTCATGCGAACCCTCTCTTGAAGATCCGGGATCATCGCTTTATCCTTGAAAATTTAAGGAAGAATATGATAGCCCGATGGCATGATAGGGAAGAGCGCGTGAGAGGGCAGGTGCAAAAGAATCTAGCAGTCCTCGATACACTGAGCCCTCTTGCTGTCTTGAGGAGGGGCTACGGTATCGTGAGGAAGATTCCCGATGGTCTTATAGTGAAAGAGGCGGCATCGGTTACCGTGGGGAGCACAGTAGACGTCAAGGTTTCGTCGGGCGGTTTTCAGGCGACGGTGACGGATGTCAGGAAGGAGTAGGAATATGGCAAAAGAAAAATTCGAAGAAGCCCTGGAGCGACTGGAAGACATAGTGAGAAAGATGGAGGCGGGGGACATGACTCTCGAAGAATCCCTCAAGGCCTTTGAAGAAGGGATAAAGCTTGCCCGCCTGTGTTCGCGGAGGCTGGATGAGGCGGAGCGGCGTGTGGAAATATTGCTTAAGCAGGAAGAGGAACTGGTCGTAAGACCGTTTAAGGTGGCAGAGAATGAGTCCGAATCTTAATGTGCCGCTTGGCATATATTTGGATACCAGGAGAAAGATAATCGATGAGGCCCTTGATGGGTACCTGCCCGGAGAGGACAATTACCCCACTGTAATCTTCAAAGCCATCCGGTACAGTCTGTTTGCGGGCGGGAAAAGAATCAGGCCCATCTTATGCCTGGCCTCTGCGGAGGCAGTGGGCGGCGATATCGAATCGATTCTTCCTGTAGCCTGCGCGTTGGAGCTTATCCATACATATTCCCTTATCCATGACGACCTTCCCGCCATGGACGACGATGATTACAGGAGGGGAAGGCTTACAAGCCACAAGGTCTTCGGTGAAGATATGGCCATTCTCGCCGGCGACGCCCTCTTGACGGAGGCATTCCACCTGATGTCGGATAGAGGCCTCATGGAAAAGATCGCGCCGGAGAAGTTGATTTCCGTGATCCACGACATTGCCGGGGCGGCAGGATCCTTCGGCATGGTGGGAGGTCAGGTAGTTGATGTCCAGTCGGAAGGAGAGGCGGTTGACACCGAAGTCCTGAACTTTATCCACACACGTAAAACGGGAGCAATGATTGCTGCCGCTGTTAAGGCAGGGGCAGTATTGGCAAATGCCGGTGAAGTTGAGCTCAATGCCCTCACATCGTATGGGCGTAATATCGGCCTTGCATTTCAGATAGCAGACGATATCCTTAATGTCGAGGGGGACGAAAAATTAATGGGTAAGGGTACGGGAAGCGACGCCAAGCGGGGCAAGGTAACTTACCCTGCCCTGGTGGGTATGGACGCCTCCCGGAAAAAGGCGGGAGAACTTGCGGAAGGTGCACTCTCGGCGATTACGAACTTTGATCACAGGGCGGAACCGTTAAGGATGATTGCCGCGTATATTATAGAGAGAAAAGCTTAAAAGGAAAAATAATGAGTGGAAAAGACACTGGCAGCATCCTTTCTGCAGTCAATTTTCCTGAAGATATCAGGAAGCTCGATCTTGCCCAGTTGAACAGACTTGCCGGAGAGATAAGGGAAAAGATCATCGACGTCGTCTCCAGAAACGGCGGCCATCTCGCTTCATCTCTGGGGACGGTTGAATTGACACTCGCCATTCACTACGTATTTAATACACCGAGGGATAAAGTCATCTGGGATGTGGGACATCAGGCCTATGCCCATAAGATCATCACAGGTCGCAAGAATCTGTTCCACACCTTAAGGATGAAGGGCGGGATAAGCGGTTTCCCCAGGAGAGAGGAGAGTCTTTACGATGTCTTCAACACTGGGCACAGCAGCACGTCCATATCTGCCGCGATAGGTATGGCCGAGGCAAGGTGTATCAACGGGGGAGACTTTAAAATCGTTGCCGTCATCGGCGACGGTTCCATATCAGCGGGGATGGCCTTTGAAGCCCTGAATTGGGCGGGAGACCGCCACAAGAATCTCATCATCATATTAAATGACAATGAGCTTTGCATCTCACCCAACGTGGGGGCCATGTCCTCCTATCTTAATCGCATCATGACGGGCCACACTGTCACAAGATTCAAGGCGGAGCTAAAGAACTTTCTGAAGTCTATTCCCTCCATCGGCGAACAGATGGTGAAGTTTACTAAACAAGTGGAGGAATCCCTGAAAGGTCTGGTTGTTCCCGGTGTCTTGTTTGAGGAACTGGGGTTTACCTATGTAGGGCCCCTGGAAGGGCATCGCCTCGATAATCTCATCAAGAACCTGAAAAACGTGAGGGAGCTCCCGGGACCCGTCCTCGTGCACGTCATTACAAAAAAAGGACAGGGCTATAAATTCGCCGAAGATGATCCGGCAAAGTTTCACGGCATCGCGCCATTTAAGATCGATACGGGCGAGCCTGTTGATGAAGGCGATCCGCCTTTATCTTATACAAAAATGTTTGGCAGGACGATTACGAAACTGGCCCAGGACAATCCCCGGATTGTCGCCGTGACAGCCGCCATGAGTGAAGGCACGGGTCTCGACGAGTTTGCCAGGGAATATCCCGGGCGTTTCTATGATGTAGGCATGGCCGAACAGCACGGCGTGACCTTTGCCGCAGGACTCGCCACGGAAGCCCTGATTCCGGTAGTTGCGATATATTCGACATTCCTGCAAAGGGCCTATGATCAGATTCTCCACGACGTCTGTCTCCAGAAACTTCCGGTGGTGCTTGCTCTTGACCGGGGAGGTTTCGTGGGAGCCGATGGACCGACTCACCATGGACTTTTTGATTTTTCCTATCTCCGTTCGATTCCTAATATGATCGTGATGGCACCGAAGGACGAGAACGAACTCCAGCATATGCTTAAGACAGCGGTTGAGTGCGGAGGGCCTGCTTCAATAAGATATCCCCGCGGCAGGGGAGTTGGTATACCCATCGATGATATTCCCGTGTCTCTTGCAGTTGGAAAAGGCGAAATTGCCTATGACGTTGAAAACGCGAATCTTGCCATCGTAGCCATTGGTTCTACTGTTTATCCTGCCATTGCTGCCGCAGCGAAACTGAGGGCTGAAGGAATCGATGCGAGGGTCATCAATGCCCGTTTCGTGAAGCCCCTTGATGAAGGGCTGCTTTGTGATACCGCCAAGTCCATAAAGAGTATAATCACCGTCGAAGAAAATGTCCTCATGGGCGGGTTTGGAAGCGCCGTGCTGGAACTGTTTGAAGAAAAGGGTATTCATGATGTCATCATAAAGAGGCTAGGCATCAAGGATAAGTTCGTCGAACAGGCCACGCAGAAGGAATTAAGAAGTTTGTACGGCATTGACGATGAGGGCATCATTGCAGCGGCCAAGTCTGTGATGGAGCAGTAAACTTTCACCTCATGAACAAGAAAATCAAAAAAGTGAGATTGGACCTGCTGCTGGTTGACAGGGGTATCAGCCAGACCCGCGAGAGAGCCAGGGCGCTTATTATGTCAGGCGCCGTGCTTGTGGGAGAGTCCAAGATGGACAAGGCAGGTACCCTCGTTTCCCCGGATGCAGAAATCAGGATAGACGGAGAAGATAATCCATACGTCAGCAGGGGAGGATTGAAATTAAAAGGCGCTCTTACGGCGTTCGATATAAATGTGAGAGATATCGTGGCCCTTGATGTAGGTGCTTCCACCGGTGGATTCACTGACTGCCTTCTTCAGGAAGGGGTGCGAAAAGTCTATGCCATTGACGTTGGCTATGGTCAGTTGGCTTGGAAACTGAGGACAGATGAACGGGTAGTCAACCTCGAAAGGACAAATATAAGATATTTCGAAGGTTCGGAAATAAAGGATGACATTGATTTGGCCACGATAGATGCGTCCTTTATTTCGCTCAGACTTGTCATCCCTGCCGTGCTCAGGCTGGTGAAGAGGAATGATGCAATCATGCTTGCCCTTATTAAACCTCAGTTTGAGGCAGGGCGTGATGAGGTTGAAAAACACGGCGTCATCCGAAATCCCGAAGTTCATGAAAAAGTAATAGAGGGAATAAAGGAGTTCTCTGCAGAAATGGGGCTCTCTGTTATGGGCGTCTGCGAATCCCCCCTCATCGGGCCCAGGGGTAACAGGGAGTTTTTTATTTATCTCAGAACTTGAGTGCAGTTATCGGACGAAATAACATTGGACAAATATTGCGCTGAGCAATACCGGAACAGCGCCCTGTCGTTCTCTCTGAAAATATTTGTCATACGGCTGAGAGTAAAGGTCTCGCAAAAAATATGGGCGTTAAACTGGCCAAAACGGCGGGATTTTGCATGGGCGTGAGAAGGGCCGTCGATCTCGTTCTTGATATTGCACAGCGCAAAGGAAAAGAAGATATCTATACGTATGGCCCCCTGATTCACAATCCCCAAACTGTTGAACTCCTGAGGACGAGGGGAATTGTACCGGTAAGCGATATCGGCGATATTGACGCATCCGATAAAAGAGCCACGATCATAATCAGGGCCCACGGCATATCCCCGGAGGAGAGAAACAGGATCAGGGGAAAAGGAATTAAGATCGTTGATGCCACCTGTCCTAAGGTGGCTCATGTCCAGGCTATTATCAAGAAGCACGCATCATCGGACTATGCGGTTCTAATCATCGGCGACAGGGAACACCCGGAGGTTAATGGTCTTCTGGGGTATGCCTATGGCAAAGGCTTTGTTATCGGCAGCACTACAGAGGTTGATAATCTCCCGCCACTTGATAGGGTTTGCGTAGTTGCTCAGACTACGCAGAGTACTGATGAGTTCATTGACGTCGCGGAGAGGATCAAGACAAGGTTTCCTGACGCTGTCATTTTCGATACTATATGTGATTCCACGGAAAAGAGGCAGTCGGAGGTTAAAGCCCTGGCTGCAGAAATGGATGCCGTAATTATCGTCGGCGGCAAGAACAGCGCAAACACAAAAAGGCTGGTCAGGATTTCACAGCTTGAGCGTAAGCCGACATTTCACATCGAGACTGCAGACGAATTAGAGGACCTTTTCTCAAGCCAGTATGAGAAGATCGGTATTTCCGCAGGCGCGTCGACGCCTAACTGGATCATTAACCGCGTTTTTGACGCTGTTACAAGCCATCAGGATGAGAAACAGAATCAGGCAAAGAGGCTGTTCAGCTTATGGGTATTCGCAGTCAAGACTGATATATATTCTGCCATTGGAGCAGGATGTCTGTCTTTCTCAAGCATGCTCCTGCAGAGACTCCCTGTGAATATATTGAATATTTTGACAACCTCCCTTTATGTCTATGCCATGCATACACTCAACCGGCTCATCAACAGAAAAACGAGCACCATCATCGGATCATTCAGGGAAGAATCTTATCTCAAACATGAAGAGGCTTATGTATCGGCGGCAATAGTGTCTCTGATTCTAGCCCTGACAATTTCCTTCATTGCAGGCTCTAATGCCTTCATATTGCTTTTCCTAATTTCCATTTTTGGCGCGCTTTATAATACGAGAATACTGCCGGGCAACCTGCGATTCAAGAGTCTTAAAGACCTGCCGGGTTCCAAGAACATTTTCATGGCCATGGCCTGGGCAGCTGTTGCGGCAGTGTTGCCACAGTTCGAAATTAGTATCTCCGTTACTGCCGGTATGCTTGTGGCTTTCCTCTTTACCTTCGGTATTGTCTTCGTCCGCTCCGCCATATCCGATATCCTGGATATCCAGAGCGATAGGCTCATCGGTCGAGAGACGATACCTGTTCTGATAGGTAAGAAACCCACCCAGATTCTGTTGCAGGGAATACTCGCTTTGCTGGTCATTTTACTCAGTGTATCCAATACCTTAGGGTGGACTACCTCACTGAGTTTTGCCCTCTTGGCCTGCGTTTTTTTTATGTGGATTTATTTCAGGCTTTATGTTAGAAGGGCGGCATTTTCCGGTGTTGTTCAGGAGGGTATTCTCGAAACAAGCTACATCATAGCTGGCATAAGTTCCCTGGTCTGGCTTTGCCTGGCAAGAGGTATTTAGCGCTGAATTAGTAAGGCAGGGGCGGCAATTGTGACAAAAAAGACATTTCTTTTTCCTTTAATGATGCTTCTGCTCCTTGCGCTTGTCGGCTGCGCAGGAATACGCTATTCCCATGTCGCCCCGGAAGCAAAAGATTTCCATCCCAAAAGAATCGGTGTGCTGCCCGCTGATGTGGGGATATATGAAGAGGCAAGAGGGATAGTTGACCAGATCATCGCCGGTGTGCTCGTTGATAAAAAGTGGTTTACTGATGTTGTTGCTGCGGATGAAATGAATAGCCGGATTAAGTCCAGTGAGGTAAATGAGAAGGTGTTTGTCGATTATATTTCCAAGCTCAGGGCAGTCAACTTTTCCGATCCTGATCTGAGTCGCAAGCTCGGTGAAATGACGAAGGTCGATGCCTTCCTGCTGGTCAACGTTGACTACTGGAATTACACGATAGAGAGCGGCGACAAGGTGGCCAAAGTAGTCATGGGCATCAAAATGATCGACGCAGCTTCCGGCAAGATAATGTGGAATGCAGGGCATCAGGAAGTGGATGCCTACATACTTATGAAACCCGCACTTCCTAATGTAGCAAAGAGACTTGTAAAAAGCATGATAAAAGAGATGCCCCATTAAGTTGGGGGCACCTATAAAGAGAGCAAGAGCAAACTTTCTTAATCTTCTACCGTTTGCCCTTGATGTTGTCAATAAATGGAGGTTATGTAATGAAAGAAGAAGTACGCAGTGCCATAGAGCGTATCCGGCCGAATCTGCAGGCGGACGGTGGTGACGTTGAACTTGTTGATGTAGACGATGAAGGTATTGTCAAGGTTAAACTTCTGGGAGCCTGTCGCGGCTGTCCCATGTCGCAAATGACCCTGAAAATGGGGATACAGAAATACTTGCAGAAGGAAGTTCCTGGAGTAAAAGAAGTCGTTTCCGTGACGTAAATTTTTAAGCACGGGTCTTTATCTAATAGGCCCATAGAGTAAAAAAGATAAGGAGAAGAAAAAATGGCATACGTAATTACAGATGAGTGCATCGCCTGCGGCTCTTGCGAAAGTGAATGTCCCGCTGAGGCGATCAGTGAGGGAGAAGAAAAATACGTGATTGACCCAAAGCTTTGTAATGACTGCGGAACATGCGCCGATCAATGTCCTGTGGAAGCCATTGTACCTGGAGACGAGAAATAGATTCAAGACCATCAATATAAGGTTAAAAGGGAAAGACATCCGCCTTGGCCAAAGGTGGGTGCTTTCCCCTGATGCCCTTCCATTGAAAGACTTCTACTCGTCACTTCGCCTGAGAGGAGAAATTTTGCAAACTGCGCATAGTAAGCAAGATTCTTCGTCGCTTTTCTTTTCGGAATGACATAAAATAGGTATCTCTGTTAAAAAATTTCCGGTTGAGATTATCACTATGGAACGATTTATCACCTTTGAAGGCATCGAAGGTTGCGGGAAATCAACCCAGGTAAAGCTCGCTGGAAGCTATCTTAGAGAGCACCATATTCCGTTTATCACTACAGAAGAGCCGGGAGGAACGCCCATCGGGAGAAGGGTCAGGGAGATGCTCTTGAATAATGCCCCTTATGATTCAGCGAAAATGCATGCAGAGACGGAGCTTCTTCTCTTCCTCGCGGCCAGAGCACAGCATGTCAGAGAGGTGATTAGGCCCTCCCTGAAAGAGGGAAAGGCGGTTTTGTGTGACCGGTTTTCTGATGCAACTATCGCCTACCAGGGCTTTGGCAGGGGCTTAGATATCGACTTGATAAGACTCATTAACGACTTTTCCTCCGACGGTCTGAATGCGGACTTCACCATTCTTTTTGATCTACCGGTTGAGATGGGTCTAAAAAGGGCCATGGAAAGAATTTCCAGGGATAAGGTGATTCTAACGGAAGATCGATTTGAAAGGGAGGCATGGGAGTTTCACAGCAGGGTGAGGGAGGGTTATCTGTCCCTTGCGAGAAATGAACCTGATCGATTCCGAATCGTCGATGCATCAAAGGATATCGAATCTGTCCATCATGAAGTCTGTGTCCATCTCTCACAATTCACAAACGAGAAGCTCTAAGTACAAAATCCTAATTCTCAAAACAGGGTCAAATTTCTCATGGCCAAACCTAGGGGATTTTTGATATTAGAATTCCTGAGTTATTTAGGCTGGAGAAATGGTTGGGTTTATGTCTTTTAAAGATATTTATGGTCATGAAAGACAGATAAAGGTGCTTCAAACGGCTATTTCACGGGATCGTATTGCTCATGCGTATCTTTTTTACGGCCCGGAAGGCGTCGGAAAAAGAACCGTGGCAGGGGTATTTGCCAAGGCACTGAATTGCAGAAGCGGGCGGGACAGCCTCGACGCGTGCGATGTATGTCCTTCCTGCCTGAAGATAGATCACGGGAATCATTCCGATGTGATTACGATAAGTGCTCAAGGGCAATTCATAAAAATTCAGGAAATCAGAGAGCTCCAGGAGCAGATGAAATTCAGCCCGTTCGAAGGGGGGAAACGAATTTTTATCATCGGAGATGCTGACAGGATGAATATCGCTTCGGCTAATGCCATTCTGAAAACACTTGAAGAGCCGTCGGCATCAAATATATTGATATTGATCACTTCGCGTCCTCATCAACTTCCTGCCACTGTTCTATCCCGATGCCAGCACGTTAGGTTTAATCCACTTAGGCAGGAAACTATTGCTTCATTCTTAGAGGAGAAACTATCGCTGGACAGTAAATCGGCCCATTCGATCGCTCTGTCGTCGGGCGGCAGCATCGGGAAGGCCCGGGCAATGAATGATGAGTCATATCTAACAACAAGGGCTACAGTCATTGATATAATTGCAAGGATCAAAACGAAAGACCCCCTCAAACTGTTATCCGCTCTCAATGATTTTGGACAGGAAAGAAAAGATATTATGGAGAGGCTCGGCATCTTAATTACCGGTTACAGGGATGCATTGGTATTTAAGGAAACCGGCGAGCGAGACAATCTTATCAATCAGGATCACATTGACATCATAAAATCAGTCGCAGAGAGTGAATCGGGACGCGATATTGTAAACTGCATCAGGGCTGTGGATCGGGCTTGCCACACGATAAGTCAGAATGCCAATAAACAATTGACTTTGGAGGTTATGATGTTTACACTCAGCGGGTATCATGAATAATTGTTTCTTTATCATTCCACAACGATGGCCTTTAACAGGTAAGAAATTGTGCAATGGCTGATTAAGGTCGTCATCAGTAAAGGGAAATGGAGCAGGGGAATCTGAAAAATATTGTCGGAATAAAGTTTCGTAAAGATGGAAAGATATACAACTTTGATGCTGCTGACCTCCAGCTCGCGAAAAACGATCAGGTTGTTGTCAACACAGAAAATGGTCTGTCTTGGGGTACAGTGATTACCCCCGTGATACGCGTGCCGATTAACAAGCTGCCTGCCGGTCTCAAGAGCATCGTCCGCAAGGTGACAGAGGAAGATGTCAGGATCAAGAAAGAAAATGAGACCCTGGAACAGGAGTCCCGCCAATTCTGCCTGGAGAAAATCAAGGAACGGGATCTTCCCATGAAGCTGATTGACGTGGAGTGTCTCTTCGATAAAAGCCAGATAGTATTTTATTTTACAGCGGAAAGCCGAGTAGATTTTCGGGAACTCGTGAAGGATCTGGTTCAGCAGTTCAAGATGAGGATTGAGTTGAGGCAGATAGGCGCCCGTCACGAAGCCAAGATGATAAAGGGTTTGGGGATCTGCGGGAGAGAAGTATGTTGTGCGAATTCGATACCAAATCTGGACAGGGTATCCGTAAAGATGGCCAAAGAACAGAGCGTGTCTCTGAATCCAGAAAAAATTTCTGGGCTCTGCGGGAGGTTAATGTGTTGCCTGGCCTTCGAATTTGAAGGGTATCAGGATATGAAGAAACACATACCAAAGTGCGGCAAGATCATAAACGCTCCCGAAGGGCGAGGCAAGATCATAAGACAAAATATCCTGAAGGGTGAGGTGGTCGTAGAGCTGGAAAGCGGCAAAGAAATTACCGTTAATATAAAAGACCTATAGCTGTAGAATCTTTAAGCTCCCTGTCGATGTCGACGGCTTTTTAAAAAGAGAGGGATTGTTTGTGGAGAAAGCTTATTACATTACAACGCCGATATATTATGTCAACGCCTCGCCGCATATAGGTCATGCCTATACGACTATTGTCGCCGATGTTTTGGCCAGGTATCATCGCCTTTGCGGATACAGGGTATTTTTTCTAACGGGCACGGATGAGCACGGTGACAAGATCGTCGAGGCCGCCCGGGGAGCAAACACAACCCCTAAGGAATATGCAGACAGGATCAGCGCCCAGTTCAGGAGCCTGTGGCCGCAGCTTGCCATCACCAACGATTATTTCATCAGGACCACCGATACAAATCACGTCGACACAGTCAGACTAATTCTCAAGAAGGTCTACGACGCCGGAGATATCTACTTCGGAAAATATGAGGGATACTACTGCGTGGGCTGCGAAAGATTCTATACGGAAAAAGAGCTGATAAACGGGCTCTGTCCCGATCATAAAGCAGCCCCGGAGTATAGGGAAGAGAGTAATTACTTTTTCAAGATGAGCAAATATAAGGACTGGCTGATAGAGTATATCAATGACCACCCCGATTTCATCAGACCGGAGCGATACAAGAATGAGGTCCTCGCCTTCTTGAGGGAACCATTGGAAGATTTGTGCATATCGAGACCGAAGAGCCGGTTGGACTGGGGAATAACCCTGCCTTTTGATGAAAACTACGTGACTTATGTCTGGTTTGATGCCCTCATCAATTACATTACCGGACCAGGTTATCCGGAAGGCGAAAAATTCAGGGTATTCTGGCCTCATGCCCAACATCTTATAGCAAAGGATATCCTCAAGCCGCACGGCATTTACTGGCCCACCATGCTGAAGGCGGCAGGAATTGAGCCTTACCAGCATCTTAACGTCCATGGCTACTGGATCGTCGACCAGAGCAAGATGTCGAAAAGCCTCGGCAATGTGATCAAGCCCTTGGATCTGAAAGATACATATGGCCTCGACCCCTTCCGTTATTTTCTCCTCCGGGAGATGGTTTTTGGTCTCGATTCCAGTTTCAGCGAAGAGGGCTTTGTACAGAGGATCAACTCGGATCTGGCCAATGATCTCGGCAATCTCGTGAGCAGGACCATGACGATGGCTATGAAATACTGCGCCGGAAAAGTGCCCGAAGCCCAAGCTCAATCCGAAGAAGACAGGCTGCTAGTTGCGGCTGCAGCCAAGGCTGTTGCTGACGTGGAGAGATGCTTTCAGGAACTTACGCTTCACAGGGCCTTGATTGCCATATGGGATTTTATCAACGTGACGAATAAATATATCGTTGAACAGGAGCCATGGAGACTTGGTCAGGATACGGCTAACAAGAGCCGTCTTGATACGGTTATCTACAATCTCCTCGAATCACTTCGTATCATTGCGATCCTGATCTCTCCCTTTATGCCCGGCTCGGCAGGGAAGATTACGGATCAGTTGGGTATCGGGAATGCAGCCGCGCAGGATTTTGACAGTATCCGAAGCTGGGGAAGGATTACGCACAGAAACAGCCTCAAGAGATCCGACGCGCTCTTCCCGCGGGTTAAATATGAAAAAGAAAAGGAGAAACCGGAAGTGACAGAGAAGGAACTTCAACCTGTAAAGCCGCTAATAGATTATGCAGATTTTGAGAAGGTGGACCTTCGCGTCGCCAAGGTAATCGAGGCGGAGGCCATTCCCAAATCAAGTAAGCTCCTGAAGCTTACGATCGATATGGGTGAAAAAAGGACTCTCGTGGCGGGCATAGCGAAGGATTACAAACCGGAAGACTTAATCGGAAAAAAAATCGTCGTTGTGGCAAACCTGAAACCGACAAAGATGATGGGTATAGAATCCCAGGCTATGCTCCTTGCCACCGATGTGATAGATGGCCTGACACTCCTGTGTTTCGATAGAGAGCCTGTTACGGGGGCAAGAATCCGGTAAACGTTTGATTCGTAACAGCCATAATGAATCAGAGACAACCTCATCAGAACAGCAATGAATGAAAAACCTCATCCGGAAGATATTGCCGGCGGCCAGGCTATTATAGAAGGCGTGATGATGCGGCATGGGAACAAAATCGCAGCCGCTGTAAGAAAGCCTGACAAAGAGATAGCGATCCGGGAACAGTATTATATTCCGCTCACCAAGAGATATAAATGTCTGGGGCTGCCGTTTATACGCGGGTCCGTCACCCTTTTGGAAATGATGGTGATTGGTATGAAATGCCTTATGTATTCTGCCGAGCTGGCCTTGACGGAAAATGATGTGAAGCCGAAAAAATGGGAAATGACGATTTCAGTCATAATTGGGTTGGGCACGGCGATATTATTTTTCGTCGTCGTTCCCGCTTACTGCTTTTCAGTATTGAAAGGTTTCATAGCAAGCACAATTCTCTTGAACATAGTAGAGGGCTTTATTCGCCTGGGGATTTTTCTGTGTTTCCTGGGTACCACGCTTTTGATGGAAGACATGAGGCGGGTATTCATGTATCATGGGGCGGAGCATAAGACGGTATTCGCCTGGGAGAATGGTCAGGAATTGACCGTGGAAAATATCAAGAAATTCTCTACACGCCATCCGCGCTGCGGGACGAGTTTTGTCCTCGTCGTTATGATCACGGCAATCCTGGTATTTTCACTCCTCGGGAGGCCTGACTTTGTGCACAGAGTTTTCTATAAGCTCCTGCTGCTTCCCGTTATTGCCGGGATTTCATATGAAATCATTCGCTTTACCGGAAGAAAGAGAGACTTGAAATGGGTACAAATCTTGAGCTGGCCGGGATTACTATTGCAAAAGATTACCACTAAGGAGCCAACAGACGATCAAATAGAAACAGCCATTGCTGCAATGAAGAAGGTTATTTAGATACCGAACTTCGGCGTCCTGCCTTCAACTGATATGGAGCGGTGCATAATTTAAGATACAGGATAGGTAGGTTAGTATGTCTAAATCTGAAGGTCCAAAAATAAAAAAAGCAAATATCCGCCTGACAGACGGATCCAACGTAAAAGGTCAGATCAATATCAAGGATCATGACAGGCTTTCCGACCTCATCAATTTCGGCGAAGACCCCTTTATCGTCGTGTTCAATGCTACAATGCCTGGCGGTCTTGGTGGAGAGGTAATTTTCGTAAGCAAGAGTCAGATTCTGTGGATCTGCCCCGAAGACTGAATACAACTATCGTCCGTTATTCCTAAGCCTCCAAGTTCAAGGATCAACGAAATCAATTATACCTGTGCAAAATTCGCGCGGGAGTATATGTCTTTTGAAAAATATACGAAGATCGTTTAAATGGTGAAAGTGTATGCGTTTGAGAAGGCAGCCTCTCGTGGCGTCCGATGATGAAGAATCCACCGTCATCAAGTCTGTCTAAAACATTCAGAAAGACGGAAGACGTACATTCCCGGCGATAATATGTGAAGAGACTATTTCTTAAGAAAATGATCTGAAACCTTCTTGCAGGGGGCGGCTCTTTCATCAGATTATGCACTTTCCATGTGACATACTTTTTCAAATAATCCGCCACACAGCGGTCTTTCTGGTCCTGACATGTATGAAAATAAACCGATTTAATTTCGTCCGATAATCCTTTAAGACTGCTTCTGCCATAGATCCCTGCCATGGCTTTATCTATGTGATCGGGATTAATGTCGGTAGCCAAGATCCGAAGTTCAGGCAGAGCGGAGCGCTTCTTCTTCAGCATGTCCCACTTTATTGCAAGGCTGTAGGCTTCCTGTCCCAGAGCGCAACCTGCCGACCATGCATGAATTTTCTCACTGTGTCCGGCTGTGATATCCGGGATAATCTCCTCTTCGAGAGTGCGCCACAGATTTTGATCACGGAAAAAATGGCTTATGGAAACACTCATCAGCCTTTCGACCTTTTTCAAAATATCGGGGTCGGCCAACGCCCGAAGATAGTCATCCATTGTCGGTAAGCCAAGCTCCTGCATATGACGGCCAATGCGCTTATTAACGCCTTTTCTTACCTTGGCGTAACCCTGCCAGGAGAGACCGAGCCGGTCCAGAAGCTGACTGAAGGAATTGTCGTCCATAAACGATGCTAGTAAATAAAATAGTGATTGATATACTCTTACCACGGCGAATGGCGAAGCGCAATGCAGCAGGGCAATCCTTGCGCAGGCGGAGCGCCTTTGCATGAAGCCGTAAGAATATACAGGCTTGACAAGAAACACCCATTTCTCCATAATGCCCAAAAATTGGGGCATCCAATTAAAGCAGGAGGTAGGACATGGACAGTCCTATAGATAGGTTCTGGCAGATCAGGCTTGCGGATGTTAAACTATTCTTGGAAGCAAATAATTTCGACGTTTTCCTGGCACAAAATGCCGCCGAGGCAAAAAATATTGTGCTTAATGAAATCATTCCCGCTATCGCCCCCAAGAGCATTTCCTGGGGCAGCTCCATGACATTCGTCGCCACCGGGCTTTACGATGAACTCACGAACAATAAGAAAATAAAGGTTATTGACACGTTTGATAAGACCATATCGCGCGAGGACGGCTGGGAGCTACGCCGGCCGGCTCTCCTTGTTGACCTCTTCATTACGGGAACAAATGCCGTTACTGAATCGGGAATGTTAGTGAACCTTGATATGCTGGGTAATCGTGTCGCGGCTATTACCTTTGGGCCGAAAAATGTGATCATTCTGGTCGGGAGAAATAAAATTGTCGCGGATCTGGAAGATGCAATGATGCGAATCAAGAATTATGTGGCGCCGGCAAATGTCCTGCGGCTGGGCATGAAAACCCCCTGCGCCAAAACATCGTATTGCGAGGAATGCAAGAGCAGCGGGCGCCTTTGCAACACTTGGGCGATCACGGAAAAATCCTTCCCCAAAGGCAGGGTGAAAGTCATCCTGATAAATGAAGATCTGGGATTATAATCATATAAGGATTGGTTGATGCAAATACAGGATGTTTTTCGCACTTACGGGGATGACTTAAAGCACGTTGAAGAACAGATGGAAACGCATCTCCGTTCCGGAGTGCATCTCATACCCGAAATCAACCATCATCTCATAGGCAGCGGGGGAAAAAGATTCAGGCCTCTTTTGCTT
>Ga0209777_10000780_pt1 | contig 49483 bp, 44 predicted proteins | sample FrelakmetHBP12HB_FD_187147 | JGI IMG/M metagenome (GOLD analysis project Ga0209777, IMG submission 187147) | Freshwater lake sediment microbial communities from the University of Notre Dame, USA, for methane emissions studies -HBP12 HB (SPAdes)... | ecosystem: Environmental > Aquatic >... | reverse complement strand
GCGCGCTTACCCTGCCCTACGACGTGCCTGCCAACCAGTTCATGAACCTGGAAGGCCGGAAGATCTCCGGCTCGCGTAACTGGGCGGTGTGGGGCCGGGACGCCCTCACCCGCTACGACCCGGACGCCCTGCGCTATTATTTAACGGTCAACATGCCGGAGAACCACGATTCTGATTGGGATTGGAAGGAGTTCGTCGCCAAGAATAACGGCGAACTGGTGGCCACCTGGGGCAACCTGGCAAACCGGGTGCTTTCATTCAGCTATAAACAGTGGGAAGGATTTGTCCCCAACATTGACCCGGCGGCCTTGCGAGGCGCGGACCTGGACCTGCTGGTCGGGATCGAGTCCGGGTTTCAGTCTGTGGGTGGACTCCTGGACGGTGTGAAACTGCGGGCAGCCCTGCAGGAGGCCTTCCGCCTTGCGGCGACGGTCAACCAGTACCTTGACCAGATGGCACCCTGGCAGGCGGTCAAGACCGATAAGGACTCGGCTGCCCTGACCATCTACAGTGCCCTGAAAGCGATCGACTCGCTCAAGATGATGTTCGCTCCATTCCTGCCATTCACTTCCGAAAAACTGCACGGGTTCTTCGGCTACGAATCCCCGCTGTTTGGCGCACCTTACACCGAGACCGTGACCGACGCCCTCGGCGAGCATACCGTTTTACGTTATAAAGCGCCTGTCCTGAGCGGAGGGTTGAGTAGCCCGAAGGGCGTATCGAAACCCGAAGTCGAAGGACAGTGGAAGCCGAGCGAATTAATACCTGGTGTGAAACTCAACCAGCCCGCGGCGCTCTTTAAGAAGCTGGAAGAGAAGATTGTGGAAGAAGAACGGGCGAGGCTGGGGAAATAAATCAAGATTATGAGTGATGCACTTTGGAATTGCGTTGCTCTTGCCTTGATGTCAATCTACATTTCTTAAAAAACCCGGTCATATCTTCATCCGCCGGGATTGCTCGAGAGGGCTCTCGGTTACTCTTTTGAGGGCAGCATCCGGACACTGGACACCCACATCCGCAACCTTCGCCAGAAAATCGAAACCGATCCGCATCAGCCGAAGTATATCCAGACTGTTTACCGGATCGGTTATAGTTTTGCGATGTAGGGGAAAGACGACAGTAATTTGCAGTGGAGGATGAGATTCAGCGGTAGATGCGGACAGGTGTCAGCTCTTATTTGATTCTTACCAGCCAAACTGGCAACTGGTCAATCAGTATTTTCATAACTGACTTTGTATTCTCGTGGAACAGCCCGATATTCCCATAGGCTTCACCTCCCTCGATGCTGACCAGGTCGGTGACGCCGCGTAAAATGAGACAGCGAATCCCGTTGCGTTTTGCCACCCAGGCGATCGCCCCAGACTCCCAATCTGCCGCGACGGCCCCATACTTCTTCTGGACCAGGCCGGGGATGTCAGCCGGGACGATATCCCGGTCGGCGGAAACGAGCAGCCCGCGCTGGACCGGGTGGGGGAGCGGGACGGGCAGCCAGGAAAGGTCGAGTTCGGTGGAGTAGTGGGCAATGGCGTCATCCGGGTCGGACATCTGCTCGCTGATATCGTAAACGATCGTTTTTGTGACCAGGATGACGGTCCCGCGTGCAATGCGGCCTTCGAATCCTCCGCAGGTCCCTAGGTTGACCAGCAGGTCAGGCTGAAAGTGGTCAATGACATACTGCGTTGTTGCCGCGGCAGAAATCTTGCCCCAGCCACCGTGGAAATACGTTAATGGTTGAACGTCGAAAGTTTCACCCATTGGCGTGGACACGATCTCGGCCGGGGACAGGATCTCTTTGACCGCCTGCCATTCGGAGTTGGCTGAGATCAATACGATGATACGCTGATCACCCATTTTCCAGTTTTTTATCCAGGTAATCCAGCACAAATTGAAGCGCAGCCTGCGCCGAGGACTCTTTGTTGGCGCGCCGGTCGCCATCCCAGGCAAACCTGCGCGCCCAATCGCCTTCAAGCGCTGAAAGACCAAACCAGGTGGTACCGATCGGTTTTTCGGGCAACCCGCCACCGGGCCCGGCTATGCCGCTCACGCTGACACCTATATCCGCGCCTAGGGCGGTGCGTACCCCGCGTGCCATCTCGATCACGGTCTCGCGGCTGACTGCCCCGTGGAGGCGCAAGGTATCCCACGAAACATGCAAAAGGGCAACTTTGGCCTCATAGGCGTAAGCGACCACCCCACCCACAAAGTAATCGGACGATCCAGGGACATCGGTGATATGGTCAGCGACTAAACCCCCGGTGCATGATTCGGCAGTGGCAAGTTTCAGGCCACGCTGGCGCAAGAGAAGGCCGATCTGGAGTTCAAAGAGAGTATCCATAAACTGCATTTATACCACAAGGAAATAGAACTTCCTACAGCGGGCTTACCCCACCATTGACAAATTAGAACATTTGTACTAATATTCCGGTGTGGCAAGGAGGGTGCGTCTTCCTTGCCGCTCTTTTTTTGCACTTTAACAGTTGAATATTCCTGGCAAGGTCGTCATCCTATTCTCACCGCAGGTAGAGTGGGTATCATCCCGGTTCAGTCGGGACATCGTCCCCTGGCCGAGGCGGCTTTCGCGAAGCACCACCTTGGGTGGTCAGCCGCCATTTGCGAAGCACATCGTCCCCGCTAGGGGATCCCCGTGGGACGGCTGTTTCGGTGCCACGAGGCACTGAAGTGTACTTCCGGGATGGTTGTTTGTTCCTCTGTTGTTCCTCGAAACAAACAACTAACCGAGGCGGCGTCAAGCCGCCATCGGTTGTTCCGACGATATGAGTCGTCGAAGATGTCCCCGTAGGGGACAACTATCCTCGTAAGGAGACAACTGACCGAAGCACCTCCTGTCGCCCTCACCCAGTACCTTTCCGGAGCATCACTCGGTCGCAAGCGTGGATACACAGGCCAACATAATTTGTGCGCCATGTTAGTCCATAGGTCTATCAAACTATCGGCCTGTCAGACTCTCTCGACTAACCGACTACACAACTACCGAATGATATCTGGTATCCTTTATCTAACCAACCACATATCATTTCCTCGAGGTATTCGTTCCGCGAATTTTGCACTTTAAGTGACTTTAATTCAATATCTTGAATCAGTATTGCGGTCAACTCCAAAACAACAATGAAGCCATCACCCTTTTTCACATTGGAAAGAGGCTCGTTCCTGGTCGTTTTGACATTTATTAATTTCCTCAGAACGATCTGATCTCTTTCCGATCCACCACTGGCACCTTTTTCGGTTAGAATTCTCCTGATGGACATTTCCGACCACCTCCAGGGTATCCTCGATACCCTCCCATCCAAGCCCGGCTGTTACCTGATGAAGGATGCCGAGGGGACGATCGTATACGTCGGCAAGGCGATTAGCCTGAAGAATCGGGTCCGGTCGTATTTCCACGCCGATTCTGGCCATGATCACAAGACGCGCCGCTTGGTGAGGGAGATCGCCCACATCGAATGGATCGTGGTTGGGTCCGAACTCGAGGCGCTTATCCTCGAGATGAACCTCATCAAGAAGCATCGGCCCAAATATAACATTCGACTTAAGGATGACAAACGTTACCCGTACATCAAGATCCACTGGAACGAACCATATCCCAAAGTCACCGTAACGCGCCTGATGCAGGACGACGGGGCACGCTATTTTGGGCCTTACACTTCCGCCTGGGCTGTCTACCAGACTCTGGACGTGTTGCGGCGTGTCTTCCCATACCTGACCTGTGACCGGGAGATTACCGGCCAGGATAAACGAGCTTGCCTTTACTACGATATCAAACTTTGCCTTGCGCCATGCATTGGCGCAGTGAACCAGCAGCAATACCGGCAAATGATCGCTGACCTGCAGGAGTTCCTCAACGGCCACTCTGAGGCAATCATGGTGCGCGTCCAGCGGGAAATGGGAAAAGCTGCAGAGGAAATGCGTTTCGAGAAGGCCGCGGCTTTGCGTGACCAGTTGAAGGCCATGCAATCCATCGTCGAACGCCAGAAGGTGGTTTTTGCGGCAGATTACAAGGATTCGGATGTAATTGCCATGGCGCGCGCCGATAACGAAGCCTGTGTGCAGATATTCTTCATCCGGGGGGGTAAATTGATCGGACGTGAATATTTTGTGCTTGAGGGTACGGAAGACACCGCTGACAATCAGGTCATGGCTGAGTTCATCAAGCAGTTCTACACCGAAGCGGCGGTAATCCCCCAGCAGGTGCTCCTGCCCCAGGAGGTCGAAGAAGCGCAGATTATTGGCCAGTGGTTGCGGTCACGACGCGGCGGTGAGAAAACCGAGATGGTTGTGCCTAGAAATGGTCAACCGCATGAACTGGTCAAAATGGCTGCAGAAAATGCCGCCGAGACCTTGCAAGCCTTGCGGACGCAATGGCAGGCAGATACTCACAAGCAGGAACAGGCTTTGGCCGAGCTGCAGTCGGCCCTGCAGTTACCCAATCCGCCCAACCGCATCGAGTGCTATGACATTTCCCACACCCAGGGTGTGGCAACCGTCGGGAGCATGGTCGTTTTCACGCGAGGTGTGCCGGATAAGAAGCTCTACCGCCGGTTCAACGTCGAAGGTACCATCGGCGCTCCCGATGATTTCGCCAGCATGGAGGAAGTGCTGAGGCGTCGCTTCAAGCGCTGGGAGGTGGCCCGGGATATGGATCCTTCGATTTCCACTTCATCAGGGACAGAGCATCAGGTCAGGGCCGCACCCGGGTCCAAGCTGGACGAATCATTCGCCTTCCTCCCGGACTTGTTGATTGTGGATGGCGGCAAGGGACAGTTGTCCCGCGCGATGGAAGTCCTCCATAAATTCGAATTGTTTGATAAAGTGCCTGTGGTGGGCCTGGCCAAACAGGAGGAGGAGATATTTTTCCCCGACAAGCCAGATTCATTACTGCTGCCGCGCCATTCGCAGGGGTTATACCTTGTTCAGCGCATCCGCGACGAAGCACATCGCTTTGCCATTACAGCACACCGGGCGCGGCGGACGAAGCAGGGCATGGCTTCGGCTCTGGATTCTCTCCCAGGCATTGGCCCGGTCAAACGGAAAGCCCTCTTGAAATATTTCGGCTCTGTAGATAAGATAAGAGAGGCTTCGGTGGTAGAATTGAACGCCGTGCCGGGAATTAATGAGGCATTGGCTGAAAGTATCAAGGCGCATCTGGAATGAAAACTATCTGGATCATTGATGATGATGAGGACATGATTCATGCCGTGCAGTTGATGCTTAAACTGCTGGACTATGAATCGAGGTATTTCCTCGCAGCGCGCCCGGCAGCCCAGACTCTGCTCAATGGAGAACGCCCCGAACTTTTCATCCTGGATATCAATATGCCGGAAGTGAGTGGGATTGACTTTTTGGAATTTTTACGCCGCCGCCCGGATTTAAAGAATATCCCAGTGGTCATGCTTTCCACTGAAGCCGCTGATGTCATGGTAGATCAAGCCATGACCCTTGGCGCAGATGCTTATCTGACCAAACCGGTTGCAGTTGAGGAACTGGAAGAGGCCATGAAACAGGCGTTCCGAGCGCACGGTGAAATTAAATAAAAGGCTTTGGAAATTCTTGTATATGAAATGATAGAGAACCTAATTTAGAAACAAGAAGTGAGGCAGAAAAGATGGCGAAAGGTAAAAATGCAAAAAAAATGACAAGAGAGCAGCGCCGGACGCGTGCTTATCAGGTTATTTTTATCATAATCTCGGTGATTGTTCTCTTAACCATGGTCTTATCGCTGATTATAAAGTAACGGTAAGACCCCAGAAGTGACACTCCACGATGTTCTTATTCCGCGGGTATAGCTTTTACCTCCGAATAGGAATGATATCCCCAGAATTTGGCTCACCAGAATATTGAAATTGGATTGATACCCCAAAAACGGGGTTACAACAAAAAACGGATGGGTACTTTGTATCCGAAGAACTAAAAAAGGTCTTTTATGCTTGAGAAACTGGCTGGAATTGAAAAACGCTACGAAGAACTTCATCGCCTCCTGCTGGAAGTGGGCGATGATTATCAACGCGCCGCAGAACTGAACAAAGAACGTATTGATCTGGAACCCATGGTCAAAAAATCGAAAGAATACCGTCGTGACCTGGTGCGACTGGAAGAAGCCCGCGCAATTGCAGGGTCCGAAGAAGATGCCGAAATGCGCCTCCTGGCCGAGTCGGAAATCACGGATCTGGAACCGCAGGCGGCAGAGCTCGAAAAGGAACTCAAGCTGATGCTTGTGCCCAAGGACCCGCGCGATGATAAAAACGTATTTGTCGAAATCCGCGCGGGAACGGGTGGGGAGGAAGCGGCCATATTTGCTGCAGACCTGTATCGTATGTACACGCGTTACGCTGAACGCCAGGGCTGGAAAATAGAACTGATGGACTCGAACGCAATCGGCGTGGGTGGTTTCAAGGAAGTCGTTTTCCAAGTCAAGGGTAAAGGCGCTTTTTCGAAACTCAAATACGAGTCCGGTGTGCATCGTGTCCAACGTGTCCCAGCCACCGAGTCTTCGGGGCGCATCCATACCTCCACTGCCACCGTGGCGGTTCTGGCTGAAGTGGAGGATGTGGATATCGAAATTCCCGATTCCGACCTGAAAATTGATGTCTTCCGTTCATCTGGCGCGGGTGGCCAGAACGTCCAGAAGAATGCCACCGCCATCCGCATCACCCACCTGCCGACCGGTATGGTGGTCGCCGTCCAGGATGAACGCTCGCAGCTGCAGAACAAACTACGGGCCATGTCCATTTTGCGGGCGAGGCTCTTTGAGATGGCCGAAGAGAAACGACGATCTGAACAAGAAGCCGATCGCCGCTCACAGGTGGGAACCGGCGAACGGTCCGAAAAGATCCGCACCTATAATTACCCGCAAAACCGCGTCACTGATCACCGCATCAACGTATCGATTTTCAACCTTCCGGCCGTAATGGAGGGGAGTATTGACCAGTTTATCGAAGAACTTTCCTCCCGTGATGAGGCGGAGCGCCTTTCTTCCAGCGGGGAGGAGCCTGGTGACGAGTAAGGCCGGGGGGCAAACCGTTGGGGAAACCCTCGACGGGCTTCTTTCCCGTTTAGAGAAGACCAGTGACACGCCGGGCCTGGATGCCCAGGTGCTGATGGCGCGCCTATTGAACAGGCCGCGTTCCTGGGTGCTGGCCCATCCCGAAGTGATCCTGACTGGAAACCAGTACGCTGCTCTCGAAGCGCTGGTTGCCCGCCTGGAGGGGGGCGAGCCGCTCCCGTACATCCTGGGGTCCTGGGAATTCTTCGGTCAGGAGTTTGAAGTGACACCGGATGTGCTCATTCCTCGCCCGGAGACCGAACTACTGGTTGAGCGGGCGATTGCCTGGTTGAGGAAGCAGGGCTGCGGGAACCGGGAGTTGAGAGTGATGGATGTGGGTACAGGCTCCGGTTGCATCGCTATCTCCCTGGCGGTCTTTGTATCGGGCTTATCCATCACTGCCACCGACATTTCCCCTGCCGCTCTGAAAGTTGCACGTCGGAATGCCGAAAAGATGAATGTCTCCGGGTGTATCACCTTTCTGGAGGACGACCTGTTTTCCAATCCATTAATCCCAGATCGCTTCTTTTTAATCGTCGCCAACCCGCCTTATATTCCTAGCAATACCCTGCATAAAATCCCTGTCTATGGCCGCGAACCGACCCTGGCCCTTGATGGCGGTTCTGACGGGCTGAGGCTCATCCGCCGTATCTTGACAGAAGTGCCTAATCGGCTCTCTGCCGGAGGCTTGCTGCTAATGGAAATCGAGGCATCCGAAGGCCCGGCGGTGCTAGCGTCGGTGTCCGATGCTTTAACGAAAGCCCGGATTCATCTGCACCAAGACCTTGCCGGTCGTGACCGGTTGCTGGAAGTACAGGTATGAAAACGGAAATATTATCCGCGCAAGACCCACTTGCCCTTCCGCGCGCCCTCGAAATCCTGAAATCAAGCGGGTTGGTGGCTTTTCCAACCGACACGGTCTACGGAGTGGGTGCACTGGCGTTTGATGGGGCGGCGGTAGTAAGCATCTATGCGGCTAAAGATCGCCCGGTTGGAAAAGCCATCCCGGTCTTGATTGGGGATGCGGACGATATGGCGAAAGTATCTGCTAAAGTCCCGGTAATTGCCAATAAACTGGCTGCCCGCTTCTGGCCTGGACCTTTGACCTTGGTGGTGCTAAAAAACCCGGATCTGCCCATGGCCGTCTCTGCCGGGCCGACGGTTGGTGTGCGTGTCCCGGACCACCCTGTGGCCCGCTCATTGCTGCGCTTGGCCGGACCGATGGCGGTTACTTCGGCCAACCTTTCCGGCCAGCCAAGTCCCTCCACGGCACAGGAAGTCCTTGTCCAACTCGGCGGGCGGATTGCCCTGATCCTCGACGGCGGAAAAACGCCGGGTGGAGTTGCATCCACCGTGGTGGATTGCGTTGGCGCAGAGCCCCAGGTTTTGCGTGCTGGTCCAATTTCCAAAAGTGAAATCGTGGCGGCGTCAGGGTAGAAGTTTTGATCCCCTTTTACTGTTACAATCCCGTTGTTTTCCACCCATGATTCTCTAATCTACGCCTTAACCTTCATTCATCTCGTTCTTATCTCAAAGCATATAATAATAATTACATTCTCCTCCTTTAACAAACCCCGCCGGGACTAGGGCCAGTCCCCCCCCGGGGTTTGCGTTTTAAGGGGCAACTAGGACAACGGCCAGGTCGGCAGAATATCAATCTCCAGCCCGTCGGTGTGGCCGAGAGCATAGCGGAAATACCCTGCTGCGGCGACCATGGCAGCATTGTCGGTACAGAGCGATAAAGGCGGGATATTGACCGGGAATTCCTTCTGCGCCAGAAAGGCATCACGCAGGGGTTTATTGGATGAAACCCCGCCGCCCACGACGATTTGCTTTACATTAAACTCACGGGCCGCATTTAGTGTTTTGTTGAACAGCACATCCACAACTGCAGCCTGGAAACTGGCGGCAAGGTCTGCCACGGGCAGGAGCTTGCCATCCAGTTTTTTACATTCTTTTAGAACTGCGGTCTTCAGGCCGGAAAAAGAAAAATTCCAGGTCCCTTCCAGCCAGGCGCGCGGAAATTTGAAGGCAGTCGGGTCGCCGCCTTCGGCGGCTTCCTGGACCAAGGGCCCACCGGGGTAGGGAAGTCCAAGTAGGCGGGCAACTTTATCGAAGGCTTCGCCGGCCGCATCGTCAAGCGTGGCGCCGAGGCGCTTGTAAGAGAGATGGGCATCCATCAGATTCAATTCGGTGTGTCCACCCGAAACAAGGAAAGCCATCAATGGGAACTGTGGTTCTGGAGCAGGAACATCTCCGTCGTTATATACCCAGGCCGAGTAGATATGTCCCTCCAGGTGGTTCACTCCCACCAGCGGCAAACCTGCCCCGAGGGACAATCCTTTGGCGGCGTTCAGTCCGACCACCAGCGATCCGGCCAGACCGGGTCCTCGCGTGGCGGCGATGGCATTGATATCCGAAAGTGCCAGGTGGGCTCGGGCCAATGTTTGTTCGATGACCGGCAGGATGGACAACACGTGCTGGCGGGCGGCCACTTCCGGGTAGACGCCGCCGTAGCGAGCGTGGATATCCATCTGCGAGGCGACGGTGGAAGCCAGCAGGGCGCGTCCGTTTTCGAGGACAGCCGCGGCGGTTTCATCGCAGGAGGTTTCGATGGCGAGAATACGGGCGGGTTTCAGATCAGTCATCGGGATGATTATAGCGTTATCCGGTTAAACGTCAACGCTTTGGCGGAGATGTTTCCTTTTGTTATCGACTTCGAGTTGCTTGCTTTTTCCACTTTTTCATTTTCAACACAAAATCATATGGATACTCGGCCAGGATCTCGACCTTGCCATCCGGGCGAACCCAGAGCGTATCCTCGATGCGCACACCCATGCCTTTTTCGGGATAGTACAGGCCTGGCTCGCTGGTTACCACCACACCGGGTTTCAGGATGTTATCATCCGCGGCGGTCAGACCGGACCAAGGCCGTTCGTGGACATACAGTCCTAGTCCGTGCCCCAGTGTGTGGACGTAGCCTTCCAACGGCGCCTGTGTGTGGAGCGGGGTCTTGTGTCCGTTCTTCTCAAACTCTTCGCACACCAGCCGGTGATAATCTTTGAATGGTGCATTCAAGTCGAGATTCTCCTGCACTTTATCAAAAACAGCTTTTACTACGTCATAGAGTTCCTGCGCCTCAGGGGTGGCGTAGCCCAGGCTCCAGGTGCGGGTGAAATCGTAGAAGTAACCACCGCCAGCCTCGCACGGGTAGATATCAAACACGATGGTCTGACCCAAGCGCAGGAGGTCAGTGGGTGTGCCGGTGGAGTGGGGGATGCCCGCGTCCCGCCCGATGGCGAAGATCGTCCCTTCAGGGTTCTCAGCACCCAATTCGGCCAGCCACAGATCGATCCGAGATTTGACATCCGCGATGGTCAAAGGGGAACCATCTTCTTTCATGAGGACTTCGTCTTTCCGGACCTCGCGGCTGGTGAGATACCTGGCGACACGCCCCACAACCGTGGTGGTCACCTGGCCCATCTTACGGATGCGCGCCACTTCGGACTCATCCTTGGTCTCCATGGCATACATGAACAACGACTCGTCACGCGGCTCGCCGACGATGACGATTTCCGGGGTGAGATGCTGAAGGTTGGTCAGCGTGGCAAGCGTGGACGAAATGTCGGTATCACCGTATAAACCGATCTGCCCGCGGGTAATGCCGCAATCGGCGAACATCCGCTGGAGTCGCATGGCTGACATCAGGGACACATCGCCGCCCGCCTCCTTGAGCATGTCCTGCCAGGGATAAGTGCCCATCGGGACAACCTTCAGCCCGGACTTTGCAGCTTCCTCGCGTTCCATGTCGTTGCAGAACAGAATGGCTCCTTCGCCACGTTTCTTGATTAGAATAGCCGCGCTGACATGCCCGCCACCAGTCAGATAATACATCGGCGGGTTGTGGGTGGCATTTCCAATGACAAGGATTGCGTCAAGTTTTTTTGTCTGCATGAGAGCATCAAGGTCAGATTTCACGGTAGATTGCTCCTTGAGAGGGGGTCATTCCAGGATTGTAATTTTGTTTGAATAATTGCAAAAACAAGTTCTGGTGTCTGATCCTGGATGGTGATTTCGAACGACGGCCCGGCATCTGCGGCAAGTTTTGCGACCTGGTCTGGAACCCCTACCAGCCAAAGGTGGGTATCCCCGCTGTAGTCCCGGACGACTGCCATTGCTGTGGAGAGATCGTTTGCAGCGAGTGCATCATTGATAAGATAGACCTGCTTTAACTCATCCGGTTGCCATTCCAGTCCGAACTCGCAATTCAATACTTCATGTTCCAACAGTGCTGGTGCCCACTCTCGCAGGGCAAAGTTGCCATCGATTAGTACGTGTGCGTCGGTGGGAATCATTTGCCGTTCCTGCTGCAGGGTCTCAATCGCTGCGGCGCTGATCTTTAATTCCGACTGATGCTGCAAGTCGTATGCTGCGTTCACGGAACCAGCCATGATCAGCAGAACCAGAACCAATGCCAATATACCGGGAGCCAATGGCGGTCTTTTGTTTGTACCATTGGCTGCAAAGGCTTTTTGAAGCATCGGCCAGACCAGCTGGACAATTCCTGAGGCTGCCAGCCAGGAGGCCGGAATAGCGACCAGCCAACATCCTTCGCTCGGGATTAGCCAGACTGCAAAAAGGATCACCACCTGGAAGGCTTGTTTGTTCAACACAGCCCAGATCAGCCCGGCTAAGACCAGCCAGTCAAACAAGAAGCCATAGATACCTTCATCACCCACAAAAGTGATATTGTCCGCAGGTTTGAAAGTGACCATGTATCTGATCTGGTTGAGCAACGCAGAAGTATTCTGCTGTACCAGAAAGGTGGTCGTGAAACCACCGAATTCGTGGCGTTGAATGATTGTCAGCCAATAGGGTGCGGAGACAAGCAGACCGGTCAACCCAGTCACCAGCAGCCAAAGGGAACTTTTGAATGAATGCTTCTTCAAATCCTGACCCAGGAATTTAAAGAAAAAAAGAACTGAGATAATCACGCTACCATAGGCACTGCCAGGACTGGAGAGAACACTCAACCCGAGGAAGAGTCCAGCCCACATAGCAGGAGCTGGGCGAGGGTCCTTTTCGAAGCGGAATAACCAGCCCAGGTAGAAGAGTAGTACCAAGGTCCCACTGGCTTCGGCCAGTCCGGCTCCTTCGATCTGTTGAACGAAGGCGCTCGGCATCAGCGCAAAGGCGAACAAAGCCGCGGCTCTCAGACGGTTGTCGATAGTCTGCGCTTTGGTCATCCAGTAGAAGGCCGGCAGAGTAACCACGGCGATCAGCGTGGGCAGCAGATTGACAGTCACGAAAGGAGGCGGAGCGAAAATCTTCAGCAGGATCGCCTGGAGGTAAAATGCGAGAGGCGGGTAAGCGAAAGGGATACCTCCAAGTGAGTAATACGGGATGGTCTCGGGCAGGGCGAAATGATTCTGGATGATCTGCAGGGAAAATTCGTAGAATAAACCGCCCAGATGAAACGGAGCATTGAAAGGAATGGAGAAGAGATGTGCGATGCGCAGGACGGCTCCGACGGCTATCAGTGCCAGGATAACCCAAGGGACTTTGGATGTACTCATTCTCAGTAAGTCGTAATCTTGACCCCAATGATTTCCGCGATCATCCGGTATTTTCTTTTGTTGCATCTTGTGCCGTCTCGCGATCTTTGAGATTATGTAGCCTGCCCCACGATTTGCATGACCTGTTCTCGTGAAAGTTTCCCTACCCCGTTTTCAATTGCACTAAGGGTGGCCTCTGCCAGGTGTAAGGGGATATCTACAAAATACTTAAACGAACTTTTTGGCATGGAAATGACACCCGCTCTGGCGAGATCAAGGTTCTTGCGGGCATACATGAACATATGTTTATCGGTCCAGCCGGCAGGAAAGAAATTCACGCCGCGGTCGGAATCTTCTTTGCGGTTGCGCAGGATGTTAACCGCCTGTAGGCCGCGCCCGAATTGGACCGCAGACATCCGGTCAATCGGTGTCCCGTCAAACCAGCCCCAGATATCGCAGATTAGCAAACCGACCGCGCCTGCCACACTGAATGTATATCCATCCAAATCAGCTTCGGTTTGAATTTGCCAATGGTTCCCTGCCCAATATGCCATGCGTTCGGCCATCGCGATGGTCGCGTCCCACACGCGCGGGGCAATTTCGCCGGGCGCGCTCGAGAGCCAATCGCCAATCCGTAAAGTGACTTCTGGAAGGATGGAACGATATGGGGAGAAAAAGATATCCAATTCTGCGAGAACGGTATGCGCATTCCCGATACCCAGATGCGCCTGAAGAATTGGACCCAGTCCGTGCAGCAAAACCGTTTTGGTGGTGTCATCCAGACCAGGGTGGTCCTCAATCTCATCAATGGCCCGCATGCACAGATAGGCACAGGCAACCGTTTCTTGCAGCCTGGCGGGTAGGCGGACAATCGGAATAAAAAACGTCCGGCTGGTATCTTTCAGGACGCGCGTAAGGTCGGTATGTAAAGTCATAGGCTTATATAAGAGTAAGGAATGGATTTCTCAAGGATTACGCTTAAGTTTTTGGGATTGAAGGACATTTTCCAGATTGACCAGCAATGCTCCATCCTGCTCGGGCAGGACCGTGCGCGGGTCGAGTAAAATACGGTCATTTTCTGTGCGGGCAATGACCGGTGGCTGTTCCTGGCGCAGTTTTTCCAAAAACCGGCCGGCACTTTTGACGGTCAATGCCAGGACCCAGGTCGGGAGGGACTCGCCGGGCAGGCTCCCTCCGCCAATGGTGGATTCACTTGCCAGCACCTCGCCCTGCCCAAGTTCAGCAGCCCAGTGTCCGGCACGCGCCTTCACCTGTTTTGGCCTTGCTGAAATCATTCTCCAGATGGGGATCTCCCGCTCGGCTTCGTCTTTAAGATAGTGCAGCAAAGTGGCCGTCAGCGCTGCTAGGCAGAGTTTATCGGCTCGGACAGCACGCGCCAGCGGGTGCTTCTTTATTCTTGCCAGCAGGTCGGCTTTGCCGATGATGATGCCTGCCTGCGGGCCTCCAAGCAGCTTATCACCGGAAAAACAGACCAGGTCTGCGCCGGCTGCGAGCGATTCTTGAACCGTCGGCTCATGGGCCAGCCCGTAGCGTTCCGTCGCCAGGAGCGTACCGGACCCGAGATCGTCTGCAAATAGAACCCCGAATTTGTGCGCGAGGTCCGCGATTTCTTTTCGTTCAGGCTCTCCTGTAAAGCCGATCATTTTAAAATTCGAGCGGTGAGCGTGCATTACCAGGGCAATTGGCCTGCTCAAGGCTTCTTCATAATCCGAAAGGTGGACACGATTGGTTGTGCCGACTTCGACCAATTTTGCCCCGGACTGCCTCATCACATCGGGGATGCGAAACCCACCGCCAATTTCAATTAGTTGCGAACGGGAAACGATCACGCTTTTCCTATTCGCAAGGGCAGATAACACCAGCAGGACGGCCGCAGCATTATTATTGACCACCACTGCAGCCTCTGCACCGGTCAAGCGCTGGAGCAACGTCTCGGCGTGGATCAGGCGGCTGCCGCGTTTACCGGTTTCCAAGTTGAACTCAAGATTCGAATAGCCGCGCGAGACGGTATCCATGGACTGGATGGCAGCGGTTGAAAGCGGGGCGCGACCCAAGTTGGTGTGCAGGATGACACCGCTGGCGTTGATAACGGGCAGCAAGGTTGGGGCTGTCCACATATGCAACAAAGAAGCTGCCTGGGTAAGTAGGATTTCCCGGTCGGGCAATGTGGCCTCACCGCTCTTTGAAACGCGCCACCGCACCTCGTCCAGGGCGCTACGGATGGCCTGTAAAGTTAACGGGCGGCCATAACACGCAACGAGTTCGGCCGCCAATCGGGTCTGGAGAAGTTGTTCAACCGATGGTAGTCCGCGCAGGTTCATTCTTTCGATTGGTCACTGTTCACAGGAGGCTGTTCGCTGGTGCTTGGTGGCAAATTAGGGGCGGGCTGCCATCGGGCGGTTTCTCTCATGCGGACGAGGTATTCGATTGCTACTAGGCCAGCGGCCAAACCGAGACCGCTCCACAACGTAACCAAGCGTTCCTGCTGGAGCCAGGTCAGCAAGGCCCCGTACACCCCGAACCAGATGGCCTGACGTACAATGACAGCAGCTCCGGCGGGTGGATCGGATGGGAAACGCAGGTTCAAGAACCAGGTGACGGGCAGGGCCAGGCTGGTGAGGCCGAGTGTACCGCTGAAGAAGAGCAACCAGCGTGCCCAGACAGTAGGGGTGAGGGTCATGACGGCAAACGCGGCGCACCCCCAGCCGATGATAAAGAGGCTGATCATCGACGCAATGTAAGGGCGGAAGGTTGAATTGGGACGAATTTCCATCGTTTGAATTATACTCCAGCAGACCCCGGTATCTCTTTAGGTTCTTTGGGAATTACTGTGAATGAAGAAAAAATGCGGGTATGTTGGGCGGGTTTCACCCGTCTAACACACCCTATTTACCCATTTGTCACGTTTATTCTCAGCAAGCCTCTCTGTACAGACCAGTGAAAATTCCCCCGGTAGAAGGAAAGAGATCGGCAGGAAATATCAAACCGATGAGATTTTCTTCGGAATTCTTCTATTTTATTTTCCGCTTCATCTCGTCAATCTGTTGCTGAGTCAGGTCGGGGATTTCTTCGAGACGGGTGATACCAAGCGCCTTGCGCTGGGCCTCGCGCCAGCGTGAAAGCCGGTCTGCGACTACGACTTCGTAACCCACACTGGAAGGTTTATAGAAATATGTCCCCAGCAGCTCTTTCGGCAGGTATTGCTGGGGTGTGAAATGGTCTTCGGACATGTGCGGGTAGACATATCCCTTACCGTGTCCCAAGGCGGCCGCGTCCCGGTTGTCGTCTTTCAGATGAACAGGCACGTCACCAACGCCGTCCTGTTCAATGCGCTCGAAGGCTTTGAAATAAGAGGTAGCCGTATTTGACTTGGGAGCGGTTGCCAGATAAAGCGTGGCTTCGACAATGGGGTAAACGCCTTCAGGGAGGCCGATAAAGGTAAAAGCCTGCGTGGCGGAGGCAGCAATCACCAGTCCCATCGGGTCGGCCAGACCGATATCCTCCCCTGCCAGGATGATCAAACGTCGCAGGATAAAGCGCGGATCCTCCCCAGCGTAAAGCATTTTCGCCAGCCAATAAAGGGCCGCGTCCGGGTCAGAGCCACGGACAGACTTAATGAAGGCAGAAATGGTATCGTAGTGTGCGTCGCCGTCCTTGTCATAAAGAACAGCGCGGCGCTGGATGGATTCCTGGGCAACTTCCAGAGTGACGTGGATAATGCCAGTAGTGCCGGGGGTTGTGGATTCGACCGCCAGCTCGAGGGCATTTAACGCATTACGCGCGTCGCCGCCGGATACGTCAATTAAGTGGGCGCGGGCATCCGGGTCCAGGACGACGCGGCGGTTTCCATAACCGCGCTCCGTATCAGCCAGGGCTTTGTCCAGTATTTTACCGGTCTGTTCGCCGGTCAACGGGAGCAATTGGAAAACACGGCTGCGGGAGACCAACGCGCCAATAACTTCAAAATAGGGGTTTTCGGTGGTGGCACCGATTAGAAGCACGGTGCCATTCTCAACATGCGGTAGAAGGGCATCCTGCTGGGCTTTGTTCCAGCGATGGACTTCATCGACAAAAAGTGTGGTTTTTTTCTGGTAAAGGCGCCTTCGTTCCTGAGCGGCGTCAATGACTTCCTTGAGCTCGGCCTTGCCAGCCAGGACAGCGGACAGTGTCTCGAAGTGACTCCGGGTGCGGTTGGCGATAACCTGCGCCAGGGTGGTCTTACCTGTGCCAGGAGGGCCCCAAAGGATGATGGATGAAAAAAGCCGGTCAGCTTCGATGGCGCGCCGCAGGAGTTTAGCCGGGCCGACAATATGTTCCTGACCGACATACTCGTCGAGGGTACGCGGGCGCATGCGGGCGGCCAGCGGAGCTTCGTCCTGCATGCGTTGCTGCATAGCGTGGTCAAACAAATCGGTCATGGAGTGAATTATAGTCGTTACGCAGGAATATATGGCAAAGCGGAGCGTTCAACCTTTTCCAGAGGGAGGATATTCACAAGTTCGTAGTCGCGCGAGCCGAGCCCGAGTTTTTCTCCATATTCGGTGACCAGATACGGGTCCTTGAGAGGGCCATGCAACTGCCGGAAGGGGTGACCTGAGCGGGTGTGGATTTCCAGAGCCAGCGGCAGGTTCTCCTCGATGAGGTGCATCCCGGCTGTGGCATCCAGTACAGCGCGTTCAATGGCGATGATGTCGTCGGACCCGAAGATACCCACATCGGGCAGGATGGGCATGGAGGTAAACCCGAAGCAATCACAAACTGGTGTTATCTGCGTGGCCAGGGAGAGGTGGGTGACCTTAATTGGATCGAAAGATGAAAGCGTTATACTGGTCGAGATGGCGCAGGCTTCCTGAAAGGTGTTGAAATTGGCTGCATCAATCTTCAAACTTCCGGGTGGAGCCACTTTAAGACAGCGTCCACACTGGTTGCACTGTTCCATGTGCAGGTGCATGCGGTCAGATTCTTTCTTGTCCACAACAATCGCTTCAAACGGACAGGATGCAGCGATCTTGTTCATCACCTCCGGGTCTGAACATTTTTCAGGAAACCAATACTGATCGAATTGCATGGCCCGGTGCATGTCTCCGCGGGTTTCACCGGCCATGCAGCCCAGCGCCAGGTTTTTAAAGGCCGCGCCGAAACCACAGGATGGGTGCCCTTTAACGTGGGAGAAGTTAATGAGAAAAGTGGCATCATGGATCATCCCGGCCAGTTTCCATTTTTTGATACTCTTGAAAGGTTTTTCGTACTCATAAAAGTATTTCTCATCCGGGCCAGCGGCGGGATAGATCGGGCAGCCGATGGTCTCCTGAGTGTAGCCGCGGGTCTCAGCTCCGGCAACATCCCAGTTCACATCAGCAATGAAGGGTTTTCCGCCGCCGTCCTTGACAGCCTGGACGAGGCGCCGCACAAAGACAGGGTGGATGGTTGAATAGCAAATATTATTGCCAGTGTGCATTTTAATGGCCACCAACTCATCCTTGACGCGTGCGCGGATTTGAAGCTTTTCGAGGATCAGGTCGAGTTTTGCTGGTAAGGTTTCCTTTGCTTCCAGGTGGGATTGGCGGGCAGTACCGAAGTAAACTTTGCTGGACATGATGGTTTCCTTTCACAATTTTGATGAGAATTATAATAGACTATTGAAAAAAATTCAGGGCTGCTGGATGGCAGCCCTGCGTTTCATGGCATAAAATAAAAAGGCCCTAGGCAAGCCCGTCGGCACAGTCGTTTTCAACTTCAGCAAGCAGGTCCGGGATTTGATGGAGGGCAGTAACGACGGCCTGGGGTTGGGTTGCCAGTTCACCATCAGGCAAAACCTGTGCCCGGCGCGTGATCCAGATGCTGTAGATGCCCAACCGGTTGGCGCCCAGCACGTCCGCATCCAGCATATCGCCAACCATCGCTGCCGCTTCAGGCTGGATCCGGAAACGATCCAGCGCGAACCGGAAGATACGCACGTCCGGTTTGCGGATGCCCAGCGCGGCGGAAGTGACGATGGTCTCAAAAAACGGGCGCAGCCCCCAGCGGTCCACAATTCCTTGAACGTTCTTGTCGTCCGATGTGTTGGAGATCAGGCCCAGACGGTAGCCGCGGGATTTGAGCGTTTCGAGGGTCGGAATGGCATCTTCTTCGAGGTACCAGTTCTGCTGGGTGACGGCATATAAAGCCTCCAACGCGGCGCGCAAGACAGGATCCGGAACGGCTTGGAAGCCTTTCCGGGACAGGATGTCGCGCAAGACGATGAAAGTCGTCTTCTCGATATTGTCTTCGGCGGGTTTGTCATAATAGGAGCGGATAAAACCACCGAACTCGGTGTAGAAGGCAGCCGGGTCAATTTCGATACCGGCGCGGCCAAGCACTTCAGAAAGCGCCCGATCCGCCTGCTCATATATTGGGGGCCAGGGGTCTTTCGAATAAACGAGTGTGGAACCCAGGTCGAAGAGGACAACCCCGATCTTGGACATATCTTACCCACCCTTTAGATAAATCCCGGTCGGATCCAACTCCTCGCGCAAAATCCTGAGTTCTTTCTCTGTAACCGGCTCCGTGATGCGGAGTTGAGCAGCCACCTTCAGCGCCCAGCCGGTGTTGTTGATGGCCTCCTCGACCGTCCTGCCGGGATGCAGAGCCGTCAACACCAATTCACCGGTCCCATCGGGTTCCATGAAACCGATGTCCGTCACCACACCGATGGGACCCTTGCCACGCAGTCCGGCTTTCTCCCGCCCGCCTTTGCCGTCCAGGTAGCCGGCGGAGGTGATGAAGTCCACCTTTTCGGGGAAACGGCGTTTCTGGTGAGGGGTCATGATGTAGCAACGGTTGGCCCAGGCGGCAATTTCCTGAGCGCCACCGGAACCGGGCAGCCGCACTTTAGGATGAGCATAGTCACTGCCGATGATGGTGGCGTTGATATTACCGTACTTGTCAATCTGCGCTCCCCCCAGAAAACCCACATCCACGTTACCGCGCTGCAGGTAATTGGTGAAAATATCATACATGCTGACCACCGATAATGCTCCACTGACCAGTGTCGGGTCTCCGATGGAGAGCGGCAGACGGGCCGGTTCAGCGCCGATCACTCCCGCTTCGTAGATCATGACCAGGTTCGGGGCGTGGGTCCGCTTGGCGAGGTTGCAGGCCAGGTTGGGCTGTCCCACACCCACAAAGACCACATCACCGTCTTTGAGCATCCGTGCAGCGTTGACAATCATAAGTTCGGCAGATGTCAGGTCGGTCATAAATTCTCCTGTAAATATCCTTGTATCGTCTGGTAAACCTCGTCCGGGCGTTCGAGGGGAACAAGGTGAGTGGCTCGTGGTATGGTCACAACCTGCGCCGCGGGGACTTTCCGTAGTACCCGGCGACCGGTGGAGGCCCAGAAAGTATCCGTTTCTGCTCCGCGAATGATCAGAAGCGGGATGTTCAAGCCTGGCAGGCCGCGCCAAATGTCCATGTCGCGCCACACACTGGTAACGTAAATGCGCATTTCCCAATCGACACTGTAGCATAACTGATAGCTGTGATCTCCCGGACAGGCAATCCCCTCAACGTAAGCACGCAGAGCCGGGTCATCCATATACCTGAAAACCGGTTTACGCCGGTAACCTTTGAAAAGTCTTTCCAGATCGTCAAACTGGCGACGGCGGTTCCTGGATGCCAGAACGAGAGGGTGCAACGGGTATCCCAATCCCAGAGTGCGGATAACCTGCCAGGAGCGGATGATGTATGGCGGGAAAAGCACCGGGTCAATCAAGATCAGCGCCCTAAATCGTTCCGGCTGGCGAAGGGCAGCCCGCAGAGCGACGACTCCTCCAACCGAGTGGCCAACGCCGATCGAGGCTCCGGTTTGATGCTCATCCAGAAAGTGCAGGAAATCATCCGTCAACGGACGCCAGTCCGCAATTTCTTCCGGCCTGGAATCCGGCCAAAGTGGGCGCTGGCGCATGGAAAAAACCCGGTAATGTTCGGAAAGTCTTTTAATCAGGGGACGATAACAGTCCGGCGGGTAGCCGTTGGCGTGGAGGAAATACAGCGGCAAGCCGGACTCACCGAGGATAAAGTAAGGTATGCTCATTGATACCCGTCCCCTAATAACTTCCGTAATTGATTTTCTCGCTATAGCGTGCCTTGACCTTCAAGCGTGCATGTGTTACCGAACCAAGTTTTTGCCAGTATTCCAGGCGGTCTTTTATACCATATACCCATTCATCCAGATATGCCTTGACCGTTTCGGCGTTCTCGCTGATCTTGTCCCATTTCATGTAGAAGTCATTATCTCGGTCGTAGTAACCCTGGGCATAGGATGGGTGCGCCGCGCCGGGGACATGGCAAACTGCGCTGACGATGAAGCCGGGGATCAGTGTACGGTTTGGGTCGGACCGGATGACCGCTTCATCCACGATTTCTTCCACGGTCAGGATGACGTGTTTTGATGCAAAGGCCACTTCCTTCTGCTCGCCGACGATGCCCCACAGGTGGGCATTCCCATCCTTGTCCGCCCGCTGGACGTGGACGATGGCAACGTCCGGGTTCAGCGCCGGGACAGCGATCACTTCGCGGCCCGAATAGGGATCAGTGATACGCTTGATCAATGGGTTGACACGTTCCAAATCCACTGCACCGGTCTGATTCATGGGCATGAACGGGAGCCCAGCTGCCCCGGCCTGCAGGCGGGAGATCATGCCAAAGTGGGAATATTCCTCCCATTCAAGGCGACCGGCCTCCAGTTCCGTCCGTACGATGCGCAGGGACCCGACACCCGGATTACCCATGTAGGAGAAGATCACCTTCCGGGCGCACCCAGCAGCCACCATCTGGTCGTAGATCAGGTCCGGCGTGGCGCGGGCAAGAGTCAGGTCCCGCCTGCGCTGGCGGATAATCTCGTGCCCGGCGGCAAAGGGGATCAGGTGGGTAAACCCGGCCGCGTAGACGGTGTCCCCGTCGTGGACGAATTTGGAAACGGCTTCGGAGAGCAGGATGAGTTTCGTCATTTTTTCTGGTCTTTCTCTGCTTGTTTTTCTTCATGGCGTTGGCGGGACCGCTGGCTTATCTTGCGAATGCCAGAGAAGCGTGTGGGTTCCGGGCGTGGTGCGGCGCGGCGGAACATGAATCCGAGAAACAGGGTGGCCGTCGCAAAAAGGAGATAGAGGACATTGAATTCCCGGGCTAATATCGACCCGGTAAAGATGATAAGAAGTCCGCATCCGACCAGGATAAAAAATGTTCCAACGCGGGAAAGAAAGTTATTGTTCATACCCCCTTATTATAGATGATTCTCACCGGGAAATGGCTAGAATTAGGAAAGCCTGCATGAGAAAAGAGGAAGGATGTCTCTATCCTATCCCGGGCACGGTCATTAAACTATATAATTGAACCAATTTATAGGAAGGAGTTGCTTATGCGGTTGTATGTTGATAATTCCAAGTGCTCTGGATGCAATGCCTGCCGGGTGGCATGTTCCCTCAACCTGTTCGGCGAGAACAACCCTAAAAAGGCAGCATTGGTCATCGAACCACATTTCCCCGCACCGGGCGTTTACACTGTAAAGGTCTGTACGCAGTGCGGTGACTGTGCCAAGGTCTGCCCGACCGAAGCGATCAAGCAGGATGAGCAGGGTGCCTACTATGTGGACTTTGACGAGTGCAACCTGTGCGAGGCCTGCGTCCCGGAGTGCCCGGAAGGGGTGATGTTTGTACGCGCGGAGCTGGCCAATACAGCCTGGAAATGCGACCTGTGTGGCGACTGTGTCAGCGTTTGCGGCACGAGTGCCCTGAGGATTGCAGAAATAGAAGCGGTGACGGCATAAGGAGGCGCATATGAATGGCTATGCTGGAAGAATCCTGCGTGTTAACCTGACGAACGGCTCGATCACAAAAGAACCGACCCCTGCGGATTTGGCCCGTGATTTCATCGGCGGTCGGGGTTTCGGGATCTATCTATTGCTCAAGGAGGTCCCGAAAGGTGCTGACCCACTGGGACCGGAGAATAAACTTTTCACCTCCAGTGGTCCGATCTCGGGCATGTTGATCCCCGGCGGCGGAAAGTGCGACTGGACTACAAAAGCTCCGCTGACCGGAGGGTATGCCAGTGCCTCAATGGGCGGTCACTTCACGGCGGAGATGCGTTATGCCGGGCTGGATACCATCATTTTGGAGGGCATCAGCCCGAAGCCGGTTTATCTTTTTATTGACAACGACAAGATCGAACTGCGCGATGCCTCTGACCTGTGGGGCAAAGCCACATTCGCCGTAGAGAAGCAGTTCAAGGAAAAACTCGGTGAGGAGTACCAAATTGCAGTCATCGGGCCCGGCGGGGAGAACCTGGTTGCGTATGCCTGTGTCAATCATGATTATGGCCGTCAGGCCGGGCGCGGCGGTGTTGGCGCGGTGATGGGTTCCAAGAAGGTCAAGGCGATTGTCCTTCATGGGACGAAATCCATCCCCGTTGCGGATATGGACGCCTATCGCAAGGCTGGCATGGCGCTCTACAAAGCCTGCAAGGATGCTGAGGGGTTGAAAGAATGGACGCGCTACGGCACAGCCGGTGTCACAGCCTGGTGCGACGAGGTCGGCGCGCTACCCACCCGCAACTTCAGTGCTGGTTCTTTTGAGGGTGCTCAGGGCATTAATGGGAAAGCCTTGCGCGAAAAGATTGTCATCACTGACAAGGGCTGCTTTGGCTGCCCTTCGCCGTGTGGGAAGTACAGCCGGATGAAGAAATACAATAGTTATGTCGAAGGCCCAGAATATGAGACCATCGGCTTGTGTGGTTCCAACCTGGGCATTGACGACATCGAGGCGGTGGCGCAGGCAAATCTACTGTGTGACGACCTGGGCATCGACACCATCACCACCGGCAACGTCATCGGCTGGGCCATGGAGTGCTACCAGAAGGGTATTTTCACCAAAAAGGATACTGACGGGCTGGACCTCAAGTTTGGTAATGTCGAAGCGACGTTTGCAATGATTGAGAAAATTGCCCGTCGCGAAGGTCTGGGTGCCCTGCTTGCGGAGGGTGTCAAACGCGCCTCCAAAAAGGTGGGCAAAGGCACCGAGAAGTTCGCCATCCATGTCAAAGGTATGGAACAATCTGGATATGCCACCCATAACGCCACGGCTATGCTGGTGGCCTATATGACCTGCGACGTCGGCGCGCACCATAACCGTGCCTGGGCTATTACCTATGATTTGCAGGTGGGCCGCGAGTTGGTCGTTCCTGAAAAAGTGGCGCGGGTCATCTGGCTGCAGAACTTCCGCCCGATGTTCGACGTGCTGGGCGGCTGCCGCTTGCAATGGGTGGAACTCAGCATTGATCGTGAACTGTATGTGCCGGCTCTGGAGGCCATTACCGGCATCCACCGCTCCTGGGCGGACCTGGAGAAGGTGGGCGAGCGCATCTGGAACCTGACCCGCCTGTTCTGGTCAAGGGAAAATGAAGGTTTTGGCCGCCAGTGGGATCTACCTGCACCACGCTTCTACGAGGACGCCCCCAAGAGTGGTGCCACCAAAGGCCAGATCACCAAGTTCGAAGACGTTAACATCCTGCTGGATATGTACTATGAGCAGCGCGGTTGGACCTCGGACGGGCTCCCAAAACCCGAGACGATCGAAAGCCTCGGCCTGAAAGCAATTGTCGCCTAATATGACGGCTACTATTCGCATCGGCGCTTCACTCAAGAACCTGCTCGGAAGCAAAGATGAGTTCACCGTTGAGTCGGGACATAGTGTACGTGAGATCATCGTCTCGTTGGGCATTAATCCCGAACTCGTGGCAATGGTTTCTGTCAACGGCGAGATGCAGGAGAAAGATTATATTGTCCAGGAAGGGGATACTGTCCGGCTCTTGGCAGTGATTGGCGGAGGATAAAGAAAATCGGGCGGCAGTCAAACTGCCACCCGAAGTTTTTTTGTCGGGTGGGTGCACAACCCGCCGATTTTTGTGGGTAGAAATGTAACGTTTTCAGTGTGACCTGCTTCTTTCTCACAGTATGCAAGGTAATCCCTTGCCTGATTCTGAAATGTCATATATACTCACTAAGCGAGTATATATGCCTAAATCACTGACCTCCCATCGCTCCCGCTCACCAGAATATGCGCTGCTTGGGTTTCTTTATTCGCAACCCAATCACGGCTATGACCTCCACCGCCTGCTGATTGCAGAACTCGGGGAGACCTGGCACGTCAGCCAGAGCCAGACCTACAACATCCTGAAAAGGCTGGAAACTCAGGGCTGCATTTCCTCAACGATAGTGGAGCAGGAAAAACTTCCCGCCATCCAATATCTAAGAATCACCCCCGCCGGCCGCCGTCGCTTCGAAGCCTGGTTGGAAAGGCCCACGGGAAGCAGCGTGCGCGTCATCCGGCTGGAATTCATCACCCGCCTCTACTTTGCCAGGAAACTTGCCCCGGAGAAAATCCCACCCATGCTTGAGGCTCAGACTACTGAGGTCCAAAACACGCTTGCACGGCTCGAAACGAGTTGGGCAGCTCTCCCCGATGGGCAGACATTCAACCGCCTGAGCCTGCAGCTGCGCATCCGGCAGCTTAAATCCATTCTCGATTGGTTGGTCGAATGCCGCATGGCATTCTAATACATTCTCATGGAGATGATGACATGAAACGCTTTGCTCTTTCCATTCTTTTGGTTGCAGCCTTGCTGGCTGCCTGCGGACCGGTTGCGACCTTGGTACCCGTTGTTCCAACCGCAGTGCCGCCTGCAGCGACCCCGGTGCCGCCCACAGCAACCCCGGTACCACCGACGGCAACACCGCAGCCGCACACGCTGACCGTCTATGCCGCCGCCTCGCTGACCGACGCATTTACCGAAATAGGCAAGGACTTCGAAGCTGCCAACACCGGTGTGACCGTCACCTTCAACTTTGCCGGGTCATCAACCTTGCGAACGCAACTCGAACAGGGTGCGGTCGCCGATGTTTTCGCCTCAGCCAACACGACGGAAATGAATACCCTCGTTACGGATACCCTGGTCGCGGCGGATACAGCGCAACTCTTCCTGACCAACAGCCTGCTGGTCATCCTGCCTGCCAGCAACCCCGCCAGTATTAAAACAGTGCAAGACCTTACGCGCCCGGGCATTAAACTGGTACTGTGCGACACGACAGTCCCCTGTGGTAAATATGCCCGCCAGATCCTGGCCAATATGGATAAGGACACGGCATTTTCTTCCACTTTCAGCACACAGGTACTTGCCAACGTGGTTTCCAATGAAACCGACGTAAAGCAGGTGGTATCGAAAGTGCAACTGGCCGAGGCAGATGCCGGGATCGTCTATGTTTCGGATGCAGTTGCTGCCCCTGACCTGAAGACGATCCAATTCCCCGCTGCCGATAACGTGATCGCGAAATACCCGATCGCTGTCTTGAAAGGCGCCACCCAGCCAGACCTGGCAGCCTCCTTTATCGCATATGTTCTATCAACTGATGGTCAAACCATCCTGAAGAAATGGGGATTTATCCCCATTACTCCCTAGAGTGTGAGCTTGCTGAACCGTTTTAGACACTGGATATCAACTGACGGCAGACCAGGCTGGGTATTCGTCCTGCCCAGCCTGGTGCTGCTGGCTTTGTTCGGGCTGCCCATCTTTGCTGTCTTCTGGACATCCATTGGCGCAAACTTTTTCACTTATGCCCTCGCACCGACGGCGCTTTCAGCCCTGCGCCTGAGCCTGCTGACCAGCAGCCTGTCCACCCTTCTGGCTGTGGCGGCCGGGATGCCGCTGGCCTACATCCTGGCTCGCTGGAAATTCCATGGCAAGACCGCCCTCGAATTGCTGGTCGACCTGCCGGTGGTCCTGCCGCCTTCGCTGGCAGGATTGGCGCTGCTGGTTGCCTTCGGGAGACAGGGCGTTTTCGGACGCTGGCTGGTTCCGCTGGGGATCAGCCTGCCGTTCACCACTGCGGCCGTCGTGCTGGCACAGATCTTTGTCTCTGCACCCCTCTTCGTCCGTTCGGCCAAGGTTGGGTTTGTGGAGATCGACCCCCAATTGGAGGAGGCAGCAATCGTTGAGGGGGCAGGCGAGCTTCAATTATACCGTTTTGTAATGCTTCCGCTGGCGTGGCGATCCCTGCTGGCTGGAACCATTCTGACCTGGACGCGCGCCCTGGGTGAATTTGGCGCGACGATGATGTTTGCCGGGAATCTTGAGGGGAAAACCCAAACTATGCCACTGGCAATTTATCTCGGCCTGGAGCGCAGCCTGGGAGTGGCGTTGGCGCTCTCGGTGATGTTGGTGATAGTGTCGGTGGTCTTGTTGGGCGTGCTGAGAAATTTGGAAAAGAAAGTGCACGCATAAACACGTCCGCACGTATTTCTATCTCACAGTCGTCTGGATTTGCTCATGCATGTACAGGGGCAGATAGTACCGTCCGCCAGAGTTCTTACCACTGGAGCCGGAGGCCTTCCACCCGCCGAACGGTTGGAAACCCGGCCAGGCTCCGGTCGTTGCGCCCTGCGGACGATTGGAATACGCCACACCGGACTCGATATGGTCGAAAAACCACCCGGTTTCCTCTTCACTCCCGTAGAACCCTGCCGTCAGGCCGTAATTCACATCGTTGGCGTGCTGCATGGCTTCTTCGAGGTTCCTGACTTTACTGATGGTCGTAATCGGCAGGAACATCTCATGTTTCCACAGGCGGTGCTGGAGCGGCAAGTCAACGGCCAGGGTTGGCTCGCAGAACCAGCCTTTGTCAAATAGGCCGCCGATCCGCACACGGCCGCCGGTCAGGAATTTACCGCCTCCGGCTGTTATTTCTCCGCAATACGCCTGGAATTCTTTATATGCTCCTTCGTTGATGACCGGCCCTAGGTAGACACGACGGTCGGTCGGGTCACCGATGGCCAGTTCTTCTGTGAGGGATTTGAGACGTGCGGTCAGATCGGCATAAACCGGTTCTTCCACAAAAAGGCGCGAAGCCGCTGAGCATTTCTGTCCCTGCAGGCCAAAGGCCGAGCGGACGATGCCAAGGGCGGCGCGTTCCAGGTCGGCGTGGCGCGAAACGATGACGGCGTTCTTACCGCCCATTTCCAGGAGAATGGGACGCACCCAGTTACAGGCCGAGAAGTCGCGGTAGATTTTCTCACCCACGTCGAATGAACCGGTGAATGTCACCCCATCTACGGCGCAGGTGACGAGCGCCTGACCAAGGGTGCGGCCTGGCCCGGTGACAAAATTAAGCACACCTTCCGGCAGACCGGCGTCCCGGAAGCATTCCGCCAGCAGGCGTACGATCCAGGCCGTATCGGTGGCGGGCTTGATAATCACCGTGTTACCGGTCACCAGCGCTGCGCCAGTGGGACCGCCGGTCAGTGCGAAGGGGAAGTTGAACGGGCTGATCACCAACCAGACACCATAAGGCCGCAAGACGGAAACGTTCGTCGCATCGTAACCCACCAGCGGGTCCTTGCCCATCTCGACGGTATAACCCTGGTTGGCCTCCATCTGGTCGCAGGAATATTTAATCAGGTCCGCAGTTTCCTGCACATCGCCAAGAGATTCCATACGGTTCTTGCCCACTTCCAGTGCCATCACCGCGCTCAATTCGAACAGGCGCTCTTCGATCAAGGCTGCTGATTTACGCAGAAGGCGGACGCGCTCCTGCCAGGGTGTGCGGCTCCAACCGGGGCAGGCCTTGCGCGCCGCCTCTAGGGCTTGCAGGGCATGCTTTTCATCGCCCTTCTGCATCACTGCCAATGTCCAGTCCGTGTTGACCGGGGAAAAGTCGGTAAATTTTTCATCCGTAAATACATCCTTGTTGTTGATGAGCATGGCATATTCTTGACCGAGGCCGGCTTTCACTTTCGATAGTGCGATGTCGAATCGCGTGTGGAGTTCTTCCGGCGGGTTGAACATGGTTGCATAGGTAAGTTTAAATTCCATTTATTTCATCTCCTTGGCGAGAACTTCCAGACAGTTTATTTTTCCGGAAGATAACCTAGAGCGAGTATAGTGCAGTGGAGGGCCAATGTCAACGTAAAAAGACATTAATTGTCATATTTTTGATAAAACGTTAATAGGACGAGTTCACAACTGACTGTCCTTCCACATTGTCAGCAACGGGTGTAAGCGTTGAGCCGGACGGCAACACCAACCCGGACCTCTACCCCGGGCGGGAGCTCGACTTCAACCTCGACTCCAACTTCCACCACTACACTAAGCATAACAACGGCTCCATCCGAAACGCCAGTCTCGACGAATACGTCCCTTCCAACGGAAACACCGACTGCAACTCCCACGGCTACTACCTGATAAGGTTATGCTACGGATACTTGTAGAAGATAATCAAAATCTTTCGGACAAACGTTTTCCCATGTCCGGCTCTATAAACCGTCCAAAGCGAAAAAAGCTCCGAAATCTCTTAGACTTCGGAGCTTATCATCCCGATAACATTTAGAACCTTTCCACCAGTCGGGGGTTGTAGTTATTAAATTGCTATTCATTCTCTATCAAACCCAAAGCCTTTTTTATTTTGGTGTATAATGCCGACAAGTTTGATGGAATTTGACGAAACTCATTAGAACGCATTGCCAGCTTCCTCAGTCTTCCTTTAGGAAACCGGTGGCGGGGGGAAAGTAAAGAATCGTTCGTCAATATAGGCCGGGTGGTTGGATTTCGCCGATCAGATTTATCGTTTCTCCAGAAACACCTGTTCCCGCTTCGTGCAGAAAACCGCCAGAGAACAGAATCTTGTTCGTGTACATATTTGGAGGTTTTGATGAATATTTTATTGATCTACCCGGAATTTCCCGACACGTTTTGGAGTTTTAAACATGCCCTGAAATTCATCCGCAAGAAGGCCTCTACCCAGCCACTTGGTTTGCTGACGGTTGCCGCCATGCTGCCCTCGGAATGGGAAAAGCGCCTGGTGGATTTGAACGTAAGGATGCTCAAAGATAAGGACCTGGCCTGGGCCGATTATGCTTTCGTTAGCGCCATGGTTGTTCAAAGGAAATCCACTCATCAAGTTATTGCCCGCTGTAAAGCTGCCGGGCTGAAAGTGGTGGCGGGGGGACCACTCTTCACTGCCGAATATGAGCAGTTCCCGGATGTGGACCATTTCGTACTGAACGAGGCAGAGATGACCCTGGCCCCATTCCTGCGGGACCTCGAACGGGGTCAGGTTCAACGCGTCTATACCTCCGATGAATTTCCCGACATCCAGCAAACACCTGCGCCGTTATGGGAACTGGCGGACCGGAAGCACTACGCCACCATGTCGATCCAGTATTCGCGTGGCTGCCCCTTTGATTGTGAGTTCTGCAATATCACCACTCTATTCGGACACCTGCCGCGAGTCAAGACATCCGCACAAATACTCCACGAATTGGATGGTTTGTACCAGCTTGGCTGGCGTGAGCCCGTCTTTTTTGTAGACGATAATCTGATAGGCAACAAAAAGCATCTCCGCGAGGACCTGCTTCCGGCGTTGATCGAATGGCGCAAGGGCAAGAAAGGGATGCCATTTAATACCGAGATTTCGATCAATATTGCCGACGATGAACCCTTGATGAATATGATGACCCAGGCTGGTTTCGACACAGTCTTTATCGGCGTTGAGACACCGGACGATGACAGCCTGGCCGAATGCAACAAAAAGCAGAATTTGCACCGCGACCTGGTGGCAGATGTAAAACGGATCCAGCACGCCGGGCTGCAGGTCCAGGGTGGTTTCATCATCGGATTCGACAGTGATACCCCATCCATTTTCCAACGGCAGATCGACTTCATCCAGAAAAGCGGTATTGTGACCGCCATGGTTGGCCTGCTGCAGGCTCCCGTGGGGACGCGGCTGTATAAGCGCATGGAGCAGGATGGGCGGCTGGTAGGGTCGTTCTCTGGTGATAATGTGGACGGTGCGACGAATATCATTCCAAAAGAAATGAAGATTGAAGTGCTCCAGAAGGGCTACCGGGCCGTCGTGAAGACCCTGTATACTCCCAAGAATTACTATGCGCGTGTGAAAACCTTTCTGAAAGAATACAAAGCGCCCAAGGTCACCATCCCGTTAAAAGGGGAATATATTCGGGCATTTTTCCGTTCTGTTCTCCGTTTGGGGATCATCGGCAAGGAACGCGTCCAATACTGGAAGTTGCTCTTCTGGACGCTCTTTCGCCGCCCTGAACTCTTTGCGCTGGCGATCACGTTCGCGATCTATGGGTATCACTTCCGCCAGGTGATGGACTTGCACCTTGTATGATCACGACGGATGGAAGTATTTAGGCTGTAAAATAACGATCATTGGTATCAAAGGCTTCTGGAGGAAATTCGAACCTCCGGAGGCCTTTCTATTTACCATGCCATCTCATTCGAATATGTATAAGATTATTGCGTAAATATCTGAACCACAAGGTGATTGGCAAAGATGAGGACCGGAATTCGTGCCGATGGTACCTGTATTTTGTTCGATAAAGGTTAACGGACTCATTTAAGAAGCTGAGAATGGGCATGGTGGCGACGTCTCTTTCGCTGGCTCCTCCCAAGGGGATGCTACAAGAGGGCCGGCATGGTCGCTGGCATGGGCAGCGATGGATTGCTCAATAAGGACGAGGCGCTTGTCGAGCAGGTAGTAGAGCTGGGAGAAGCTGCGAGGCGGTTGGTCGGTCATGGCGGATTACGGATTGAGAATAGAGGATCCCCAAAGAGGACGCCGTTGTTGATAAAGGAGTAAAAGAGTTTTGACCACGAAGACACCAAGACACAAAACAAGTTATGTAAAAGATGGGCACGGGAGGCCGACTGTCCGTTTCCCGATATCCATCGGGGGTTTAAACAGAAACACGGGTAGGTGTTCGGCCTACCCGTGCCTGAAGATATTATAGAACGTATGTGCTATTAAGTCAAGAGGGAAAAGCAGCAGCAGACAGAAGGCAGAGGGGAAACTGCCAGCTGAGGGAAAAATGAACCTGGTGAAGTTTTTATTTTTTTTTTGGGGGGGGAAAGATTGTATTTCATAAATTTATGCGGTATAGTATTACTTAAGCTCAACTGCTTCTTGTGTAACTATGTGAACTTTGGACTATCAAAATGCCAGTACCTTCGGAAAAATTTTGGTTTCCATTTTTTACGCAGTACTCTAAGGTCAGAATCAAGACCAGCGGAGGCCGCAACGAGGTCCAGAATGAGCCCAATAAAGATAGTGTTTTTACGGTTTATTCGCCGATCCAGGAGACAGAATGAACCATAAAATAAACATTCATATTCCAGCAAGTCAGCATGTCTGGCCCTTGATCTTGTGCGCTGTCATGGTCTGGATGGTTGCTTTTTCATCCAGCGCAGTCAACACCCAGTCCCGCACGGTACGCGTCGGCGTCTACCAGAACGAGCCCAAGATATTCATGGACGCGAACGGCCGAGCCTCAGGCATCTTTATCGATCTTCTGAATGGGATGGCCGCACAGCAAGGCTGGACAATGGTATATGTACCGTGTGAATGGGCAGCCTGCCTGCAAGACCTTGAGGATGGGCAGATCGACCTGATGCCGGATGTGGCTTATTCACCAGACCGGGATACAAAGTATGATTTCCACAAAACACCGGTGCTCGAAAGCTGGTCAGTGGTTTATGCCCATGCTGGTACACCGATCAATAATTTCTCCCAATTGGATGGCAAGCGGGTGGCAGTACTCACAGGCTCCATCCAACAGACGGATTTCGCGCAAATGATGACCGGGTTCGGATTTAAGGTGACGATGGTCCCCACCGACTCCCTGGAGCAGGCTTTCGATCTAGCGGAAAAAGGGTCAGTGGATGCGGCCATTGCCAACTATTTCTTTGGAGACTATTTTTACCAGAAATATGGATTGATAAAAACGACGATTGTTTTCGATCCAGTCTCACTGTACTATGCGACCGCTCAAGGGCAAAATCACGATCTATTAGATGCCATCGATCGCCAGATGGGCCAATGGCTCCAGGAACCCAATTCCACCTATTACACGGTGCTTAAACGCTGGGGGGCACAGCAGCCGGCTTCGCGTGTGCCACAGTATCTTTTATGGGGGATTGGTGTCAGCCTGGGATTACTGGCCCTCGCAGCGGGATGGGTTATCCTGTTGCGCCGGCAAGTGGGAGCCCGGACAAGGAAACTGGAGCAGGCCAATGCAGAGCTGCGAGAAAGCGAACAACGATATCAAACCCTCGCCAGGATTTCCCCGGTTGGAATCTTTCGTACCGAACCAAATGGTGCCACCACTTATGTAAACCCGACGTGGTGCACCATTGCCGGGCTATCTGCTGATCAAGCGCTGGGAGATGGCTGGCTTGCGGCGGTTCATCCGGATGATAAAGAAAGATTAAGCCAGGGTTGGCAGAAATCAACCCAACTTCATCAAGAATCGTTTTCGGATTATCGTTTTATGCGCCCGGATGGGACGACTGCCTGGGTGATGGGGCAGGCAGTGCCGGAACTGGACCCCGAGGGCCAGATCATCGGGTATGTCGGCACGATCACCGACATCACCGAACGAAAGCAGGCCGAAGAGGAAATCCACCGCCATATTCACCAACTGCAAGCTATAAACAAAACCGCATTGCAATTACAAAGACTACAATCACTTCAAATATTGGCAGATGAGATCATCAAATCACTTGAAATGATTTTGGATTACAGCTATAGCGTGGTCTTGCTCATTGACGCGTCCGGCGAGCGGCTGCTTCCATTTGCACTCAGCTCACAAGGACAGGATGATGAATTTGTAGCCGGGGATAAAAAATACGTCGAGAGTCAGGATTTACGCGTGGGGAAAGGCGTCACCGGCTGGGTTGCCCAAACAGGCTTGAGTGTTCGTCTAGGGGATGTCCGGCAAGATGCACGCTATTATAAGGTACGCGAAAATATTTGCTCAGAATTATGCGTTCCTCTGAAAGCGGGAGACCAGGTCATCGGTGTGATCAATATCGAATCAGATCAACCCGATGCTTATTCAGAGGTCGATGAAAGTGTTTTGGAGACTGTAGCTGCCCAGATTTCCATTGCAATCCAGAACGCTCAATTGCACGAAAAGATTCAGCAGCACGCTGACGAACTGGAATTACGCGTTCAGGAACGCACCGCGCAACTCCAGGTTGCCAACAAGGAACTCGAATCGTTCTCATACTCCGTTTCCCACGACCTGCGCGCGCCGCTGCGGGCCATCAGCGGTTTTTCCGAGATCATCGCCCGCCGTCATCGCTCCAACCTGAACGAAGAAGGCCAGCATTATATCGATAACATTGTTCAGGCCAGTGAACGCATGGGGCATTTAATCGACGATCTGCTCACCTATGCCCGACTCGGGCGGAAAGGTGTGCGCCGGGAGCCAGTTTCGCTTGCCAGCCTGGTGAGTGAAATCAGCAGAAACATGCAAAGCCGTCTTGCTGAAATTCATGGCACGCTAAACGTCGCTGAAGACCTACCCACTGTAATCGGCGATCAAACTTTATTAAGCCAGGTGTTCACCAACCTGCTCGAAAATGCTTTCATCTACCACAAACCCGATGTTCCCCCACAAGTCTCCCTGACTTATTATAATGAAGACCAGCATGTCGTTGTTAAGGTGAGCGATAACGGCATCGGTATTCCGCTTGAATACCAGGAAAAGATTTTCAATATGTTCCAACGCCTGCACTCCGAAGAAGAATACCCCGGCACCGGCATCGGCTTGGCAACCGTCAGGAAATCCGTTGAACTGCTGGGGGGAGGCGTGTGGGTAGAATCAAAAGAAGGCGAAGGCAGCACGTTTTTCGTCCGTCTGCCAAAGGAGTAACGCTGTATGAATAGACCTGCCCGTATCCTGCTCGTCGAAGATAATCGCATGGACGTGGAGTTGACCCTGGACGCCTTCCATGAGGCAAAACTGGTCAATACCATCCACGTTGCTTCCAATGGACAGGAAGCGCTGGACTATCTCTTTGGGCGCGGCCAGTATGCGGATAGAAAGGCGTTTCCAAAGCCCAACCTGGTTTTGCTGGATTTGAAACTGCCCGGCATTGATGGGTTTGAAGTCCTGCGGCAAATCAAATCAACCCCCATTCTCAAGCGCCTGCCCGTTGTTATTCTCACTTCTTCGAAAGAAGAAGGCGACCGCGCCCTGTCCTATGACAGCGGCGCGAACAGTTACCTGGTCAAGCCTGTCTCGTTCGACGGATTTATGGGCGTGGTGAGGCAGATCGAAGGATACTGGCTTTCTCTAAATGTGGCGCCTCCGGAAGGTGAAGCATGAACCAACCTGTTCGCATCCTGTACGTAGATGATTATCCGCTCGACCGTGAACTGGTGCGGGACGCCCTGGAGAAAGAGAGTGGTGGCTTCGAACTGGTCGAAGCGGCTTCGCGAGCAGACTTCGAAACTGCACTCGCTCAAGACGGGTTTGGTCTCGTCCTGAGTGATTTCAACATCCTCGGCTTCGAAGGGCTGCAGGTTCTCGAAACGGTTCGAGCCAAAGGCATCAATCTGCCGGTTATCATCGTGACGGGTACCGGGTCCGAAGAGGTGGCCGCTGAAGCCATCAAACGTGGCGCAGCAGATTATGTCATCAAGTCCCCAAAACATATCCAACACCTGCCGCATACGATCCATACCGTGCTTGAGAAAAAACGGCTGGAAGATGAACGCCAGCAGGCGGAAGAGGCGCTGCGCGAGAGCGAGGAAAAATACCGCCACCTGGTGGAGAACGCCAACGAAGCCATCCTGGTTGCGCAGGATGGCATGCTCAAGTTCGTCAATCACATGGCGAGAGAGATGACCGGCTATTCGGAGCAGGAACTCACCTCAGCACCTTTTGCAGATTTCATCCACCAGGCTGACCGGGAAACGGTTGTGGAAAACTATTTCAGACAACTTAAGGGTGATCATTCGCAACCCAGATATTCGTTCAGGTTGACTGTAAAAGATGGAAGCACCAAGTGGGTGGAGATCGGCGCGGTCTTGATTGATTGGGAAGGCAAGCCGGCCACGTTGAATTTCATCAGTGACATCACCGAGCGCAAGAAGGCCGAGGAGGAGATTCGTAAACTGAATGCCGAACTCGAACAGCGCGTCGAGGAACGCACGCGCGAACTGCGTGAGGCGCAGGAGAAACTCATTCGCCAGGAAAAACTGGCCGTGCTGGGGCTACTGGCGGGCGGAGTGGGCCACGAACTGCGCAACCCGCTGGCGGTGATCAACACCTCCATCTATTACCTGAAACTGGTCCAGCCGGAGGCGGACGAAAAGGTGAAACAACACCATGCCATGATCGAGCAGGAGGTGCATAACGCCGAGAAGATCATCTACGACCTGCTGGACTTTGCCCGGGTCAGCTCCATGGAGGGGGAACCGGTATCTGTCAAAGAACTGGTGCAGCGCGTCCTCGTCCGCTTCCCAGCGCCCCCGACGGTGGAGGTGACGCTCAAACTGCCGGCCGGTCTGCCGATGGTTTTTGCCGACCCGCGCCAGGCGGAGCAGGTACTGGGCAACCTCGTAGTGAACGGTTGCCAGGCGATGGCAGACGGTGGCAAGCTGACCATCTCAGCCCGTAGGAAGAAGGGGATGGTGGCGATCGCGGTGAAGGATACCGGCGTGGGCATTCCACCGGAAAATATGAAAAAGCTCTTCGAGCCGCTCTTCACCACCAAGGCCAAAGGCATTGGATTGGGACTGGCGGTGAGCAAGAAACTGGCCGAGGCCAACGGAGGGAGGATCGAGGTGGAGAGCGAGCCGGGAAAAAACAGTACGTTTACGTTGGTTTTACCTGTTAGTGCGGAATAGGACACTCCCCATGAGGGGATGATATCCCCTTTGGGGACGATGTCCGCTACGCTGCTGTACTACTACGAACAACTGATAAAAAATGAGCGAATCTTTATCCATTCTGGTTGTTGATGATAATCCGTCCATGGCAAGAGCCCTGACAGATGTTTTGGATGTCAAGGGTTTCAGCGCCTATCCGGCTTCTTCCGGAGCAGAAGCGCTCCAGATCCTGCGGGATTATCCGGTGGATATCCTGTTGACGGATGTGATCATGCCGGGTATGAATGGACTGGCGCTCTACCGGGAGACCAGGAAGATGCATCCCAAGCTCGTCACCATTTTTATGACGGCTTATGCGGCGGATGACCTGATCCAGAAGGGGATGGCAGAAGGGATCAAAACGGTATTGACCAAGCCGATGGATATCGATTTCCTTATCCTCATGTTAACGGCGATTGGAAGGATTTCAAAATAAGACGCAAAAGAGGGAAGAGGTTCAGAGGTATGTGAGGGTTTTAATAATCCATAGTTGAGACTGGAGGGGGCATTTTCCTCAGCGGCGGGAGACAGCGGATTTATTAGAGCGATCGGGACAAACGAGAATATAATGGGGAAAATGATGAAATATTACCTGAGCCTCCCCGGGTTCCTGGGGACGCATGCCATCAACCTTTCCGACCTTACCCTGGTCTTGATTTTGTTTACAGCGGTCTTGTTCACCATCGGGTGGCAACTGGCAAGACACGAGCATTACGAGATCCACCGCTGGGTTCAAACCGGGGCCGCCAGTGTAAATGCCATGGTTGTCTTGGGCGTGATGATCAATTCATTCATTACCCACATCCTCCCGGGGATTCCGGGAAAGCTTCTGCAAGGCGACTATGGCGTCACGACGGTCCATGCGATTATCGGGGCAATCGGCCTCGTATTGGGAGTATTTGTGGTACTACGGGGGAACAAACTGGTGCCCAAAGCCTTGCGCTTTAAGAACTACAAGCTATTCATGCGGACATCCTATACACTCTATATGCTGGCTACGTTCATCGGTGTGATCGTCTACATCGAAGCGTTTGTCATCGGCATCTAACAAACAAAATGCCCCGAGTTGCCCTGGTTTATCCGTACTTTCGCACCAAGTCTCCGACTGAGCTTTTATTTCCGCCGCTCGGTGCGGCCAGCCTGGCCAGCCAGCTTCACAAGCTTGGGATCGAAACGAAGATATTCGATTGTACGTTCAAGACTCATGGTGAGATCAAAAAATGCCTGAGATCCTACCAGCCGGAAATTGTGGGGATTTACTCGATGGTGACCTTGAGTCGCAACACTTTCCGTATCGCTGAGATGGTGAGAACCAGTCTGCCTGACAGCCTGCTGGTGGCAGGCGGGCCTTTACCCAGCCTCTACCCGGAACGGTACTGCGGAGCCTTTGACGCCGTTTTTCGAGGCGAAGCCGACCTGAGTTTTCCCCGTTTTTGCCATGATCTCTTTAATTCAACCGATTTCCGACCGCAAATAAAAGAATTGAACCTTAAAAGCTACGAGGGACTTTTTATACAACAGAACGGGCTGCAGATAGAAAATCCGACCGTGCACTATCGGGAAAAGGAGCTGGAGTCCTTCCCGCTGCCAGACCGGAGCGACTTCGACCACACGGCTTACCAAAAAGTGTGGTCGGAGCAGGACGGCTCAAAGACCACCTCGATTATTACGACCTTGGGATGCCCGTTTAGTTGTGATTTCTGCTCCAGACCAATCTTCGGAAGCCTGTTCCGCCGCCGGAACCTGGACTTAGTCTTTGATGAGATCGAGCAAATCTGCCGCCTGGGTTATGACAGCCTGTGGATCGCCGACGATAATTTCACCCTGGACCTTAACTGGCTCAAGGAATTCTGCCAGCGCATCGCCGGCAGGAAGATCGGATGGAGCTGCCTGTCGCGCGTTACGGGCATCGATGAGGAGATAACCCACCTGATGAAGGAATCCGGCTGTAAAAGAGTCTACCTGGGCCTCGAAACGGGCAACCAGGATACCCTCGAGCTGATGGAAAAAAAGGCAACTCTCGAAGAAGGAATAAACGCAGTGCACCTGTTCCATAAAGCCGGCATCGAGGTGGCAGCTTTTTTTATCGTCGGCTATCCGGGGGAAACTGTCGCTTCAATCGAAGATACTTTCCGATTCGCGTTGGATCTCCCGCTGGATTCCATCTCTTTCAATGTTCCCTACCCGCTGCCCGGTTCGCAACTGTTCGAGCGGGTAAGCAAGGTGGATAAGAACAAGGATTGGAACGAAGAAAACGAAGTCACTTTCCTTTACGCATCAGAGTTCGATCCGCTTTGGTTGCGACAGCGGATCGACGAGACGATGCAGGCCTTTGCTGATAAGAAGCTCGCCCCCTGACACTTTGGTAGAATTGGCATCACCATGCCTTACGCCGGGGGATACCCCTATCGGCGTACACGTGAATCCCCCGGCTTACTGCAGAAACCATCTAAAGACGGCTAAAAGCAGCCTGCTTTATCTCAACAGCCTGAAGAGCAAATCAGTGGGCTTCTCAAACAGACCAAGAAACAGAGGTGCCAGCTTCCCCAGCCTTTTTTTAATCTCGAACTGCGCATGGCCTTTCATAATCCCGAACCACATTTTCGTTTCAGAAAAATCTGCATCGAAAATAAGCACGTGACTTCCGAACGGGCTTTCGTCCGGGTGCCAGCTACGGTTGATGCGGTCTTTAGTCCTTGTATAAAGACTCGTTCCGGGAAGCGGGTAAGGCATGCTGAGGCCGAGGTAGTCGAGGGGCAGCGAGGCGGCAAAGTGTAGCGTCTCGAGGACGGTGTCATCGGTATCCCCGGGGTAACAAAGAATGAAGAAAGCTCCCACCTGGAGCCCGGCCCGGTGTGCGGTCTCCACGGCAGTGCGCGCCTCGTCCGCGGTGATCTTCTTGTTCATCAGCTCAAGGATCCGGTCATTGCCGGACTCGATCCCGAAGAAAATCCTGGTGCAACCTGCCGCTTTCATTTCCAAAGCCGTGGAGGCATCCAGGGCATCAACCCTCGCAAGGCATTCCCATAGAAAATGCAGCCCTCGCCGTCTGATCTCCCGGCAGATCCCGATCACCCTTTCTTTCTTCATCGTGAACACGTCGTCGGCGAACGAAATCCGTTCATATCCCAACGCAAGCGCGGCTTCGATCTCATCGACCACATTTTGGGGCGAGCGCTCCCGGTAGGAACCCCCGAAAACCACATTGCTGCAGAACTCACAGCGGAACGGACAGCCGCGCGTACTCATCACCGTAGTGATGGAGTAGCCATACTTCTTCTTCCCGTATCGGATGTAGCTTTCGTTTGGGAGCAATTCGCGGGCGGGGAAAGGGATCCGGTCCAGATCCTTTGTGAACGACCGTTCCGCGGTGAAAACAACCTTTCCTATGGCAGTGAAGGCCGCGTCTGCCCTGTATGCAATCCCGGCGACGCGGCCCAGTTCTGAGGCCTGTGCGCGGGCCTGGAGGAGTTCAAGCATGGTTTGCTCTCCTTCGCCGCGCACAACCACATCAAAATGTTCCAGGAAAGATTCCGGATTGCAGGTGGGCAGCGGACCCCCAGCGACCAATAGATCGCATTGGCCGCGCAAATGTAGCGCGAACCAGATAGCATCCTCCAGCATGGTCACCATGCAATAGACACCGACCACCTCTGCTTTTGCAGCCAGGGCTTCCTGGATGGCAGCCTGCCTTTCCAAAAAAGTACAGTCGATCAAGCGCACCTCGTGGCCTGCCTTTTGCAGGCTGGCAGCGATGGTGCAAATTCCGAGCGGAGGGAAACGGAAAACCGACCGGTCACGGCGGGGTTTGAAAAACGGGTAGATGAGCAGTATCGAGGTCACGCGTGCCTTTCAATCCCCAGCTCATACCCAAATTTCTGGTTGGATGGTGGGAAGGAATAGCCAAAACCAGCCCAAGACAGCCGGGGGCTTACCAGTTCTCTTCCGCGATAAAGGCGGGCACCTTTCACCTGACCGAGCCTGAATGCGATTTGACGGGTGGTGCTTATGAAGCGGGCTTCATCGGCGGTTACTTTGTCCCAGCAGCCGATCTGGTCGGCCTGAAGGGAGACCCCGGATGAATCCAGGTAGCGGTCGAAGGCGCGGGCGCCCTGCTCATTCATCACAACCACTTCGGTTATACTGCCAGGCAGACCAGTCAAATCGACTTCCACCTTGATTTTGCCTGTTTCTTCCTGGATGGTATGAACCATCTTCATGGTTGCATGGAATCCTGCATTTTCATAAGTGGTTTCCCAGCTAAAAGTCCTGCGCAACCTACTGGATACAGCGGTCAGTAATCCGCGCAACAGTGTACTGGAACGAATGAGGGCTGCCAATGAATCTTTAATAGCATAAAGCAGCCTGCTCTCCACACTCCCAATTCCCGGCCTATGGATCTTCTCCACCAGATCCAACGTAAATACAGACTGTACAAACCAAATCGAACCATGCTGTTCGACAGCCAGTTCAATGCGCCCCGGAAAAAGGGCCTGCAGCCCGCGCTTCACCACTGGAAAACCAAAACCCACGGCTTCCTCGGCCAATTCTTGACCATTGGAGACCAGGATAAAACCTTTTGGCAAACAGGAGGTGGCATAACCGTCCTGCCTCTCCAGCCGGTCAGCAATCTTCAGATCAATTCCTTGAATGATCGGAATAATCATTTCCATGAAGGCAACCTCGTGCAGATATTGCAACCCGGACATTCAAACCGGGATCCCTGCTTCTTTGGGAAGGATGGGTTTTTTTAAAACAATTGCAGACGATCCACCAACCGGCTGCCAGCCAGGCTATCACAACAACGGTGCGGAGAGCAAACCTGGCAGGATCAAATCCAGCAGCGAATTTTAACAGAACATCCATGGTTGGTTGCATACTCGGAAAGAAAAGTTGAAAGAGGGATGTATTGAAGAAGCTAAAAAACAACGGCAAAACCCAAACCGCAGCCAGAGAGAGGGGTTCAAGTTCGTTCATGCAGGTCAGGATCAAAACCAGGGGCAGGATCAGGATGATATTTGGCTCGGACACCCAGGCCCGGCAAAGATAAAATACCAGGATCAAGGCAACGCTTTTTTTAAGCAGATCCTTGAATCCGGTGATGCCCGGCTTCATTGCGTAGGCGGCGATGCCTAAGGCAGGCACCCAACACCATCCCATTATCCACCAACTGCCGGTTAATTGGTAGGAATGCGTCAGTGTTTCCAGGAACGTCATGAAAGACAGGCCACCCCCGACGGTAAAATGAAAATTCCAATGCTGGAGTATCGGAGCCGGATTCCAACCAAACAGGGCGAATGGAGCCAGGCAGAATAAAACCATGCTTGCGCTGAATACTGCAAAATACAGCAGGGTGCGCTTCCAGGACCTTCCCACCAGGTAAACAAATACCACCGGGATCAGCGGCAGCGCAATGGGCTTGAAGGAGACTGCCAGCGCAAGCAGGACTGCCGGGCCGGTCAATTTCCCTTCACTGAGCAGGAAAAGGGACAAAAGAGAGAGCAAAGCTACGATTGAGTCGAATTGCCCCCAGGCGGTTGAGCAACAGAGCAAAAAGGGATTAAAAAGCAGGAATATCCAAGCTCTCCGGGACGTTTTTTCCTGGACACCTGTTTTATCCAGCACAGAGGCCACCATATAAGCGAGGCAAATATTGGCGGCGATGATCGGCAACTTTACAGCCAGATTATAGAGGAGGAAATTTGGAATGACCCGGAAAGTTCCAAGGTAGATAAGCCCCAAAACCAATGCCCAGGGAGGGGGATATCCAATAGAGGTGATCCCTTGAAATGAACTGTTTCGAAAAATAGCGACCAGGTTTTGAGCAATATATGGATTCTGTCCCGTACCGACCAGATAGCCAGAGGCCATAAAGATTCGCATGTCATAAGCATGCCCAAAAAACAAAGCCAGGACCAATTGTAAAAGGATGCTCGAGGCAAGGAGAAGTCGATCGAGGTTCGAGGATAATATATGGGGATGAATAGCCTGAGTAGACGTGCCTGGATGAGTCATATTATCAAGCTTCCGCTTTGCGACTCTGCAGGATCGAAAATAAGAGGACGAAGCCGTAGCCTAAGGTGAAAAGGACCAGGATCGGACAAACGGAAAAATTCGAATTCCGGATGGCAGAGGCTATCGACCATAATCCCAGGACCAAGAAAAATAACTCTGCAATCCACAGGGGGTCCATGGGTATCTGGTAGCGGCGCGTGCGCCAATCCTGCTTGTTTTGAAGGTCGGCATATTTTGGAGTCCGATTGAATTCCCAGATGCGGTCTGTGAGCAGGGCCTTGGCCGCTTCAAGCGTGTTGCTCATGCTTAAACCAAAACCGAGTAAAAGAAGAATAAAAAGGGTGGGCAGGTGTTTCGCCAGAGAAATATTTTGAGCCTTCAGGGTTGAAATCGAGGACAGCCATGGGGCAAGAGTACACAGGAGCAAAAAAGGAAAAAGAATCGCCCAGATCAGATTTTGCAGGGTAACGATCGGGATGGCTCCCGCCAATAAAAGGTTTCCATTGGCAGGGATCAAAGGGTCCAAGCGGGTGGTGGGAAGGTTGTTCAGTCCAAATAACGAACTCAGACAAGCCAATATGAATGAGAAGAACATCAACGGCTGGATCATAAAACCAGTAAGATGAATAAAGGCCTGCAGCCGCTGCTTGAACTCAAACTTGCGGTCAAGAAGGAGGCCGGGAAGGATCTTCCTGGCAGTCCTCAAAGATCCGTTTGCCCAGCGGCCCTGCTGTTTCTTGAAGCTGGGTAAGGTGGGGGGGAGCTCACCGGGACTGTGGAGGTCTTTCAGATACAGGACCTTGTATCCCAGGCCCTGCATGCGATAGCTTAGATCCAGGTCTTCAGCGAGGGTATCGGCCTGCCAGCCACCCGCCTGGCGGACGGCTTTTTTTCGGAGCACGCCTCCACTTCCATTGAAGTTTTGGAAGCATCCAGCGGCGTATCTTCCGGGTTGCTCGATCAAGAAGTGAACATCAATCCCAATGGCGATCGCCCTGGTCAGGAAGTTAAAGTCCCGGTTTAGATGCGTCCACCGGCTCTGAATGATGCCCAGGTGTTCGTCCTGAATAAAATAAGGAAGGGTGCTGAGGAGGAAGCCCGGTGGCGGAATGAAGTCGGCATCGAAGATGGCAATAAACTCCTCCCTGGTCCTGTCGAGAGCTGCCTGCAAAGCACCGGCTTTGAAGCCACTCCGGTTTTCACGCCGGAGGATTTCTATTTTGAAATGTTTCTTCAAATACTCGCTGACAACTTGCTCAACATCCCGGGCGGTATCGTCGTCTGAATCATCCAGGATCAATATGCTTACCTTTTCGATCCCGTATACCTCCGCCATGACGGTACAGGCAGCCACCAGCCTGCGAATGACATATCTTTCATTGTAAACCGGCAGGTGGATGGAAACTTCAGGCCTGTCGAAGGGAATCTCCGGCAGGGTCGGGGGCTGGTAGGTACGGGCTTCATTGAGCAGGTAAAAATGATTAAAGCCGTACATGAAGAAAAGCAAGGTCAGGATCAATGAGAGGATGAAAAAAAGCACCTGCATAAGTATTCCGTCGTTTGCTCCCGCAGACTTTACAGAGGATTCTACTCCCGTCTTTGAACGATAACCTGAATGTGTGATAGAAATTATACATCCACTGTTCCGGCATCAAGACGTGGTCGCCATCGCCCCATAAGTTGCTTAAAGTTTAGGTTGTTACGCCTTTGCCCCCTGAAGGAAAGGATGGAAAAGCAGGGATTTGCGAATGAAGCTCACAAATCCCTGCTTATTTATATTCTCCCCGATCACTTCAGCGATAAGACGTCCGCCAGGGGTTTACCGTTGATGAAGATGGCAGCTTTTGTTACATTGGGGAACTGCAGGACGGTCTGCTCAAGCTGTGCCTGCACACGCGGTGAGTCGCACTCGCCGCCCATCAGCAGGGTCCCGGTCAGGTATACAGTGGCCTGGCCGCCATCGATGCTGACGCCGTCCACCTGCAGGTCTGACTGGTAGAGCGCATTGTAAAGTCCCGATTGGCCATAGTATTGATCTTTGATGGAAAGCAGCGCATCCAGCGCGGCCTTCAATACCGCTTGCGTGGGCGGGATTTCAACCTGGACCGGGACAGCACTGTCGCCGCACCCGACCGGAGTGCCGGTCTGGCCGGTATCGTCCATGGCGATGAGGTAGATCTGGACCATGCTCTGGGTCGGCGCGTTTGTCGGTACCAAGGTTTTGGATGGCACCTGGCTGGTCGGCGAAGGTTGGGGTTCTGTTCCCTTCAGTGACAGCACATCCGCCAGGGGTTTACCGTTGATGAAGATGGCAGCTTTTGTTACATTGGGGAACTGCAGAACGGTTTGCTCAAGCTGCGCCTGCACACGGGGCGTATCACATTCGCCGCCCATGATCAAGGTACCGGTCAGGTACACACTGACCAGGCCGCCGTCGATGCTGACGCTATCCACCTGCAGGTCTGATTGGTAGAGCACGTTGTAAAGTCCCGATTGGCCGTAATACTGATCTTTGAGAGAAAGCAGCGCATTTAGCGCGGCTTTTAATACCGCCTGGGTGGGCGGGATCTCAACCTGGACCGGGACGACACTATCGCCACACCCGACCGGAGTGCCAGTTTGACCGTTATCGTTCACAGCGATCAGGTAGATCTGGACCATGCTCTGGGCCGGCGCGATTGTCGGGACTCCGGTCTCCGTGGGCGCCGGGATGGTCGCCGAAGGCTGGGGATCTGTCGCCGAGGTCGGGACATGAGTACCGGTGGGGGAATGTTCGAGACCGACCTCGATCGTGCTGTTGCAGGCCGTAACGAACAGGATGATGAGAACTGCTGAAAGGATGCGGGATTTCATAGTGTTATTCCTATCCGGTCTAGTTACAGGCCGCCGGCAGAAGGGTGTTTACATCGGTGCTGTTATCCACCTGTTTGAAGTTGCCGGCAGTAATGCCCAGGGGTTGGAAGGGCGGCGTGGCCTGTACAGCAGGCTGCACAAGGCGCAGGATATAGCAGCCTACAAAGGTCTGCGTGGCGTTTGAAGTGGTGAGCACCTTCATAGCCAGCGGCACCTTGAAATAGAGGCTGCCGGCTGCTCCTTCGCTCTGAACGGTGCCAAAGGTGGCCGTAATCACATCCGTGCCAGCATATCCAGCCGCATACGGGTTATAGGATCCCGGGAAAGTGGCGGGGTCCTGGAAATAAGAATAAGCCCGTACGTATTGCTTCAAGTTGATCGCATTTAGAAGAGAACTGACGGTTTCAATCGGCCCACTGCGGTTGTCAACGAAATTGCTCTTATCGATATTGAGGCTGTTGCTTGAAGCAGAAAATGGCGGGTTGCCTCCGACGGGAAAGCCATTGCAGGCCGTGGCCAGGACGCTGGCATCGCTGGCATTGATACTGGATGGTTTGGCCGAGCCCTGGGCAATGCCCATGGGGTCAATGATCGGAGAGCTATAGACATCCGGGGCTGTCTCATGGACCACATAGCAGGCCGCATAATTGGTGTGCGTGTTATCCTTCGCGGTGGTTTTCAATATAACCGGGATGGTGTAATATACCTGGCTCATCCCGGGATCCCCCGTGATCTGACCAAATACCAGGTCCACTGAAGCTGTATCGCTATATCCACTGACAAAGGAGGTGAAGGTGCCCACTGAGGTGGCTGGATTAGCCCAATAATTGTAGGCTCTTAAATATTCCTTGCGGTCGATGGCATTGTAGAATGAGACAATCACCTGGGAGGGTGTACTGCGGTCATCGATATAATTTGTTAAAGTTAGATTGGTTGCCGGCGGATTGGTGGCTGTGGGTGCAGGGGGGTTGCCTGGAGCCAGGGTAGCGGTAGCTGCCGGCAGGGTAGCCGCAGGTAGAGGAGTATTGCTGGGAACCAAGGTGTCGGCAGCCGCCGGAGCGAGGGTTGCGGTACTGTTGGAGGGGTGTTCCATACCAACATCGAACGTGCCGTGGCAGGCGGAGAGAAATAATAAAACAAGGAACAAGAAAAGTAGACGGGTTTTCATAGGCCTCCTAGAAAATCGGATTTATGCCTAATTTTAGTTGTTCGATGTTGTGCAGGGATGGCTGGGAGGTCACAGTTTCGGTACAATTTGTTACCGATCTGTGACAGCAATTTTCAAAAACCATGATCCACTTATCGTGCACTTAGCTGGCCGGCAGGCGCAAGCTGAAGACCGTCCCCTGACCAAGGCGGCTGCGCAGGCTGACCCGGCCATTGTGCCGTTCGGCGATGGCCCGCACGAGCGCCAGTCCCAGCCCGCTGCCCGGGATACCACGGCCAGCCTCACCACGATAAAGTTCCTCCCAGACATGCGTCTGCTCCTCCTCGGGGATACCCGGGCCGGTGTCGGCCACTTCGATGACGATATCCGCACCATCTTCGAAGGCGCGCAGCTCCAGGGTATCCCCCGGGTGGCTGTACTTCAAAGCATTTTCCAGCAGGTTGTGGACGGCCAACAGCAACAAGTCAGAGTCGCCCTGGACGTTCGGCAGGGGCCATGGAGCCCGGGGAATACTCAGGTTCAGATGCCGCTCGGCCGCCCCCGGCTGCTCCTGCGCCATGCTGAAGGCATCCCGCAAAAGTGCCGGGACATCCACCGGCGAATGTTCCACCAGGCGGACCTCCAACTCAGCCAGCTTACGCAGGTCGGCCGACAGTCGGCTCAGGCGCAGGGCCTGGGTTTCGACGCTAGCCAGGGCCTCCCGGCGGGCTTCGCCAGAGGGTAACTCGGCCAGGTTGGCCAGCCCGGCCCGGATGGCGGTGAGCGGGTTTTTCAATTCGTGATCCAGGCGACGCAGGAAACGGCGGCGCTCTTCAGCGGCAGCAGTGTCGGCCTCCTGCCGGGTCCGGTTGGACCAATTTAGGAGGGCAAAAACCAATGCGACCAGCCCGGAGAGTCCCAGCCCGAGGATGAGCGACAGACTGCCCAGGTCAGCCCGGAGGTAGACAATGTGATCGTGACCGAAGTCAAAGGAAAGGAAAAAATAAGCCGCAAATCCTGCTCCCAGGACTGTCGGCGCGAATATGATCAGCCACCGCCAGGCTCTCATGGGCGCGTTTCCACCGTACCGACGAAGCGGTATCCCTGCCCGGGAATGGTCTCGATGTAGCGCGGCCGGCCCGGATCGTCGTCCAAAGCCCGGCGCAGCTCGGCAATGCGCGTGTCCACGGCGCGTGTACCCACCGGGTAGTCCCAGCCCCAGACCACGTCCAGCAGGCGATCGCGGGAGACCAGCTCGTCGGGATGGGTCATCATGTACTCCAGCAGCATGACGGATTTGGGGGTGAGGGCCAGCTCGGCATCGTCCAGCCATAGGCGGTGGGAGGCCCGGTCCAGGATCAATTTTCCGCAGGCCAGGCGGACCGCCGCCGAGAGAGGCGGCTGACCCGGGCGGGCGCGCCGCAACACGGCCCGAATGCGGGCCACCAACTCGTGCGGATCGAAAGGTTTATTGAGGTAGTCATCGGCGCCCTCCTCCAGTGCCATGGCGCGCTCGCCAGCTTCCCCAACCTGGGTAAGCAGTATGATGGGAATCCAGTTGCCGCCCTGGCGGAGCTGGCGTAGAACTTCCCGGCCGTCCAGGCGGGGCATAAGGACATCCAGGACAAGCAGGTCAGGGTGAACCGCGACGACCTTTTGTAAAGCCTCTTCACCGTTGGAGGCAACCGTGACTGCGAAGCCCGACCGCCTGAGAAAAGGTGCCAGGTTGTCGGTGATGGCGGTTTCGTCGTCTACCAGCAGGATGGAGGGTTTGGGTTGCATAGAGGTATCTCCCTCATCAAAATGAGCTGTTTTTCGCTTCATTATATCCTCTTGAACGATAAACGATTGCCTTGCCACCTCAGAAGGGTTATCACAAAGTCCTAAGCGTTGTGATCCCAAAGCCAGAATTTATGTAAGCCGAAACCGCCTCGAGGTCAAGGCGACCTAAAATGTGGGAAAAGGGACTATATTCAAGAAATGCCTGTTCCCCAGGATACCAACCTGTTACAATTACGGCTCAACCAACCATCCCATTGTACCCTGTGCCTGCGTTCATGCGGATGACAGATCCGCCCGGGAATCAGGGCAGCCAGAAAGTCCAACCTCCAAACCCCAACTTCGTGATAACCGCACCTTCGAATCCATCCACCGGAGATCAACATTGAATCATTCCACCCCCACCCGGCTCAAGCCAATTACTGCCACCCTAGCTTATTACGCCACCTTCATTACCGTCGGGGCGACCGCTTCCATCGGCGGACCAGCGCTGCCCTGGCTGGCCCAGCACACCGGCAGCCGTCTCGACCAGATCAGCATCATCTTCGTTGCCAGCTCGCTGGGGTATATGCTCGGCTCCCAACTCGGCGGGAGGGCCTATGACCGCTTTCCGGGGCACCGCATCCAAGCCATGGCCCTGCTGGTGACTTCCCTGAGCGCCGCCCTGGTGCCGGTGCTGCACAGCCTCTGGTTCCTGGTGGCGGTGCTCTTCCTGCTGGGTGCCACCCAGGGAGCCCTGGACGTGGGCTGCAACACCCTGCTGACTTGGATCCACGGGGAGAAAGTGGGGCCGTTCATGAATGGCCTGCATTTCTTCTTTGGGGCGGGTGCCTTCCTGGCCCCTCTGATCTTTGCCCGGGTGGTCCTGGCCACGAACGACATTCGCTGGGCCTACTGGTTCTTCTCCCTGCTGGCCCTGCCGGTAGCGGCCTGGTTCTGGTTCCTGCCCAGCCCGCAGATCCGCAAGAAATTGCCCGAGGCAGGCAGCGGGAGATCGATCAATAAACTGTTCCTCCTGATCGTCTTTTTCTTTGTGATGTACGTCGGTCTGGAGGTCAGCTTTGGAAACTGGATCTATACGTTTTCCACCCACGTCCATCTGGCCAGCGAGACGGAGGCGGCCTACCTGACCTCGGCGTTCTGGGGCGCCTTCACGGTCGGGCGGCTGCTCGGCATCGGCATCTCCTCACGGTTCCGCCCGCAGACCATCCTTTTAACCGACCTGACCGGAAGCCTGGCTGCCTTTATGATCCTGCTGATCTGGCCGGCTTCCCCCCTGTCTCTGTGGGCCG
>Ga0209777_10000779_pt1 | contig 49493 bp, 33 predicted proteins | sample FrelakmetHBP12HB_FD_187147 | JGI IMG/M metagenome (GOLD analysis project Ga0209777, IMG submission 187147) | Freshwater lake sediment microbial communities from the University of Notre Dame, USA, for methane emissions studies -HBP12 HB (SPAdes)... | ecosystem: Environmental > Aquatic >... | reverse complement strand
CAAACTCAAGGGATTGCTTTGCCATGTCAATGCCATCCCTCTCAACCCCACCGAGGGCTACTCTGGTAAGGCAACGACTCGGCAGCGTGCAAAGGATTTCAAAGATATTCTGATCCATTTCAGGATTCCTTGTACGATCCGTTTACGGCGCGGTGATGATATTCAAGCTGGTTGTGGGCAACTTGCGAGTAATATTTAATTATTAGAATATTATGGTAAAATAATTATGGATTAATGGCTATGCGCTATATAATAAATCTTTCTTGTCAGATTGATGCGTTTGAAGTATCCTCTACTCATCCATCCTGTTTTTAGACAGGTGCCTAGCATGATCGAAACTCAAGATAAACGCTCCTGGCTTGACCGTCCCCTTTTTCCCAACATCCCGGCTTTTACCGGCGAAATGCTCCTTTTCGCCATAATCGTCATTCTGATGGTCGTTAGCCGGCTGTATAACCTGGGGGTTCGCGTTATGAGTCATGACGAAAGTCTGCATGCGTATTTCTCCTGGCTCTTTTCGATCGGGCAAGGCTATCAGCACAATCCCACAACACATGGGCCGCTTCAATTCCACCTACTGGCATTGACTTTTTCCCTGTTCGGGGACAATGATTTCACTGCCCGCCTTCCACATGCCATCGCTAGCATTTTAACTGTCGTCTTGCTTTGGAACTGGAGACGCTACTTGGGCCGCGCCGGCATGCTGGTTGCCGCCGGTCTGGTACTTATCTCGCCGTACATGCTTTATTACGGGCGATACGCTCGCAATGAGGCTTTTGTAGCCCTGTTGGGAGTGCTGACACTTTACACGATCTTACGGTACTTGGAAAGTGGTAAGAAACGTTATTTACTCCTCCTCACCGCCGCTACCGCCCTGCATTTTACAGTCAAAGAAACTGCGTTTATTTACACTGCCCAGGCAATGCTCTTTCTGGTATTTTATCTTATAAATCGCGTGACTCGCTCATATTGGAAGAACAAAGGCATATTGAATTGGTTTATTGTGATCCTGTCCGTCGGAATATTACTCATCGGAGTGGCCTTTGGAGTAACACTCTATACCCGTTCCCAAATTTCAACTGATGCCGGTCAAACGACCGCACCACTCGTACCGGGGGTAACGCCGCAGGCTGCACCACTTTCCTGGCATTTACCCTCGGTCACGTTTTTGATTGTACTGGGTAGTATCGCCTTTATCGCTGCGGCAGTTTTACTCATCATTGGTTATGGCTGGAAAAACCTGCGCCGCGAGCGGTCTTTTGACATGCTCATCCTTCTAGGTACGTTTGTCTTGCCGCAACTAGCTCCACTCCCGGTCGCGGCCTTGGGCTGGAACCCACTCGACTACACCTTTACCTGGCCAGGTTGGAATTGGCAAGCTCTTTGGGCCCAGGGACCTGTCAAGACAGCATTGGTCTTGAGTATGCTGGTTATCATCGCGATTATCATTGGTTTGCTATGGGATTGGAAACGTTGGCTGGTGAACGCAGCGCTATTCTGGGGAATCTATATATTCTTCTACACCAGTGTTTTTTCAAACTGGCCAGGACTGGCGACTGGCATGGTGGGGTCATTGGGATATTGGCTGGAACAACAGGATGTCCACCGAGGCAGCCAGCCATGGTATTACTACTTGCTAATTCAGATTCCAATATACGAGTTTTTGCCTGCGCTTGGCCTCGGAGTGGCTTCATTCTTTGGCCTGCGCCGGAAATCACCGGCTCCCCTGCCCTACGAAATATTCTCTGAGAGTAACTCTTCGACTACATCTGTTCTGGAAGATGCACCCACGTTTGGCCTGTTGATCTGGTGGGCATTGTCCAGCCTGCTTGCCTTCTCTATCGCTGGTGAGAAGATGCCATGGCTAACCGTCCACATCACACTGCCAATGATTCTGCTGACTGGCTGGGGGCTGGGTCAGGTTATCGAACGTCTGGACTGGTCAAAATTCCGCGGACGAGGTATTTGGGTAACCGTCCTGATGGTAATATTCTTCGTCTGTCTGGCTGGAGCATTGGTAACCAGCCTGGGAATGAATCCTCCTTTCCAGGGGAAGACGCTGGCACAATTATCCCCAACCGGGGTATTCATGTTCTTGTCGATAAGTGCCCTTGCCAGCATAGGTGGACTTGCTTATTTGCTGACCGGTTGGAAAGTCCGAGATTCTCTGCGGTTGGCTGCGCTGGTATTTTTTGGTCTTCTGGCCGTTCTGACTGTACGTACCGCTTTCCGCGCTGCATACCTCCATCCGAATGACGCCACCGAGTATCTGGTTTATGCCCACGGTGCGAACGGTGTTAAAGATGTAATGGCACAAATTGACATAATCTCCACCCGGACCGCCGGAGGTCAGAACCTTGCGCTGGCATACGATAACAGCTCACCGGACAGTGGCGTAGCCTGGCCATTCACCTGGTATTTGCGCCATTACCCCAATAAGACGGCCTTTGACAAACCGAGTTCAGACCTGAGTGGTGTGCCGGTGATTATTGTTGACCAGAAGAACTTTGATGCTGTCAAGGCAATCGTTGGCAACGATTACTACCGTATTAACTATATCCGCATGGTATGGCCCAATCAGGATTACTTCAACCTGACCTGGGCGCGCATCAAAGGTGCACTGACCAGTCCGTCCATCCGGGTAGCCCTCTGGCAAATCTGGTTCAACCGGGATTATTCACAATATGCCGAAGCCACTGGTAACACCGGGCTAACCGTACCAGATTGGATCCCAAGCGACAAGATGCAATTGTTCATCCGGAAAGACGTGGCTGCAGAAATATGGGACTATGGCATCCTCCAGACAACAACCGTTCAGGCTGACCCCTATGAGCAAGGCAGGCTATCTATTCCGGCGGACTTTACCTTCGGAGTGAATGGCACATCAAACGGCCAATTCAATACACCACACGGAATTGCCATCGCCCCAGACGGGACCCTTTATATTGCAGATACCAACAACAATCGCATCCAGCATTTTTCAGCCGATGGTCAGTTCCTCAACGCTTGGGGTTCTTTCGGCGATGATACCGCCGGCAACGCTCCTTTGGGAACCTTCAACCAGCCCTGGGCCGTTGCGGTTTCCCCCGATGGCAGGTTCGTCTACGTCGCTGACACCTGGAACCATCGCATCCAGAAATTCACTGCCAGCGGAACACCGCTCACAATGTGGGGGACTCCATTATACGACCCAACCACTAATGGTCCTTTCGGGATATGGGGACCGCGGGGTATTGCTGTAGATGCACAGGGGCGCGTCTTTGTAGCAGATACTGGTAACAAACGCATCCTCGTCTATGACGCGGATGGGAATTTCATCCTGCAAATTGGCAGTGAGGGCTTAAACATAGACCAATTCGAGGAGCCGGTCGGCCTAGCATTCGACTCGCGAGGTTATCTGTACGTAGCCGATACCTGGAACCAGCGTATCCAAGTCTTTGCGCCCAGCGAAGATGGTTCAACTTATTCACCACTTCTCCAATGGGACATATCGGGATGGTACGGTGAGTCGTTGGACAATAAACCCTATCTAGCAACAGACAATCAAGGACATATCTTCGTCACAGACCCGGAAGGGTATCGTGTGCTCGAGTTTATGGGAAATGGTTCATTCGTCCGTACTTGGGGTGAATACGGGATTGGCACTGATAATTTCGGCTTGGCCGCCGGTATCACAGTGGATGCAGAAGGTCACGTTTGGGTGAGCGACGCAGCAAACAACCGGTTGATGCGGTTTTCAATGCCATAAGCAGACCGAATGTCATTTTATTCTGCTTATCAATTACAGGTGGTAAATAAAAAAACTAAATGCTATAATGCTTCCGCTTAATATTCAAAAGGGAGATACTTCCGCATGAAACTACATGAATACCAATCAAAACAGATTTTTGCCAAATATGGCATCCCGATCCCAAAGGGGCGGGTAGCGGCAACCGCAACCGAGGCGAGACAAATTGCTGAAGAGTTAGGCGGCCGTGTTGTTGTTAAATCCCAAGTTCTGGTAGGAGGACGTGGCAAAGCAGGTGGCATCCGGCTTGCCAGGTCTGCCAAAGAAGCCGAAGAAGTCGCGACACAAATCCTGAGTATGGAAATCAAGGGACTTCCGGTCCGTAAAGTGCTGGTTGACTCCGCAGCAAATATCGAACAGGAAATCTACTTAGGCATTACCAACGACCGCGCCGCACGGCGCCCGGTTTTTATGGCCTCCGCCGCTGGGGGTGTGGAAATCGAGGAAGTCGCCCGCACCAACCCCGAGAAAATCATCAAAGTCCACATTGATCCGCTGCTCGGGTTGCGCGATTACCAGGCGCGCGACATAGCAATAGGCATTGACCTGCCGAAAGAATACTGGAAGCAGTTCGGCGATATTTGCCGGGGTCTCTGGCGGGCTTATATGGAATGCGATGCGACACTGGCGGAGATCAATCCATTGGTTATCCTGAAAGAAAAGTCACTGATGGCGCTGGATGGTAAAATGCTAGTGGACGATAACGCCCTATTTCGCCATCCTGACTTGGCCGAGATGCGAGACGTGGACGAAGAAGATGTCGCTGAGACTGAGGCGCGCAAGTATGGTCTTTCGTTCATCAAGTTAGACGGCAATATCGGCTGCATGGTCAACGGCGCAGGACTAGCTATGACCACAATGGACATCGTCAAACTATTTGGCGGCGAACCGGCCAACTTTCTGGACATCGGTGGAGGTGCGGGGGCGGACAAAGTCGCAGCGGCCATGCGCATCATCCTTTCTGACAAGAATGTCAAAGCTATCCTGTTCAACGTTTTCGGCGGTATCACCCGCTGCGATGAAGTAGCTAAAGGCATTCTCGTTGCACTTAAAGAAGTCAAACCGACTATCCCAATGGTCGTGCGTCTGGTCGGTACCAACGCTGAAGAAGGCCGTAAGCTACTGGCAGATGCCCACATGATCACCGCCGAGACACTCGCCGATGCGGCCAAGAAGTCCGTTGCAGCGGCAAAAGCATAGGAGGCCGAAATGAGCATATTAGTCGATAGGAATACACGCCTTCTAGTACAAGGCATCACCGGTAATGAAGGCCTCTTCCACACCCAGCAAATGTTGGCTTATGGCACCAAGGTCGTGGCGGGTACACGCCCCGGTAAGGGCGGCGAATGGGTCTTGGACGGCAAAGTACCGGTCTTCGACTCGTGTAAGGCGGCCGTTGAAGCAACCGGAGCGAATACCAGTATTATATTTGTTGCTGCAACCTTCGCCCCGGATGCGATCTTTGAAGCCGCAGACGCGGGAATCCCGTTCATTGTTTGCATCACCGAAGGCGTTGCAGTACAGGATATGATGCGGGTGCGTGAATATCTCGACCAAAAACAAGTCAGACTGCTAGGTCCAAATTGCCCGGGTCTGTTGACCCCCAGCGAGGCCAAAGTCGGTATCATCCCCGGTGATATTGCCATACCCGGCAATATAGGCGTCGTATCACGCTCCGGAACATTAACCTATGAAGTGCTTTACGCCTTGAAACTGGTCGGCATGGGTGCCACTACTTGTGTTGGCATCGGAGGCGATCCCATCAATGGTACTAATTTCATTGACTGCCTGTCCATGTTCGAAGATGATCCTCGTACCGAGAAAGTGGTTATGATCGGTGAGATCGGCGGCACAGACGAGGAAAAGGCGGCTCAGTTCATCGCTTCCAAGATGACCAAGCCAGTCGTCTCGTTCATCGCCGGACAGACCGCTCCTCCCGGAAAGCGAATGGGGCATGCCGGAGCCATCATCGAAGGCGGTTCTGGCACTGCAGCCGACAAAGTTAAAGCTCTCGAAGCAGCTGGCGTAAAAGTTGCTAAACACCCCGAAGAAATCCCATCCCTTCTCAAATAAAACCAACTTCCGGCGTCTCATAGGCGCCGGAAGTTGGTTTTACAGGAAAGGACCGTCTGGTAGAGTTTCTCGTACCGGTGCACAATATTTTCGAGGCTGTGAGCCTGAGCGCGCTTCAGGCTTGCAGCTCCCAAGGCTGGCCAGAGTTCTGGGTGGTCCACAAGGATAGCCATACAACGCGCCGCATCGTCCACATCGCCAGGACGGAAGAGCAAGCCGTTCTCGTAGGAAGTAACCAATTCCGGTAATGCTACAGCATCAGCTACCAGCATAGGGCGGGCACATGCCATCGCCTGAAGCGAAGCGATGCTTAGTAACTCTGCCTCGCTAGGCATGTTAAATATGTCAATACTGTTCAGGACCGAGGGCAAGTCAGTATTGGGGATAAAACCGGTAAAGTGCACTTTCTGCTCCAAACCCAATTCCTGGACTAGCGCCATCAGTCTGACTTTTTCCGCGCCATTCCCGGCAATCACGAATTGAATATCATTCCGGTCCAATAAATGGATGGCGCGTATACTCACATCCAGATGCTTCTCGCGGTCGACCCGGCCAACAAAAAAAATCACCTTGCAAGTTGGGTGGATCCCATAAAGGGCGCGCCAAGCCGATCGGTTTACAGACGGATTAGGGTGAAAAAGAATTACATTCACACCGCATGAGATGGGCGAAACTGGTGGTTTCAAGCCCACTCTCTTTAGCATTTCTACAGCTGTCCGGGACGGACCAGCGACCGCATCCAGTCGATCATATACCTCTCGCATCCAATGCCATAATACCCAGTTATAAAATCGTTTGAATTTGGAAACTATCGGGACATAAGGCGCCAGATTGTCTGGCATAAAATGGTTTGTACCCACCAGGTTGATGCCCCGTCGTCGCGCCGCAAAAACCATTGCACGACTTAATGGATAATGATCCTGGATATGGACAATATCCGGTTGGAACGTATCCAGAATCCGTCCCGCTGCGATAGAAGGGAAAATGGGAAGGTAGGAATCAGGATGGATTATGCTTAGGCTGAGTGCCCTGACAGCCTCCAATTGAACACCATTGATCTGCCCACGATAAGGATGGCCGCGGTCTGAACCAGCGGCTACCATCACTTCGTTACCATTACGGACCAAGCCTTCCGCTAGGTTAATCGTGAAGATCGCCTGTCCATGGAAAGCTATATAATTCGATGAAGCTGCAATCAGGATACGCATGAGTTCCCGTTGATGTAAATTAATTTTCTTTCGCAGTGTTGATTTCGCTTTGATATCGCTGTTTGACTACACGCCGCCCGACAAGGATCAGGAACAGGACGAAAAAGACGGCACCCCCTAATGCGGCATACTCCACTCCCCGCTCCACCCTCTTGATCGCTTCTGTAGCATAAAAACCTATGATCACCAGCGATCCGGTCCAGAGCATTTCGCCAGTAAAGATGGCCGGGAACCAGCGTCTCCAGGGAGCTTTCAACAGTCCAGCGGCAATCAATGCTGGGATCATCATGCTGAGTGTCAGCTTGGCCACGAAAAGGATACGGGCAGCGTGGTTGCGCATTCCGTTTTCCAATCGCCCCAGAACTTCAGCGTGGATACCCAGCTTCTTCCCAAACCTCAGAATCCAGTCAATTTTGCCGATATATCCCAATGTGTACCAGAGCGAATCGGCCGTCAGGTTGCCAGTCGCTGCGGCAACAAATACCCAACCTGGCTTCATGAGACCCGCCGAAGCAGCCGCAGCGCCCAGAAGCGTGGCAATCGGGCCCTCAACAGCCACAAGTGAAGCCAGGAGGATATAGGTCCAAGTGCCAAGCTGCGGTAATTGTCCGCTGCGCAGACTCTGAATAAGATTCTGAATAAGTGTGGTTAAATTAGTCACAAAAGATTCCCGTACAACAAGATTGGTTCCATTAAGGGTATATTCTAATCGACACCACACACCAAAGGAGATGACTTAATAAATAAAGACGCCGATACCGGCGCCTTTATGGTATGGTATAAACGAAATATCACTTCTTCCCTTTGTGGGTTTCGACGAACGTTACCGCTTCGCCGACCGTGGTGATTTTTTGAGCATCCTCGTCCGAAATCTCGGTTCCGAATACATCCTCAAATTTCATAATGAGTTCAACTAGGTCGAGCGAATCAGCTTCCAGGTCCTCTCGGAAGCGGGCTTCAGATTTGATCTTCGCCTCGTCCACGCCCAACAAGTCCACGATGATTGCCTTAACTTCATCAAAAGTGCTCGCCATTTCTGCCTCCTGTGAGTTTAAATTGGCACTATTGTAATCGTTTCGCTATTATAATTCAATACAAGGAACCCAAATTAATGGCAAAAGTTGCGCCTATCGACCGGCGGAAGGCCGACCACATCAAGATCAACCTGGAACAGGATGTTCGCTCCGGGTTGACGAGCGGGCTGGAACGTTACCACTTCGTCCACGAGGCGTTACCTGAGTTGAATCTCGAAGCGGTTGACACGAGCCTCATCCTATTCGGCAAAAAAATGAACGCGCCCATCCTCATCTCATCAATGACTGGCGGGACAGAGGGAGCAAAAACAATCAATCGACGTCTTGCCGAAGCCGCGCAGGAAGTGGGCGTGGCGATGGGAGTTGGTAGCCAACGAGCCGCCGTCGAAAATCCCGACCTGACCAAGACCTTTTCCATTGCCCGTACAGTAGCACCTGACATCCTGCTCTTCGCCAACCTAGGCGCAGTGCAACTGAACTATGGCTTCGGCATTGACGAATGCCGCCGCGCCATGGATATGCTCAAGGCTGATGCGCTCATCCTGCACCTCAATCCCTTACAGGAAGCTGTGCAGGTTGACGGTAATACCAATTTCGCCAGGTTGGCAAAAAAAATCGAGAATATCTGCAAAAAAATTGAGGTACCCGTGATCGTCAAAGAAGTTGGCTGGGGTATTTCTGAAAGAACTGCAATGCTTCTCTCTGAGAGCGGAGTTTCTGCAATTGACGTGGCTGGCTCGGGTGGGACGAGTTGGTCGCAAGTCGAAATGCACCGCGCCCCGGATGAGTTCACCCGTAAGCTCGCCGCAACATTTGTCGGTTGGGGCATCCCAACTGCCAACTCGATCCTTAATGTCAGGAAGGCTGCGCCAGGCATGATAATCTTTGCCAGCGGTGGTATCAAAGACGGGCTTGACATAACTAAGTGCATTGCCCTGGGCGCAACTCTCGGGGGGATAGCTGGGCAGTTTCTGAAAACAGCTGCAATTTCGAGTGAAAAAGTAGTAGAGATGATGCAATTGACGAAGCGGCAAATCCAGGTAACGATGTTCGCGGCGGGCATGGGCGAGATCGTTAAAATGGCTTCTTCAGGATTAATAGAGGAAATATGAGCCTGGAAGGATATTCCGTTTCCCTGCTTCCCGCCATTGAAGCCGAGCTTCAACGCCAGGTTGCCCGCCTTGAAGAACCACGCACGCGTCCCTTCCACGAGATGCTGGCCTATCACTTGGGCTGGACTGGTGAAAGATCTGGTTTAGAGGCTCAGGGCAAACGCATCCGCCCGCTGCTGGTGCTCTTGACAACAGCCGCTTGCGGTACCGCATGGCAGTCCTCTCTACCGGCCGCAGCGGCCGTCGAACTTGTCCATAACTTTTCGCTCGTTCATGATGATATACAGGACCATTCAAACAAACGCCGAGGACGGGATACCGTCTGGGTAAAGTGGGGCATGCCCCAGGGGATCAATGCCGGAGACGCATTGTTCGTGCTATCCAATCAGGCCATTCTGGATCTGGAGCCTACCCACCCCACCGAAATTGTCATCAAGGCTGCAAGGATTCTTCACGACACCTGTCTTCACTTGACTTGTGGCCAATATCTTGACATGTCCTACGAAGAGCGAACCGACCTGACCATTGATGATTATTGGCCAATGATTGGAGACAAAACGGCTGCTTTACTGGCTGCCTGCTGCGCACTCGGCTCTCTACTCAGTGATGTGGACGAGACCACCCAAGAAACCTATCGCGAGTTCGGCCACTATCTCGGTCTCGCCTTCCAGGTACAGGATGACATGCTCGGTATCTGGGGTGACTCGGCACTTACGGGAAAATCTACCGAATCAGACCTGGTTTCCGGTAAGAAATCGCTGCCGGTTCTTTTTGGTCTCGGAAAGGAAGGCCGGTTTGCTCAGCGTTGGGCTGAGGGTCATGTACGCCCCGAGGAGGTGAACGATTTGGCCGCACTGCTGGCTTCGGAAGGCGCCCGACTGTACACACAAGAGATCGTTGACCAGATGACCAACTTGGCGCTGCAATCCCTGCGCCTGGCTGACCCTAAGGGTGAAGCCGGGGAGGCATTATTTGAACTGGCGAATAAATTGTTAAACAGGGAAGCATAATAAAATTCTGGTATAATTTTCATAGTCAGGCGGGCGTAGTTCAGTGGTAGAACGCATGCTTCCCAAGCATGATATCGTGGGTTCGAGTCCCATCGCCCGCTCCATAAATAAAACCGCCTTTATCGGGCGGTTTTATATTGCCTGGGTTGCGGACCGAACACGTGTTTATATCTTCCAGAGCTTTCACTGTTATGCCATCATACTGCCAATTTCGATAAGATTTTTAACTACATCTTCAGGTAGTACGGCCGGAGAAATGCCCAATGTCTTGCAAGTCAGTATTTTATGAGCCGTCACCTCCACTGCATCGGTCATATCCGCAGCGCGCCGCAGGCTGCTGCCGGCCACCACCAGTCCATGGTTTTGCATCAGCGCGGCGATACCGGTCATGCCTATTGCTTTAGCCACTTCTTCCCCAAGTTCATCCGTTCCCGGCATGATGAACTGCACTACCGGGATATCCCCCAGGAAGGCCGCTTCGGTGGAAATGGGTAGGAAGTGGGTGCCGGTCAACGCCATCAGGGTGGCTTGGGGAGCATGAGTGTGGATTACCGCAGTAATCTCGGGACGCATCTTATAAATGGCACAATGCACGCGCCGCTCACTGGAGGCAGTGTAGTCCGTATCCCCCATGATGTTACCTTCTAAATCTATACGCACCATCATGTCCGGACGCAGATCACCTTTGAAAATGGCGCTGGGAGTGATCCAGATTTCATTCGGGTTGTCGTCGCAGCGGGCACTGATGTTGCCTCCAGTCGGGGTAATCAACCCCTTGGCATATAACTCATTAGTCACCTGCAGAATCTGGTCGCGGATGTCACCGGTCTTGACCATGGCAGGGACAGCTGGCATGTAACCTACAGTGGTTTGGGTAGCTGCTGCGACAACAGTAAAAGGAGTAGAGGTCGGTACGGGAGCGGCGCTGACTATCGAAAGATCACCAGGATCGCCGATCTTTTCGCGTGCTTCACTGTACAAACGGGACATGTTGTTCTGGATGCGCATAAAAGCCATCGTCTTGCCAGTATCGCCGCTGAAAGACAGCTTGCCGCTGGTGGCCGCTTTGGTTGCATTGACACGTCCAGTGAACATCCCATCGAGGATATCTGTGCTCATCTTGAGCTTGACATCCGGTTCCCGAGGTGGGTTTTCCAGCCCGGCAGCCACCTTCCCGTCCACAAAGCTCAGGAAAAAGGACTGTTCCATGTCTTTGACGGTGAATAAAAAGACGACATTCTTACCCCTGGCAAAATTGATCATCTCCTTGTCGATAACAATGGAGGCAGTGAATTCCCTCAGGATGGCTATCATCTTTTCTCGCCCTGCACTGTTTACCGCTATCGGAATACCGGTTTTTGCTGGGGCTATCAATGACATGGGGGCAGAAGCAACTTTAACTGGAGCGCTTGATGCGACTGCGTCCAGGTTGGATAAGTCGCCGGGATCACCTATTTTTTGGCGCGCTTCGGTATAAAGCCGGTTCATGTTACCTTGAATGCGGATAAATGCCATCGCTTTTCCAGTATCGCCGCTAAAGGATAGCTTGCCGCTGGTGGCAGCTTTGGTCGCATTGACACGTCCGGTGAACATCCCGTCGAGGATGTCCGCGCTCATCTTGAGTTTGACATCCGGTTCCCTTGGCGGGTTTTCCAGCCCGGCTGCCACCTTACCATCCACAAAGCATAAATAGAAGGCTTGATCGATATCCTTAACAGCGAAGGAAAAGATTACATTCTTACCCTTGGCAAAGGCTGCCATTTCTTTATCTGTCACACTCAGGGCAGTGAACTCTTGCAAGATCTGGATAAGTTTTTCCCGTTGTGTATTGATATTCGTCGTTGACATAAGTTCCACCTTTCCACTAATCAAAGCAGTTTGCGTTTCATTTATTGTGATCTTCAATACCGAAAGTGTCTACGCGCAGTGCGTTTATCGTACCAACTGGAGCGCGTGCTCGACGATGTTTCCAATTGTTAACCCGAATTCACGATACACAACCTCGCAGGGGGCTGATGCACCAAATCGATCTATTCCCAATATAATCCCCTTCTCCCCCACCCAGCGCTCCCAACCCATCGAAACCCCAGCCTCAACGGCCATCCGTGTTTTTGTCATCGTCGGCAAAATGCTCTCACGATATGCTTGATCCTGCTCACCGAACAACTCCCATGAAGGGAAAGAGACCAGCCGCACTGAGATGGCTTCTGCCGCCAACCGCATGCCTGCTTCGATTATAAGGTTCACTTCCGAACCGGAAGCCATCAGTATTAACTCAGGGTCACCATCACCCATGTCGGCTAAAACGTATGCACCGCGCTCCAGGCCGTCAGCCGATGCGAACAGACTACGGTCGATGGTGGGGACATTTTGCCTGGTCAATGCCAGTAGTGTCGGCCTGCGGCGGTGTTTCATAGCCACTTTCCAGGCGACCGCCGTCTCATTGGCATCCGCCGGACGAATGACCGTCATTTCTGGTATTGCGCGCAACGTCGCCAGGTGCTCCACCGGCTGGTGGGTCGGTCCATCTTCACCGACTCCGATGCTGTCATGCGTAAAAATCCATATACTCGGATAGTGCGACAGCGCCGAAAGTCGGATGGGTTCGCGCATGTAATCGGCGAAAGCGAGGAAGGTTGCGCCAAACGGGATGAGCCCGCCATGTACAGCCATGCCATTGACGACTGCACCCATGGCATGTTCGCGCACTCCAAAATGGAAATTCCGCCCGCCAGGAGTTGCAGGTCCGAATGCCGGGAAACCATCAATCCAGGTTTTTGTTGAGGGTGCTAGGTCCGCTGAGCCGCCAATGAACTCGGGGATTTTTGCTGCAAGTGCATTGATCACTTTCGCAGATGCGACACGCGTGGCCATCCCTTTCTCATCAGCAGGAAAGACAGGAATGGCTGACTGCCAGTCTGCCGGTAGCTCACCATGCAGACGTCTTTCCAATTCGACGGCTTTTTCTGGAAGCGCAGCCCGGTAAGCATCCATCTCGGATTGCCAGTTATCTTCCCATCCTTTACCCTTTTCTTCCGCTTGGCGGAAATGTGCCATGACATCATCAGGAATGAAGAAACGCGGCGCCACCGGCCAACCTAACTTCTCCTTCGCTCCATTCAATTCCACATCACCGGGTGGTTCTCCATGAGCCTTACTGGTCCCTTGCCGGGTTGGTAAACCGAACCCAATCGTTGTGCGACAAACAATAAGCGATGGACGTGGGTCAGTCTTTGCCTGCCGAATGGCAGTATCAATTTCTTCCACATTATTACCATCCGAAACGTGCAATACTTGCCAGTCATAAGCGGAAAACCGGGTAGCACGATCCTCGGTAAAAGCGATATCGGTGGAGCCATCTATGGAAATGCGATTATCATCGTATAGGTAAATGAGTTTTCCCAGTCTTAAATGCCCAGCCAGCGAGGCAGCCTCGGAAGTAATCCCTTCCATCAAATCGCCATCGGTGACAATGGCGTAGACGTTGTGGTTTACAACCTTGATATCCGGCGCATTGAATTCGGTGGCAAGGTGTGCTTCGGCAATTGCCATTCCAACGCCATTGGCAAAACCCTGGCCCAGCGGACCGGTGGTTACTTCCACTCCGGGTGTAAGTCCATATTCTGGATGGCCGGGAGTCTTGCTTCCCCATTGACGGAAGTTTCTTAATTCATCCAGTGGGAGGTTATAACCGGTTAGATGCAAGAGCGAATATAAGAGTGCACAACCATGACCACCTGAGAGGATAAAACGGTCCCGGTCAGGCCAGTTTGGATTACGGGGATTGTGGCGAAGATGCCGGGTCCAAATCGTATACGCAATAGCGGCGCAACCCATTGGCAACCCCGGATGCCCAGAGTTAGCTTGCTGCACCATATCCGCCGAAAGAAATCGTAATGTATTCACTGCACGGTTTATTATGTCATGGTTTTGAGTCATTTTGTTGCTCCTGTTTCAATTTACGTGAATTGTAAGCCTTTCAAGAAATTCCAGCCAGTTTTCCGGAGTAGCTGGCAAGGGGTTTATTATGCGCCGTTATTCTCTACATGATAAAATGAATCATATGAAGTAGAAGAAACCTGAAATGACCATACACGTCGCAATGTGTCACTACATTACCCACGCGGACTTGATGGATTTCCAGCCGATGAAAGCCAACATTGGCATCCTGCCCATGTTGGATATAAACCTTCGAATGGATAGGAGTGAACGTTCACGTATTTTTATAGAGAGGGTATAGGCTAGCTTGGAGAGTTTTATGGCAGAAACGAGCGTTTCTTTATGATTATGCGCAAGTTGCGTTTTTTTATTTTTTCAAGCCTGGTAGTATTGCTGATCGGTCTTTCGAGCTACTTGGTCTATAATAAGTTCCAGCCTACTACCCACATTAGTGGTCGCCGGGCTTATCAAGATGTACTCGCCCAAGTATCGTTCGGCGCCCGAACCCCAGGAAGTACTGCCCATGCTGAGGCAATCGCCTATATCCAGCAGGAATTGGAAAAAGCTGACTGGAATGTTCAAATCCAATCAACCGTATGGCAGGGATTCTTAGTTCAAAATATTATCGCTTCACGCTCGGAGGTCGCTCCGCGCTTCATCATTGGAGCACATTATGATAGCCGTCTCCTCGCCGACCAGGATCCGGGTCCGGGGCGGAACGGACCGGTACCTGGAGCCAATGATGGAGCTTCGGGTGTTGCCGTACTGCTGGAATTGGCACGTACACTCCCATCTAATAATGTTCCGGTATGGTTGGTCTTTTTTGATGCCGAAGATGATGGCGGACTGGATAACCGGCAATGGATCATGGGCTCGCGGGCATTTGTCGCCGCGTTGACAGAAAAACCCCAAGCAGCCATCATTGTGGATATGGTCGGAGACTCAGATTTGAATATTTACATCGAACGTAATTCAGACCCTGCCCTGACAGCAGAAATATGGGCGCAGGCTGACGCGTTGGGGTACGGAAGAAATTTCATAGCTACTCCAAAATACGGTATGATTGATGATCACACCCCATTTCTGGAGGCAGGCATAACTGCAGCGGATATAATTGATTTTGATTATCCTTACTGGCATACATCCGCTGATACTATTGATAAAGTCTCAGCTCACAGCCTGCAAGCGATGGGTGAGACATTGTGGAGTTGGATTGAATCGCAAAAATAGATTTTCAAACTACTTTTTAACCACTTCAATATTTTTTTCATGGAGCAGTAAATGTCAAAGAAAAGAACCTCATTGACCACCCCGGCGCGCGAACGTGCCTTTCTGGTTGGGGTGGAAATTCATGGGCAAAGTCATCTTCTAACTCTCGAAGATTCTTTGATCGAGCTCTCCTTATTATGTGATACTGCCGGTTTGGAAGTAATCGGCGAACTGACCCAGAAAATGGACCGTCCCAACCCGGAGACATTCATCGGGTCAGGGAAGGTGGAGGAACTCAAAGCCATAGCCGAGGATTCCTTGGCGCAGGTGATTGTCTTCGATAATGAACTCTCCCCGCGCCACCAGCGCGAGCTTGAAAAGCATATTGGCGAAACCATTCGTATTCTCGACCGTACAGCCATCATTCTGGATATCTTCGCCCAGCATGCTCGCACCAGCGAGGGACAGTTGCAGGTTAAACTCGCACAGAATGAGTATTTCCTGCCGCGCTTGACCGGCCAGTGGACGCACTTGGCTCGACAGGCAGGCGGAGGCGGTGGACGTTCAGGTAAAGTAGGTGGTGTGGGCCTGCGCGGTCCCGGTGAAACCCAGTTGGAAGTGGACCGGCGTGCCGTGCGGCATGAGATTTCCCATCTCAAGGATGAACTTGAAAAAGTGCGCGCTCGCCGCCTGCGTCACCGCATTCAACGCAAACGCAGCCGCATCCCAGCTGTGGCACTCGTCGGTTATACCAACGCCGGGAAATCCACTTTGCTCAACAGGCTGGCAAACGCAGATATTTATGTAGCCGACCAGCTATTTGCCACACTCGATCCCACTACCCGCCGTGTCGATCTCTCTGGCGGTTATCAGGCGCTTTTCACCGATACAGTCGGTTTCATCCAGAAACTCCCGACTACACTGGTTGCCGCTTTCCGTGCCACGCTGGAGGAGATTGCAGAGGCAGACCTACTTTTACATGTGGTGGATGTTTCACACCTGAACGCAATGAACCAGGCCGAAGCTGTCCACGAGACGCTGAGGGAAATCGAAGCGGAGCACGTTCCGGTTATCACCATCTTGAACAAGATTGACCTATTATCGGATCCTGCAGCGGCTCGTACCGCAGTGGAACATTTTCCGCAGGCTGTCGCCATTTCTGCTTATACCGGCGAAGGGATCGACGACCTGCTCGATATACTCCGTAGTACACTGTACGAAACATTTACCCCCATCCTTATCCGACTGCCCTATCAGCAGGGACAACTCATCTCACTTTTCCACGAATTCGGTCAGGTTGAACGTATGGAACACGGACGGAAAGGGGTGCTGCTGCAGGGACGTATTCCAGGACGATTTGTGGCCCAATTTAAGCCCTGGGAGGTAAAGTTGGGCGTCAAGGAGAAGGAGGAAGATGATGTTACACTGGTTGAATAAAACGCTTGAAAAACTCTCCGAGTTTCTCGTCACGCGCACAGGACGCCTGTCGTTTTTTTTAGTTATTCCCTTTGTAGCAAATTTTATCCTGTAATTTTATCCGGGGATGGTTAAGAGAGAGTAATTTACTCCTGTACATCGAGTTGGTGATCGCCATCCTCGGTGATGCTGGTTTGGGCACTATAATCCATCTGAATCTGGGTCCGAAACATCCCGGTCACTCATTCCAAAGGAAAACCCCCCACTTTTCATATGAGTTGGGGGGTTTATTCTTTCATATTTTCGGTCCCGCTGAAATCACTTCCTTTGGTGTGTCAGTTTCAAATTTTTTCATATTATCAATGAAGCGTGATGCCAATTGCTTGTACTTCTTCCAGTATTCGGTCTCTTTCTGCCAGGAATGGGAGGGGTACATTACATCTTCGGGTACTTCCGGGCAAGTTTTGGGAACTTGATAGCCAAACACTGGATCGGTATAGAATTCCACTTTTTCCAGTGTACCGTTTAGGACAGCATTGAGCAAATTGCGGGTGTGGTGGATGCTGATGCGTTTTCCCACGCCATATGGCCCGCCTACCCAGCCGGTATTAACCAGCCAGCATTTAACATCGTAACGCTCAATCTTGCGACGAAGGAGCTTGCTATAGTAAGCCGGCTTGTGAACCATGAATGGACCGCCAAAACAGGCGCTGAAGGTGATTTCCGGCTCATCTCGCAGGCCGACTTCTGTCCCGGCGATCTTGGAAGTGTAACCGGAGATAAAATGGTACATGGCCTGTTCGACGGTCAGGCGCGCTAATGGGGGCATTACGCCGGAGGCATCACATGTCAGGAAAATGATGTTTTTAGGATGCCCGCCGCGCTTTTCGGGGATGGCGTTGTCGATGTAGGTCAGCGGATAAGCAGCGCGCGTATTCTCGGTAAGCGAAGAATCATCTAGGTCGATGGAACGGGTCACAGGGTCATAAATCACGTTTTCAAGCACCGTCCCAAAGCGATGGGTACAAGCAAAAATCTGCGGTTCAGCAGTCGGTGAGAGTTCGATGACCTTGGCATAGCAACCGTCTTCAAAATTGAACACACCGTTATCAGACCAACCGTGCTCGTCGTCGCCAATCAGATCTCGGTTCGGATCCGCCGAGAGGGTTGTTTTCCCCGTTCCTGAAAGGCCGAAGAAAAGCGCCACATCGCCATCTTTTCCCACATTGGCAGAGCAGTGCATCGTCATCACACCGTCCCGCAATGGTAAAAGATAGTTCAGCAGGGTAAAGACCGATTTCTTGATCTCTCCTCCATATCCAGTGTTGCCGATGATACATAGCTTTTGTGCAAAGTTCAACACGACGAATGTCTCAGTGGGCGTCTGGTCAATCTGTGGAAAGGCTTTGAAACCGGGAGCAGCAATGACTGTAAATTCCGGCGAAAAGCGGCGGTACTCCTCCGCCGTCTCCGGTTTGATGAACATATTGCGAGCAAACAAGCTGTGCCAGGCTGCTTCAGTGATCACACGCACCGGCAACCGGTATTCGGGATCAGCTCCACCATAGCAATCCTGAACGAAGACATCGCGCCCCTGCAAATAACCCTGGAGACGGGCGAATAGTTCATCGAATTTGTCCGGACCAAACGGCCGGTTATACTGACCCCACCATATATTTTCCTCGGTTGTAGCCTCACGGACCACAAACTTGTCGCTGGCCGCCCGGGCTGTGTGCTTGCCGGTATTGACCACGATTGGCCCCCCACGTGAGATGCTGGCCTCGCCGCGGAAAATTACTTCTTCGTACAAGGCTTCGGTGGGCAGATTCCAGTATACTTTGGGTAGGTTGCTCAAGCCAAGATAATCCAAACCATAGTCAGCCCGGGTGGCCGCGGCCTGTCCTTCGGCAGGAGTCTTAATATTCAAAATATTATTCATCATTTACTCTCCATCACTCCCCTTCCCCTAAGGGAAAGGGCCGGGGGTTTGGTTCTATAGCCAGTCCCTTACGAGCTTACGGTCGCCAATATATATTTCACTTGGAGCATTCGGGTCGAGTGCCCACTTTATACGTTCGATGCCTTCTATTAGCTCTTTTACCGTTCCGGCATAACTCACACGCAGATGACCTTCCATACCAAATTCCTTGCCCGGTACAGTTACCACAAGCGCCTTCTTAAGTAGGAACTGGCATAGTTCCACCGAATTTTTTGCGATGCTATTACGACAATAGGCTGTAAAATCTGGCAATGCATAGAATGTACCCTGTGGCTTGACGCAATGCACATCTGTAAACGAATGCAATTCCTGCATCAACACATCGCGATTGTTCTGGATGGATAGACGTAATGACTCGACAATGGACTGCATCCCGGTCAAAGCGCCTTCAGCAGCGGCCTGCATCACCGGAGAGACGCAAGTTGTTGTCTGTGACTGGACGTTGGTCATGATCGTCACTAATTTTCTTGGTGCAATCGCCCAGCCAACGCGAAAACCGGTCATGCCGTAGAGTTTTGCCACGCCGTTTACCAGGATGATCTTCGAGTTCTCCACGTCTTTCTGAGTGTATTTGCAGGCTGGGACAGCCACTATGCCATCGAAAACCAGTTTGTGGTATATATCGTCGCAAATCATGTAGATGCCTTTGCTCTCGCATAGATCCACTATTTTACTGATCAGGTCTTCAGGATAGACCATACCCGAGGGATTATTCGGGCTGTTGACAATAATAGCCTTGGTATACGAACCGACTACCCGTTCTATCTCATCGAAGCTCGGTAAGAAGGAACCGTCTTCAGGCGTTACAATGACCGGGATGGCCCCAATCATCCTGATCATCTCCGGGTAACTCACCCAGTATGGGGCAATGATAATAACTTCGTCTTGCGGATTACATAATGTAAAGAGAATATTAAAAAGAGACTGCTTAGCCCCATCTGAAACTATGATATTCTGCGGAGCGACTACCCGGTCGTAGTTCTCCTCGCTGTAATGGACAATGGCCTTCTTGAGGGATGGCGTCCCATCCGTTGGTACATATTTAACGTCTCCGCCGGCTAACTTGGCTACTGAACTCAGGATGGCCATGATGGGGGTCTTGTTCTTTGGTTCACCGATGCCCAGGTGAATAACCGGTTCTCCTTTTTCGCGTAAGAGCCGGGCTTCCTCGTTCAACGCAAGGGTCGGCGAGGCGGGAATCGAACTTGCAGCTTGACTCAGACTCATGAGTTTCTCCTATCTTTATGGAAAAAAACCCGATTCCTTATCTTGAACGAACAAATACCAGTACCATCATCCTATTATAATTTAGATGTTCTTCCTGTTGTGCGGTCTGGTATCACAATTTTTCGAAATAAAGGTATAAAACGATCTGGGAAAAAGAAAGAGCGCGCTAGTAGCTCAAGCGCGCTGCCAAACTCTTTACCGCTCCGGGCATTAAAAGACTCGCCGACCAGCATCATTGATAATACCAGACGGGTCGTGTAATTCACAGCCCGTCTGGTATTTACTTCTTCTTTTCTTCTTTCTTTACCTCGATTACTTCGCGGCCTTTATAAAAACCGCAATTCGGGCAAACAATATGTGACTGGATCATCGTTCCGCAATTGGTGCAGGCCACCAGGTTTGGAGCTTCCAGTGCGTCATGGGCGCGGCGGCGATCGCGGCGACCTTTCGACAATTTACGCTTTGGTTGTGGGGGCATTCCTAACTCCTTTAAATGATTCCGATTAAGCGGGATGATTATATCGACGAAGTCCATGAGCGTCAAGCCCAGTTTTACAGCTATCTGCTCTGACGTAAATACGCTTCCATAAACTCTTCCAGGTCGCCATCCAGTACCGCCTGCGTGTTGCCGGTCTCGTGCTCAGTGCGATGATCTTTCACCATCTGATAAGGATGGATCACATACGAACGGATCTGGCTGCCCCACTCGGCTTTGGTATATTCGCCGCGTAGTATGGCGATCTCTTCATCCTTCTCGGCCTTCTTGATCTCCAACAGGCGTGACCGCAGAATTCGCATGGCAAATTCCCGGTTTTGTGACTGCGACCGTTCATTTTGGCAGGTAACTACAATCCCGCTTGGGAGGTGGGTGATGCGGATGGCAGTGGCATTCTTTTGAACATTTTGCCCCCCCGCGCCGGATGAACGGAAAACGTCTATCTTTAAATCTGCCGGGTCAATTGAGACTTCAGGGCTGTCGAACGCCACCTGTGGCAGTACTTCCACCAGGGCAAATGAAGTATGCCGCCGATGCGCAGCGTCAAAAGGCGAAAGACGCACCAACCGGTGTACACCCTTTTCTGAACGCAAATATCCGTAAGCATATTTCCCGTTGATACTGATTGTAGCAGACTTGATACCTGCTTCTTCACCTTCGCTAGAATCCAGGATCTCGGTCTGGTAACCATTCTTTTCTGCCCAGCGCAGGTACATCCGCATGAGCATGGCAGCCCAATCCTGTGAGTCGGTGCCCCCTGCACCTGCATGGATGGCAAGCAGGGCATCATCGGTATCATAAGGTCCTGAGAGCATGGTGGTAAAGGAGCGTTTCTCCAGTTCATTTTCCAGAGCGGAGATTTCAGTTTCCAGTTCCGCGCGCAAGGATTCATCGTCCAAGCCGACCAATTCTTCTGCATCCTGTAAATGATGCTCAAGGCAATGCCAATCGTCCACCTGCTCGCGCAGACCTGCAGCTTTCTTGCTCGCCTGCTGGGCATGAGCTGGATCATCCCAAAAATTCGGGGCGCTGATTTCTTTTTCGAGATCGGCTAGTTGAGATTCTTTAGCGGGTAAGTCAAAGACGCACCATTAACTGGCGAAGTATATCCCCCGCAGTCTGCAATCGATTAAGTAAATCCTGCATGTCTTATCCTTTCGACTCTTTATCTATGCACCAAGAATCCCTTTAACGAACGCATCCGGGTCAAAAGGCGTTAGATCTTCAGCCTTTTCGCCCAGGCCGGCGTAGAGAATTGGTAAGCCAAGTTCGCGTTGAATAGCGAATGCCATCCCTCCCCGCGCAGAAGAATCCAGTTTCGCCAGGATAACCCCAGACACATTCACTGCTTCCTTGAAGGCGCGTGCCTGAACCAGGGCATTTTGCCCGGTGGTTGCATCCAGCACCAACCAGACAGCATGTGGAGCGCCCATGAGGGCCTTCCCAGCCACGCGATACACTTTCTTGAGTTCTTCCATCAAATTATAACGAGTATGCAGACGACCAGCAGTATCTACCAGAACCAAGTCATAGCTCTTGGAGACTGCCGACTGGATGCCGTCGTAAACCACTGCACCAGGATCAGAACCCATCTGCCCAGCCACGATGGGTAATTCTAACCGCTCAGCCCAAATCTGTAACTGGTCAACTGCTGCAGCGCGGAAGGTGTCGGCTGCAACCAGCAGAACGCGTTTCCCTTCATCTGCAAAGTGGCGGCCTAGTTTAGCAGCAGTGGTGGTTTTTCCAGAGCCATTCACTCCAACCAGTAAAATGATCATTGGCCTGGAATTAATATCCAATACAGGAGGCGCTTCGAGCCGGAGGCGCAGTTCATCTTTCAATAAAGACTGGAGTTCAGCTGCGCGGGTCAGTCCCCGGTTCTTTACTGTGGCGCGGAGGCTCTCGAGAACAGACTCGGTCGTGTCCAGGCCTAAGTCAGCCTGAATGAGCAAGCTCTCCAGTTCTTCCCAGGTCTGGTTGGAGATTTCAGTCGCACCGAATAGACTGGCCAGCCGCCCAAATGCGGCTTTGCTGCTGAGTGAGAGTCCGGTTTTCCAACGCGAGAATAGGTCAGGCATTTCGGGCAGATTATACTGCAGGTACACAGTATGCTGTATTTCAAGTGCGGAGTACCTTGTACATCGGTGACACTATCCGCTTCGTACTGATTATTGTCTATTTCTGGATTTCCAAACGGATAACAAAATTCTTTAAATTCTTGGAAAATATTTAGGGGTTGGATGGAATTGTAAATAACGACCTGTATTGGGTAATTTCAAGCCTAAAAACCATAAATTCTTTTACATTGCCAGGTTTTTAGTCTTGTGATTTTCAGATAATATAAATATTAATAATTGCTGATATAATTAAAAAAGGCAGGCTAACCCAAATTGAGTTCATCCCACAATAATACATTTAAATTCCCCTTAAGGTATTATTCATGACCAGTAAATCTGTTTCTACCATCGATCTAAATACCGCTGATGAGGATGTGCTGGTCAAAAAATTAAATATTTCGCGTCGGCTCGCAAACCGAATCATTGGCCTGCGGCCCTACCAGTCGGTTGAACAACTTAAGGCAATTTGGGGAATTGATCCAGAAGTATTGCAGCGCATCCTAACGTTGGTCAGTGTTACTCAAAACGAAATAATTTCTGATCTAACAGTGGAAAAAAATCCAATTTTGCCGGAAATTTCAGCTCGTCCTGCTGAGCAAGAACCAAAAATAAATTCCCAAAGTTCACAGCCAAAGCAAACCTTAGGTTCCGTATTGGCAGTTCAGCCTCATTATTTTCCTCTGCCCACTCCAAAAGTAGAGAAAACCTCCTGGAAAGTAAGTGTAGCATTGATAATGATACTTTTTATCGGTGCATATTTTCGATTCACAGGATTAAATTGGGACGATGGCCAGCATCAGCATCCAGATGAACGATTCATTACAATGGTTGCAAATCAGATAAAAGGGGTCGGTGGTATTGGCGAATATTTTGATACCGCAATTAGCTCATTAAACCCCTTACAATTTGGTTCTTATACCTATGGCATGTTTCCTCTATTTTTAACCCGCATGGTCGCGGATTGGGTAGCAATGACCGATTATGACTCTATCACGCTGGTTGGAAGAGCCATGTCTGGCCTGTTCGATTTACTTGCTGTTTGGATGCTTTATCTTTTGGGAAAACGCTTATACGACAAACGAATTGGATTGATCGCAGCGGCTTTAGGCGCTGCGGCGGTTCTTCCGATCCAGCTGTCACATTTTTTTGCAGTGGATTCATTTTCCACAGTTTTCGTTGTTGCAGGTTTTTATTTTGCGATACAGGCAATTCCTATCCATATCCTCAATGAAAAAATTTCTCTATCGAACCTGATTTATTTCGGTTTATTTGGCTTCATCATTGGTTTGGCTGGAGCTTGCAAAGTAAATACACTGCCAGTTTTTGGAATCATTGGCCTGGCTGGGATTGTCAGGATCATAATAGATTGGAAGAAACCAGAATTTTATACCGTATTAAAAATAATCTTTTTAGGGTGGGTTCTGGCGGCAATTGCAGCATTTCTGGCCTTTCGGATTTTCCAACCTTACGCATTTTCAGGTCCAGGTTTCCTGGGTATCTCGCTCAACGAAAACTGGTTGAAAGTAATGAAGGAGGTTATTAATCAAGTAGCGGGAAATTCCGATTGGCCTCCAAATACTCATTGGACAAATCGCCCGATCACTTATGCCTGGACTAATATGGTGGTTTGGGGTTTAGGGTTGCCACTCGGCTTGACAGGTTGGTTGGGTTGGGCTTGGGCAGCCAAGCGCATCTGGAATGGTGACTGGCGTCGCCATTTGTTGCCATTTGTCTGGGTTGCAGGTTACTTTGTATGGCAAAATATACAATTTTGGCGCTATATGCGCTATTTCCTGCCGATATATCCATTCATCATTTTATTCGCCGCCTGGGCATTAGTGGAAATTTACGATCGAACTCGCGAAAGCCGCGCTCGGTTGTTTGCAAATGGGACTAAGCTTGCCCTGCAATTCTCGGATTGGAGATTCACATGGAAGGGCGCGGCGGGTTTATTAATAGTTGGGATTACCCTGATTGGTACTTTTATATATGCTTTTGCGTTTACACAAATTTACAACCGTCCCATGACGCGGATTGCAGCTTCAGAATGGATGCTCGAGAATTTCTCCGCTCCGTTTAATGTAGTCGTTGAATCTCCACTAGGGAATCACTCATACCCAGTTGCTGTAAGTAATCTTCAGACGATTGAACCAGGCATTCCGGGTTCAGCTAATATTCGTGTTCTCGAAAATGGAACAACGTCATCGATCACAACCACTGATGTTCGCCAGGTAGGTGTGAATTTCTATTTTAGTGTGACAGGGGATGAAGCTGGGAGCGATATTATTACGGAAGGTCGACTACCTATCAATGATGATGACCAGAATAATAAACTGGTAATCTCATTTGGTGACATAAATCTGGACCAGAATACAACTTATTACTTTCAATACAAAATACAAAGCAGTAGTCAATTTTCCATCTCAAACGTCACGCTGCGAAACGTGGATAAGAATCTTCCCACTCTGCCCGTTGATTTGAATCTGCAATCCCAGCTAGGGATTTTGCATGGTTCACTACCACTCACACCGCAAGAATCTTTAACTTTGAATCGCCTGGAAATCGACAATTTTCAGCAGGTTTTTGTACCAACTGAGACTACTTTGAAAGTAAGCATATTCAAAAAAAGCGATGCCAACACACCTCTCGTGGAAACTTCACAAACTCTGGCATTTTCAGAACCAGGGCTTCGATTATCGACTACTTTTAATTTCTCGCCCACTCAATTATCTGGCGGACAAACTTACCAGGTCCGTTATGAAATTACTTCGGGTGCTCCCCTTCGCTTATTTGGTGAAAGTTTTACTCTCGAAACCTCTTGGGATGATGCTTTACCATTAAATATAAATCAGTATGATGCCCAGGGTGGGATTTTTACTCCTTTGAATCTTGAGCTATATGAACCTGATACTCCCGAAAAGCGGGATTCCATGATCAAGATTCTGGCAGAAAGTAATTACATTGTCATCCCTTCGAATCGGGCCTACGATGCAATGCCTAGATTACCACTGCGTTACCCGATGACATTAAAATATTATCAGGCTTTATTTGACTGTAACTGTAGCGGGGATGCCTTGGAAAACCGGGCCTATGGGCTCGAACCTCCTTTTAAAAGTCCGCTTGGTTTTGACTTGGTTGCAACATTTGAAAGCCCCCCTTCGTTGGGTTTCCTGGTATTTCCTGATCAGACTGCGGATGAATCATTTACCGTTTACGATCATCCCAAGGTTATGATTTTTAAAAAATCTCAAGATTTTTCCATTGAACAGGTGAGTGCACTATTGAACGAGGTGGATTTGGATCAAGTGTTTTTCCAAACCCCCTTGCAATACACCCAGGCTCCCACTGTCATGCAACTTCCTGCCGATCGACTTCAGGCTCAAAGAAATAGCGGCAGCTGGTCTTCCGTATTCGATCGATTCGCGTTGATTAATGTCAACCAGATATTAGGCGGGTTTACCTGGTATCTGTTACTCTTTTTCCTGGGCGTGATCGTTTTTCCCTTTGTCTTTGCTGTTTTTTCCTGGCTTCCAGACCGGGGTTATCCATTGATGCGTATAGCTGGATTAATTACCACGACCTGGCTGGTTTGGTTCCTTGGTAGTTTAAAAATCCTGCCTTTTTCACAATTGACTATTTGGCTCTGTATCGGCCTGCTCCTGCTTCTCAGTGCCGGGTTGGCGTATCGTCAACGTGAATCGTTATCTAAATATTTTTCTTCGAACTGGAAGCACATCCTGGGAATAGAAGCTATTTTCCTGGTGATTTTCCTCATCAGCCTCTCCATACGGATTGGCAATCCAGATTTGTGGAATCCCTGGCTGGGTGGTGAAAAGCCTATGGATTTTGCATTCTTCAACGCGGTGCTCAGGTCGGTTTACTTTCCACCAGAAAATCCATGGTTCGCAGGTCACTATATCAATTATTATTATTATGGATATGTCATTGCGGCGATCCCAACCAAATTGCTTGGGATTCTTCCTTCCATTGCCTACAACCTCATTCTGCCCAGTTGGTTTGCCATGACTGGGATCGGTGTATTCTCAATCGGGTTCAATTTGGTGGCTGGTCTACGTAAAAACTCGGACCAGGTCGAATTAATACCCATCAAGGAAAAATCATCCCTTTGGGCTAGGTTATTCAATAAACAGCGCTATATAAAATTTTTACCATACCTGGCAGGTATCATTGCTTTGGTCATTGTGTTATTTTTAGGGAACCTGGATGAAGTCCGGATTTTGTGGAAGTATCTACCGGAAGCATCAGTTTCCGGGTCGAATATATCTTCTCCACTTGAACATGTAGGGGCATTTATTGGGGGCGCGATTAAGGTTTTGTCCGGACAATCAAGCCTCCCAGGTAATAACGGCAACTGGTATTTCGATGCGTCCCGCCCAATTCTTTCAGCAGGTCCGGATACTCCAATAGCAGAATTCCCATATTTCACGTTTTTATATGGAGATATGCACCCGCACATGTTAGCAATGCCGGTTTATACGCTGGCGCTTGGTTGGATGCTAAATTTATTGCTGCTGCCAATTTCTCGTAAGAAATGGACCAGTCGAATTCCAGGATTGATCGCAGCAGGACTTATTTTTGGTAGTTTTCGCGCAATTCATACCTGGGATTTTCCGACATTCCTTGGGATGGGTGGGCTGGTAATTCTTTGGGATGTCTGGCGTGCCAGAACAAGCTCCATCAAACAAACTATTCAAACGATCATTATTTATGAGTTGGCGTTTGTAGGGATCGCGGTTGCCTTCTATTGGCCTTTTGCGCAATGGTTTAAGACAGAATATGTTTCCATTCAATTATGGCAGGGTCGTAGGACACCTTTGATTGATTATTTATTTGTATTCGGCTTGTCTCTTTTTATTATGATCAGCCTTCTAATTCGAGACCTTTTTCCGAACATGAAAGCCGGATATCAGCATCTGGTTTTCGATTCTAAACAGCGATTCTTAAGCATTTTGAGCTGGCGGTACCTAAAATGGTATTTATCAATTCTAATTTTAATTATTATCCTGGGTGTACTTTGGCGATCTGATTATCAAGTATTGGCTTTTGGGATCCCACTTCTTATTGCAACGGCTTATCTTATTATTTTCAGACGCGAGATGGCAATACTTCAACGGGTCACTTGGATTCTGTTCGGAATTGGACTTTCTATTACCCTATTTGTTGAAGTTTTTGTATTGAAAGGTGACGTTGGCCGCTCGAACACGGTTTTCCGTTTTTATAACCAAGCCTGGTTTATTTTTGGACTGGCGACAAGCCTCGCCTTGGTAGATTTGCTGACTGGACTGCAAAAATGGGCACGCTTGACCAAATACGCTTGGGGTTTCATATTGGTCTTGCTGGTCTTGTTCGCAGCCAGTTATCCATTAATTGCCACGAACAAAAAAATGTCCGATCGCTGGCCTGATATTCAAAACCCGCCTCACACATTGGATGGAGCTATATATATGTTAGGAGACGCCAGTGGCCAAAATCCTGCCATATATAATGACGACAATCGCCTTTTAAACCTCAGCCACGACTATGCCGCTATTCTATATATGCAGGACCATATCAGCGGGTCACCCGTTATTGTGGAAGGACACACCGAGGAATATCGTTGGGGCTCACGGTTCTCAATCTATACGGGTCTGCCTTCTGTTATGGGTTGGAGCTGGCATGTTCGGCAGCATAATTCGCTGTTGGGTGGTGCCATCTTTGATAAACTCATCGATGATGTTAATAATTTTTACAACACCAGCGATGTCCAGGAGGCTGAACAATTCTTAAACCAGCATAAGGTTCAATATATTGTTGTTGGTGATCTTGAACGCGATTATTACGACGCTAATGGCCTAAGTAAGTTTCAGTATATGGTTAACCAAGGGCTGTTAAAAATTGTCTTTGGAGATAATAGCACCAGCACGACTACAATATTTGAGGTTATTGATACTAAATAAAAATGTTATTTAAATCCGGAGAATTGGATGGGAATTGCAAAGCACCTATTCTCAATGAATAGACGATGAAGTAAGTTGGTTTTTTTTTCATCGCCTATACTTTGCGTATTCTTATAACCCTTCAGATCTGGATCAAGAATTGAAGAAACCTAGGGATTGCCAAGTTTGAACTGATGGTTGCTACAAGTATCCTTCAAACCTCTTTTCCCAGTACACAGGCTCAAGCATGATTACAATTTATTATAAGGTTGTCAAGCCATGATGAGGAATAGGATAAATCGTCATACCCTCCAATATGCTTTTCTTGGTCTCTTACTACTGATTGGTACATTCACTGTAATCAGCTTGCGTCAACCTTGGGGAAAATTACTTGAAAATAGCTGGTTGTGGTTTTTACTGGTCATCGTGGGAGTGGGTTCTGGATATATAGTAGCCCAAATTGTTAATTGGATTCCTGATCTTCAACCTGAAATCCAACAAGCCCAGAAGAGAAAACCATCAAGAATTGTTCTCTATTGTATTTTGATTAGCCTGATTCTGTGTGCGTGGATCGTTTATAGCCTGCTGCCTGATCCTTACCACTGGGCCGGAACTTTTTTACCCTGGTTAGCCAGTATTGGATTTATGATTCTCGCAGGTTGGATTATTGGTTCCATTGATATTTGGCACTCTCGGGAAACAAAACCAGCCGATGCATCATTTACTAAATCCAAATTATCATTCTTACAATGGGCTGAAATCTGTGGATTTATATTGATCCTGTCTCTGGCAATATTCTTACGTGTCTATCGAATCGACCGAATTCCCCCAGGTATTTTCGTTGATGAAACCAACGGGGCACTCGATGCACTCCATATTCTGGAGGGAAACCACGCCTCACCATTTGCAACAGGCTGGTATCAAACCCCTAATTTATACATTTATTACATGGCAGGAATTATTAAAATATTTGGGGCAAATTATTTAAGTCTAAAAATCATTTCTCTCCTACCCGCGATTCTCACCGTCATTGCTATTTTTTTCCTTGGGAGGCTCTTGTTTGGCCCAACAGCAGGATTAAGTACTATGCTATTTATGGCTGTTAGCCGCTGGCATCTAACTCTGAGCCGTTGGGGCTGGGTCGAATTGATGCCACCGCTATTTTTGATCCTGGCACTTTATTTTCTGATTCGCGGCTTTAAAAGTCGAAAGGCGATCGAATTTGTACTGGGTGGAATTCTATGTGGATTAATGGTCTATACTTATCTTGCTGCCCGGCTGGCAGTTGCTATTATCCTCATCTACTGTCTCTATTGGTTATTTGCGAATCCGGGTGGAATCAAGAAAAACTTGCAAGCTAATTGGACGGGACTGGCATTATTCTGGTTGGCCGCAATTATCGTTGTCGCGCCGCTTTTGGTAACCTATTTTAAATATCCAGACACCTTTTTTAATCGAATTCAAGAGGTAAGTATATTAAATGATATAAAGCAGCAGAATAGCTACCAGCCTCTGATGAATAATTTTATAAGTTACCTGAAGTTTTTCCATCAGGCGGGGGATATGAATGCAAGGCACAATTTACCGGGGGAACCAGAGTTGGATCCTATTACAGGCTTACTTTTCGTCGTTGGAATTGGCTATAGTCTCTTCCGATTCCGGGAAACTCGCAGTGGGCTGTTGTGGATATGGATTATTCTGGGGCTTGCTGGCGGTATCCTGAGCTCCCAATCTGAGGCACCCCAATCGTATCGCACAATTATCGTGATTCCGGCAATTGTTTTGTTTTGCGCGAGCGTATTGGATCCTATGATTCGTGGTATCTATACGCTTTTATGTAAACTTCCCCGGTTTAGTCAGAAATTGCTGGGCAAGATTTCACACATCTCAAATGCTGCTTTTGTTTCCGGCGTGATTCTTTTGTTAACCTGGGGTGGGACAACCTCCTGGGAAAGCCAGGTTTACTTTGGCCCGCAAGCAAATTCCGAAGCTGTCCAATATGCTTTTGGTTTGACTGAAAACCAGGTAGCCCGCGAAGTAGTAAGAAAATTGGAATATTTGGATCGGGTTTATCTCTCATCAGATTTTTATAATTTCTCTATCCTCAATTATTTAGCTGCAGGTCTGATGGAAAAAACGACTGGCAGTTTTCAGCTGGATAACCCTCCTTATCAATTATTCCAGCCGGAAGTAGATTTACCTATTCCTGACAATGGTAAAAGCGCTACATTCTTGTTGGACGTCAATTATCAATCTTTGATCGATTATTTTAAGATCTTCTACCCTGCTGCCACTACCCAAATCATTATTGGACCCGGGAATATTCCCCTTTACGTTCAGGTCGATATTCCACGAACAGCTATTCAAGCAATTCAAGGATTAATGACAAAATATACCCATGCTGATGGAATAATTGAAAATGGAATTGCGCCTAACATTGATATTGTTTGGCCACAAAATGATATCACAACGGCGGAATGGGTTGGAGGGATTCGCCTTGAGAAATCTGGATTTTACGAGTTTACAAACGAAGGCGATCTATCAATCCTTGTCGATGGCTATCCCTTGAATGGTCGTCAATTTTTTTACAACGGACTGCATAACATTACTATCTATCAGAATAATAGTCAACAGCAGAAGCTTGCTCGCTTATATTGGGTACTTCCTGATGGTCAGGAGGAAATTGTTCCTCCGCAAGCTTTTTTTCAAACCCAGGTACCACAACTAGGCCTTTTGGGGCAATATTACAACAACGCCACATGGCAGGGTGATCCTATCTGCACCAAGCTAACCCCTTTCTTTTTACTCTCCTGGCCGGATGGAGAACCCGTTCCTGCTCCATTTAGCGCTAGATATTCAGGATTTCTAAAGATTGTCCAATCGGGGACTTATCATTTTACGCTGAATGCTGATGATGGGGTTCGATTAACCATTGATAATCAGGTGGTTGGCGAAGGTTTGATTCCTAATGAGCCTAATAATTTGGATTTGGACCTGAATCTGGAAGCTGGATACCACCCTATTCAGATCGATTATTTCCAATCAGGAGGAGGAGATGGGCTTGATTTTTATTGGCGTCCTCCAGATAGTGACCAGGTTCCCGTTCCACCTTGGGCCTTATCTCCAACGAAACCATAGAAACCCTTTTTGAAAAAGTTATTTATTCTTATGTCAACTCAGCCTGATAATCACCGTTCTAACTGGAAAGCTGATTTTCTATTTATTTCTTACGCAATCACATTTTGGGCTGCCTATTTATTACGAAAGGCGGATAATCCTCCGTTTCCATTGGTCGTGATTTTATTTGTATGTGGGTGTGTTCTGTTTGTTCTGCATTCTCCTCGCCCAATTTCCTGGCCTGTCTTGCCCACAAAAGAAGAAATCTGTAAATTGCAGAAATGGATAGTCGGAGCATCTGTCCTTTTTTCGGTCATTTCATTTATTATTTTCTGGACTGGAAAAAACAGTCCCGAACAATTTACTGGTTTACCTCTGATCTTATGGATGATAAGTTTGTTTATTTTCTGGGTGGGGGTCAGAAGTGCTCATCATTCAGCTTCAACTGAGGAAAAAAAGAGCACCTGGGTTGAAATCCTTTTCCTGATTTTGGTTATTTTTGGAGCGTTTTTTTTAAGAACCTACCTGATTAACGTTTTCCCTAATGGTTGCCAGTCGGATGAGTGTAATAACGGATTGGATGCCTTGAAATGGCTGCAGGGCCAACCGTATACGCCTTATGCTGGGACAAATGAAGGACAGGCCACCCTGTTCACCTATTTATTGGCCTTATCCTTCAAATTGTTTGGGACTGGTGTGATCCAAATGCGTATGGTCTCAGCCGTCATTGGTACATTGACCATCGTTGCATTTTATTTCCTGGCTAGAGATTGGTTAAAATGGGATTTTGCTCTTGCTGCAACTGCATTGTTTGCGGTTGCTCGCTGGCATCTTACTTTTAGCCGGATCGTTTATGAACTTATCCTTACACCGTTTGCAGAAATATTGGTGTTCTTGTTTTTCTTAAGAGCATTGAAAAATGGTCGCATTAAGGATTGGGCCGCTACAGGCCTATGTCTTGCATTTGGGATGAATACTTATACTGGCTTTCGGATTATCCCAATATTAATCGTGGTTTATCTAATCTATTGGATTATTACGCATCGTGATCGAATCCGACGTGACGTACAAGGAATCCTTTATCTGGGACTTGGTGCCTGGATTGGAATGGTACCTTTAAGTGTCTATATTTTACAAAATTGGAACAGTTTCATGGGTCGGACTGCCCACATTTCAATTCTGAATGATATCGTCAATGCGGGTGGATCTCTGCAGCCGTTATGGGCAAATATAAATAGGACAATCTGGTCTTTCCAATGGAAAGGTGACTGGGCTGCCCTCAATAATTTACCAGGGGAACCGCTCCTTGATATTGTTGTGGGAATCCTCTTTTTATTTGGATTAGCTTATGCACTCCGTTACATTCGACAGCCACTAAGTTTTCTTTATGTTAGTTGGGTCATTGCTGGATTAAGTCTGGCAATATTGTCAACTGTAAATGAGGCCCCAACAGCCCGCCGCCCCATTGGCTTATTACCGGTCATTTTTCTAATGTCTGGGACAGTTCTTCAATTAACATGGGAGAAATTGCGAAACATCTTTCTACCATTTTTATCCGTCCGTTATAAAAACCTTAATAGCCTTTTCATTTATGGAGAAGGACTTTTCCTTGGACTGGTGGTTCTGTTGGTTGGCGCGATCAACATCAATACTTTCTTTAATGTCCAGGCCAAAAATGAATCGGTTTGGCGCGCATACAGCGCTACCGAAGCAGCGATCGGTGAATATCTGCGCGATCTGCCTGCGGAAGATCAGGTATATGTAGATCCAGAATTCGACTCTCATTCCGCGATTATTTTTATCAGTAAATCCCGTCCATACACTACACTTAATCTAGCTACACATTTGCCAATTGTAGATATTCCCAATCCACCCAAAGATATAATTTATATCTTATCTGTCTCGTATGGTCAACTTGAACCCATAATGAAACAACTTTATCCCCAAGGTACATGGGAAGCTCACAAGGACCCGTTTGGCGAAACAATGTTCTATACTTTTGGGGTATCCGCTAAAACTCTGGAACAAGCAAATGGTATCACAGGGGAATATTACCCTGGTAATGTAACCTTGGATAAACCAGTTATCACCCGTCTGGATTCGGCACTTCATTTTCAGTGGGATTCTTCTGACAAATCCCCCCTACCCGCTCCGTTCAGCGCTAAATGGAACGGAAGCATCTATTTCCCTAATGGATATGGGAATTATACCTTTGCTATCAATACCGATGGAGCGGCAGAATTATCAATTGACGGAAAGTCTGTTCTCAAAACATTTGCAAATGGTTTGCAATTAACCACTGCGTCTATGCCTTTTACTGGGGGGTTCCATACTTTTACATTAACTTACCACAGCGGTCCCAATCCTAAAGAATTAACGCTTTTATGGAAAAGCTCAAACCTGGATTTCGTTTCTATTCCGCGCTCCGTATTTTTTAACACTGCGCTAGCCCGCAACGGGTTGACCGGATATTATTATCCCAATGCGGATATGACTGGACCTCCCAGCCTGATTCAGAATGATTTATTTGTCTTACCCAATAACCCCTTGCCAGAACCTTTCAGCATTATCTGGAAAGGGAAAATTGGGATTCCTGAAAGTGGTGAGTATATTTTCGGAACATATTCAGATGATGGTTCTTATGTCTATATAGATCAGCGTCTTGTAGTCGATAATGGTGGTTCGCATGGAGCCGAAGATAAACAGGGAATCATAACGTTGGACCAAGGGTTCCATGACCTTGAGATTCGTTATTGGCAGGTGGGCGGATCTAGAGAAATGCAATTTTGGTGGCAGCCGCCCGGGGAAATCAAAGAGAATGTGCCCCTTTCATACTTATTCCCCGAAGGAGAGCAAGGTCTAAACAGTATGGATCTTATCCCCCACTTACCATAATAGCCTCTCTAAATTTCAGACCTGATGGTCAGATGGAATTGTTAAATTCCACCTTTTGGAACCATCCAAAATTGGCTCTGTGCTTAACACGATAGAACGTTGCGCTAGCACTACTCTTGATCCAAACATTGTAACCTCTTATAAATGTAACTTTTACCTTAGCTTTGCATCTTAAGAATCAGTCTCGTAAATGTTTTATGTTATACTCGCGCAACTATGGAGAAGAGGAGTAATAAGTGAGTAATAAGCAAGGTTTGACTGAAATCACCGCAACATGGAAAGCCGAAAGCGCCTTCGTCGGCCAAAACACGATTGGCGGAACCGTCCAAATGGGCACACTGGATGGGAAGCCGGGTGTGGGTCCAATGCAGTTATTGCTGGTTGCCCTCGCCGGGTGTACCGGCTCAGATATTCTCTCAATCCTTCAAAAGAAAAGCACCGATCTGACTGATTTACAGGTGCGGGTAAGCGGTAAACGCGCCGATGATTACCCGAAGATCTGGACCCATATTCACGTTACTTACCTGATTTGGGGCATGAGTATTAAGCCTAAAGATTTAGAACAGGCCATTGATCTCTCGGAAAATAAATATTGTTCAGTTGGGATCATGCTTGGTAAATCTGCCAAGATTACATCCGAATATCATATTCTAAAACCTGGTGAAACCGCAAAATAATAGAGGAATAATGAGTGAACCAATTCATGTGACCGACGCGGCTTTTGAAAAAGCCGTCCTCCAAAACCCGCTGCCTGTTATCGTCGATTTTTGGGCGCCGTGGTGCGGCCCCTGCAAGATGGTCGACCCGATGTTGAAAAAGATATCCCAGGAATTGGGTGAGAAACTCGTAATTGCAAAGGTAAATACGGATGAGAATCCGCAGTGGGCAACGCAGTACGGTGTGCAGGGGATCCCGACCATGTTGTTCATTTACAGTGGTAAGATTATCCATCGTCAGGTAGGCGCTCTGCCAGAACGGATGCTTCGCGAAGCTGTAACGCAGTTCATGGAAGTAACAAAACCACCAAAACCGTAAATGGTAATAGATGGTAGTCAAAAGGAGACGCTTTATGAAAGCGTCTCCTTTATTATTTATTTCTTAATTGAATACCAACCGAGACATGCTTAAAAAAAGTAATGGACAATAGACTTCAATGTTTGTCACAAACGCCCTAAGTCACAAATTAGTCGTATTTTCTTTTTAGCGGCAAGACTCTCTTTCTTTTTCGTATCTTACCTGTGCTGTACGACGCGCACACCATCCCGGTGTCCTGCCGGGAGTGCGGTGCAAATGTCACGTCGTCGTGGTAGTACTTTTTAATATCAACAGAGTCATTTTATATTCCAAGGCGTCCGTTGTTAATCCGGAAATTCACTTCTCCGTCGCTCGTTCGATTTTTGCGCCCAGAGAGAGTAATTTCTCATCTACGCGCTCGTAGCCACGGTCGATCTGCCCGACGTTGCGGATGATTGATTTACCTTCGGCGGCCAACGCGGCCAGCAGCATCGCCATACCAGCGCGGATATCGGGGCTTTCGAGTTTCTCGCCGTAAAGTTTGGTCGGGCCGTTAACGATACAGCGGTGCGGATCGCACAGTATGATCTGGGCACCCATACCTTTGAGTTTGTCTGTAAAATACATGCGCCCTTCGAACATCCAGTTGTGGAAGAGGACACTGCCGCGTGACTGCGTGGCAACCACAATTGCAATGCTCATCAAATCGGTGGGAAAGGCCGGCCAGATATTGGTCTTGATCTCCGGGATGGCTCCACCGAGGTCGGTTTCGACTTTGAGGCGCTGTTTCGAGGGGACAACAATATCCTCGCCATCCACGCTCCAGTCCACGCCCAGCCGGCGGAAGACCATGTGTATCATGTCAAGGTATTGCGGGCCGGCCTTGCGGATACGCACTTCACCACGCGTCACCACTGCCGCGCCTACAAAACTGATGACTTCAAGATAATCCGGTCCGATGGTAAACTCACCGCCATGTAGTTTCTCCATCCCCTCAATCGTAAGCGTATTGGACCCAATGCCTGCTATGCGTGCCCCCAGAGTATTCAGCATCTGACAGAGTTCCTGCACGTGCGGTTCGGAGGCTGCATTGCGAATAACGGTCGTCCCTTTGGCAGTAACAGCCGCCATGATGACATTTTCCGTGCCGGTGACCGAAGCCTCATCGAGCAAGATGTCGGCGCCTTTCAGGCGTTTGGCTTTAAAATCGAATGATCGGCGGTAATGGATGTCTGCGCCGAGGGCTTTAAAGGCCATTATATGCGTGTCCACGCGCCGGCGGCCGATCACGTCTCCGCCGGGGGGAGGGAGATGCACCTCGCAGGAGCGGGCCAGCATCGGTCCGGCCAGAAGGATGGATGCACGGATGCGGGCACATAGATCCGGGTCGAGGTCGGCCGGGCGTACAGTCCGGGCGGTGATTCGCCAGGAGTTGTTCCCCAGATCCTCCATTTCAACTCCCAGATGTGCTACCAGTTGACGCATATCGCGTACGTCACGGATATCGGGCAGGTTATGTAGCGTAACTGGCTCATCCGTCAGCAGGGTTGCAGCAAGGATGGGAAGGGCTGCATTCTTGTTGCCAGATGGAGTCATCTCCCCATTTAAAGGAAATCCACCTTCGATGATAAATTTGTCCACGGGAACCTCCTGAGCAGATCAGCGTACCAGGATTGTAAGGTGTTTTTACTTTTCCGCCAAGTACTTCATAAAACGAACTGGAGGATATTCACCGCCTGATAAATCTGTAAATCGCCTCTACACGATTCGGGCTATAATCAGGGTATGGACTTCTCGCTCTTTATCCCCTTGTTTCTAGGTTGGCTTTCCGGCTGGCTGGTTAATACCCTGGCGGATGTACTGCCCTTCAGCCGTAAATTCAGCTCTCCAGTTTGCCCGGTATGTCAGGCAAAGTTCAAATGGACGGACTACCTGCTCTTCCGCAACTGCACGAACTGCAGAAAACGACGCAACCTGCGGACGTTGATTGTCCAGGCCGCGATGACGGTGGCGCCGGTCTTGATCTGGATTTTCCCTGGCCAAACGCTCCGCTTCCCGCTGGCATTCATCCTGCTGATTTACCTGGCGGTCGTCCTGGTGATTGACCTGGAGCATAGGTTGATCCTTCATCCTGTCAGTATTGTGGGTGCCGTTCTGGGGTTGGGGATCGGCATTTTCCTGCACGGAATTACTTTCACACTTCTGGGCGGCGCAGCCGGGTTCGGGGTCATGCTGGTCTTCTATTTCCTCGGCGAATGGTTCGTTAAACGCATGTCGAAAACGCGCGGCTTGTCCACCGACGAAGTAGCGCTCGGCTTCGGCGATGTAAACCTTTCCGGAATCCTGGGGTTGCTGCTTGGCTGGCAGCATATTTTTGCCAGCCTGTTCTTTGCGATCCTGGCTGGGGGGTTGGTCAGTCTGGTTATCATTCTCGGGATGCTGGTTGCTAAGAAATACAAGGCTTTTACTGCCATCCCTTACGCACCATTCCTGATCATGAGCGCAATTTATTTTCTTTTTCTTTAAAAGAAAATAGGGGTGTTGGGCAGAAGTATCGCTCTCATGCTCATAAGAATAGAACCCAATGGCTCTATTCTTTATCCGGTTTTTTATTATCTTTCGGTGGTTTTAAGGGAGCAGTACCCAGGCGGTATCCGAACCCGCGCGCGGTTCTGATCCAAACTGGATGGGATGGGTCACGCTCCAGTTTTTTGCGCAGCAACAGGATATATCGGCGGACAAGAGCCGGGTCGCTGCGATAGCTACCCCAGACTGCATGCATCAAGTCTTCATCCGATGTTACTCTGCCTTTGCGTCGGACAAGGGCTTCAAGCAAACGGAATTCAGTTGGGGTAAGCTCAAGGGTCCGCCCGTCGAGGGATGCTTGGTATCTCTCCATATCCAGCAGGATGTCTCCGTGGGCAATGTAACTGGCCTCTGTTTGGTCGCTTTGCGCCCTTCCTATTACCGCTTGAATACGCGCCGTCAGTTCTGCAAAACTGAACGGTTTGGTTACATAATCATCCACGCCCAGCCGGAAACCACGCAGTTTATCAGCTTCGGTGGTTTTGGCGGTCAACATGATGATCGGTAAATCGGTCAATTCACGCAGACGTGCACAGACCTCCCATCCGTCCATACCGGGCAGCATCACATCCAGCAATACCAAATCTGGTTTCTCTCCATAAGCCAACCGTAAACCTGTTGGACCATTCGACGCTTCAACAACCTCAAAAGCGGACTCGCGCAGATACTGACTCAATAGATGCAAGAGCGTCAGGTCATCGTCAATTACCAGAATCTTGGCATTCATCGAGCCACCTTCAAATAGAAATAAAATCGGGTGCTGGCTTCGGAAGGTTCTTCAAAAGTGAGATCGCTGCCCATGGCACGCAACATGCGTTTTGAGAGATATAGTCCCAGGCCGTAGCCATACACTGCCTGCGAATCGCTGGCATCGAGCCGCTGGAAACGCTGGAAAAGCAGAGGCTGCTTCTCTTTCGGGATCCCAGGCCCGGAATCGGTTACCTGGACCCTCAGCCTGCCGCGTTGTCGAACGGTGTCCACCGTTACTGCACCCTGAAGGGCATATTTCAGGGCGTTATCCAACAGGTGGGTAAAAACACTCTCCAATAAACTCGAATCGGCCAGAACGGGCGGCAAATCATGCGGTAGACTGATCCGGATCCGCTCTGCTCCTGGAACGGTGACCAATTTACGCTGAACATCCTCCACAATGGCTGAAAGGGATACCGGGACTGGATGAACTTCCAAATGGCCTGCCTCCATTGCAGAAAGGTTCAGGATATTTTCGACAAAGCGGGTCAGCCGCTGGACCTCGTCCTTCATAAGTGCAAGAGGCTCCCGGTCAGCGGCAGAGCGGCCTTTGCGATTGAGCAAAAGTTCCAATCCGCCATTCAGGCTTGTGAGCGGTGTACGCAGTTCGTGGGATACCATTGAAACAAAATCGCTTTTCAGTTGGTCGAGTTCCTGCAACTTTTTATTTTGATCTTCCAAGCGGCGGTAAGCTTCCTGCAAGGTGCCTGTACGCTGCTCGACCTTTTGCTCCAATTGTTCGTTAAGCTCCTCCAACTGTCGATAAACCACTTGTAACTCATTATAGGCCTTTTGAACAGCTTCCTGCTGGCGTTTCTGCTCGCTCAAATCGTGCGCCACTCCGGCGATCAATAATTTCCGGCCATCGGAAACAATTGGGCTTAGCGAAAGCAGGAACGGCGTGCCCTGCGGGCGGAGAGAAATTTCAAGCGTATATTCCTGCCGGGAGGCGCGCTCCAGCATGTCGGCCGGCAGGGTCTGGTTGTTAAAAATGGTCATCAGCGATATTCCCACCAACTGATTCTCGTCCCGCAGGACCAGCGCCCGTACCATTGCTGGGTTAGCCAGCAGGATCTTGCCAAGTTTATCGCAGATGAATGTCGGCTCCGACAGGCTGCTGAATAATTGCCAGTATTTATACAGTTCGGCTTCACCAGCGCGTATGCCCACCCGTACAATCAATACCAGAGCCAGTAGCAGGCTCATCAAAAGCCCCAATACAGATAATTCCCCGCGCAGCTGCCATTCCACGATCACAAACCAAAACAGGGCCAGGACAAGTGAGACCGGTAGGATGTTCTGGATGCGAGCACCGAGATCAATTCCAGGACGGCCCTCATGACTCCTACTGGGGGAGGAATCGGCTGCTACAACGCTCCCCAGGCTGAAAATCAATCCACTTGCCACCCAGCCAAGACTCTCCGGGCCTCCCGCCCGATAACTGCCAGATTGCGCCAGTAAATTATAGACATAATCGGAAACAAAGAACGCCAGCATGCCGATGCCCCATAAAAATGTTGTACTGCGAGACTTTCGGTTGGCCAGAAGCATATTGAGCAAGATCATTAATAAGATCAGGTCAATGATCGGATAGACCAGTGGTACCAGTGCTTCGCCTTCAGTGAAGGCATTCGGTTGAGCCAGGGTCAGCCAGCCCAACGTAGCAACGACGCCTGATGTAATGGTTGCATCGAGAAAAAAACGAAAACCGGAAGGTGCGTAGCGGTTCTCGAATGGATAGAGAACCAGCGCATAAAAAAAGAACGGATAAGCCAGTAAATTAAAAACATCCGCCACTGAAAAATTCGTAAGTTGAACCCCGCGCAGCCCTTCATAAAAAGTCCGGATGCCGTTCCCGATTGCCCAGCACAACAGGGCCAGTCCAACAAACTTCCAGGTCCGCTGGAACTGAGGGTTAATCCGCGGGAGCAGCATAAAGGTCAAAAGTACAGCTGTGACCAGGGGCGCCAGAACTGCCAGGTTGCCGATAAGAAGGCGGCTGTTGGATTCGGGAGGCCGAAAGATCAGCCAGATAATATAAGCCGCGAGGAACAGTAATGCCTCGGCCAGCATCCCCTTCCAGCGTATCTGCCAGGGAAATATCCTGTTGAGCAGTTTTTGCACCAGAATCTCCGACGGGTCGTGAAATTTTGTGAGACTTTAATTTAATTATAACAACGTTCCGCGTATGCAGCAAAAAAATACAGGAGGCCTGCTCTGCCATTGGCTGGCACAGGCCTCCTGGTTTATTAAGCTTCTTGCATCTACCAATTCCGGCACAACATTTAGATGACCTTAGTTGGCTTGCGCAACCTGATAGTTGTACGTAATACGCAACTCGCACAGGTATTGGTCGATTAAGCGGTGATAGCGCAGATACGTCGCAGTAAGTGGGCCATTGGAAAAATACGGCGGTTCCACATTACCCGGTGCAACCAAAACAGAATGTCGCCGTTGGCGTCGGTGTCGGCGTACGTGTACTCGTGGGCGTCGGTGTTGGTGGTATGCCTGTGGGCGTGGGCGTTTTTGTCGGCGTATTCGTCGGTGTATTCGTCGGCGTGATCGTCGGTGTGGGGGTGCGCGTGGGCGAATTTGTGTTCGTTGGCGTTATCGTCGGTGTATCCGTCGGCGTATTCGTCGGCAGTGGAGTGTTTGTGCTCGTAGGCGTTTTTGTCGGCGTGTTCGTCGGCGTGTTCGTCGGTGTGGGGGTGCGCGTGGGCGTATTCGTCGGCGTGGGTGTGATCGTTGGCGTGCGCGTCGGCGTGTTTGTCGGCGTATTTGTCGGCGTGGGGGTGCGTGTGGGCGTATTTGTGCTCGTGGGCGTGATCGTCGGCGTGTTCGTCGGCGTATTCGTCGGCGTATTCGTTGGTGTGGGGGTGCGTGTGGGCGTGCGCGTCGGCGTGGGCGTGATTGTCGGCGTGTTCGTCGGCGTGTTCGTCGGCGTGCGCGTGGGTGTGGGCGTGATCGTCGGCGTGCGTGTCGGCGTGGGCGTGATCGTCGGCGTGTTCGTCGGCGTGTTCGTCGGCGTGCGCGTCGGCGTGGGCGTGATTGTCGGTGTGCGGGTGCTCGTAGGCGTGATCGTAGGCGTGTTTGTCGGCGTGTTCGTCGGCGTGCGCGTCGGCGTGGGGGTGATCGTCGGTGTGCGGGTGCTCGTGGGCGTGTTCGTCGGAGTGCGCGTCGACGTGTTCGTCGCCGTGTTCGTTGGCGTGTTTGTGATCGTCGGTGTGGGGGTGCGCGTGGGCGTGTTCGTCGGTGTGCGCGTGGGTGTGTTCGTCGCCGTGTTCGTCGGCGTGTTCGTGATCGTCGGTGTGGGGGTATTCGTTGGCGTGTCTGTCGGCGTGCCCGTTGGCGTGTTCGTCGGTGTACGCGTCGGCGTCTGTGTGATCGTCGGTGTATCGATAGGGGTTGGTGTATCGGTAGGGGTCAATGTACCGGTAGGGGTCGAGGTACCGGTAGGGGTCGGTGTTTCGGTGATGGTCGGTGTTTCGGTGATGGTCGGCGTTTCGGTGATGGTCGGCGTTTCGGTGATGGTCGGTGTAGGGGTGATGGTTGGCGTTCTGGAAGGCGTGAAGGTATTAGTCGGAATGAGCGTAGGGACAGTGATGGCATTAGGTGTGGTGATCAAACGGGAGACGCGGAAGACTTCTACAACCCCGCGCTGATCCGAGACCAGGTGGACCATCGGCCAGATTTGGTTTATTATTGGGGTAAGAAATGGGTGATTGAAATCCACCAACACAATCACTTCATCTCCCGGTCCGCCCGCATCTTCCGCCTGAACATTAGAGAGTGTGCAACCGCTATATAGGTTTGGTGATCCAATCACCCCAAAGTGGGTTACGTAGGGGACTCCATTTACTTTCCGGCCAGAACAGACCTTCACTTGAATATAACCAGGATCCAGGTATGCGTTATCATCTATATGGTTTTGATCTATCATTAATCCGGTCTCGTAATAATAAGCTTCAGCTCGAATGGATTTCAATCGTGCCTGGTCTACATCTGCAGCAGCAGCAGCCTCGTCCACATCTGTAGAAGTCTTACATCCGACTTTGCAATATGCTGGGTTATATTGACCCGTCACCGCATAACGGACAGCCTGCCGGGACATATTCTGGATCAGCAGCCAGGCTGAAAAAAGCAGCGAGAAGTCGATGATACCGAACACCAGCATCAAAAGGATGGGCAGGGCGAGCGCAAACTCGACCACTCCTTGAGAGCGCTCCGTTCTTTCCATGAATCTTTTCCGGAACAGGGAAGTTGCCGGGGTTCGGTATCTCATTTTCACCATCCTATCTGGTCAGTACCGTGGCGATCTTATCGGCAATATCCTGAAAAATTTGAGCCAAATCGGCTTTTTGGTGTGCAAGGTAAGCATGGTCGGTATTACCGACGGTTGCAGCATACTCGAGAAATTTCTCACCGAGCAGGGTACCATCAAGGGGGCTGGGAAGCGTTACCTGCGGACCCAGCCCGATTGTATATAGATATGCACCCTGGCCACCCTGGTCAGTAGGTTTACCAACGAAGTCAGCCATATCATAGGCATAATCTTCCGCGTCATAATTGCTTGCAGTGCTGGGAGAATGCCGGGTCCAGTTTGGTACATCTTTAGAATCGCTATGTGCATCATTGCACAAGAAAGGAACGGTCTGGCCGTTGTACCAGGTATTGCCTGGAGGATTGTCTGAACCACCTGGACAGTAATAAGTTTGGGGGTCGCCACCATAACCAGCATTGGCCACACCATCGGTTAGAAGAACCACCACCCACAATGAATTTTGGCGCACGAGGATAGGCGGGTCCGCAAGCGGATTCCCCGAAAACTCTTGTCCCGCATCCAACAAGCCGCCGCCGAGGTTGGTCGTTGTACACGGAGATGGGTTGTTGGCATCCTCGGGCTTTGGTGGGATAAACGCAAATGGGCAATTAAGACCCAGATAATTTCCATTAGTTGGATCGTAATAACGGGATGGATTCCCATTCGGGTAGATCGCTGATGCACCGGTGCCATCGCCAACCGTCTCATCGCCTTCAAATACGGTAAGATCTGCGATCGTTTGGATCACGAGGGCCTTATCACTGGAGAAGTGCAGTCTCACCTGGGGGTCCTTGTCGAAAGTTACTACTGCAACACGGTCATAGGGTTCAAACATAAATTCCTTCACAAACTGGATGGCGGAATCCTTGACCGTATTAAATGGCTCGCAGTCTCCCTTATAGCCTTGCGGTGAAGTGGTGGCTGCATTGCACACACTGGGGTCCCGCATCTGCTTCCCATCCGTTAATTGGCCAACGAGGGCATCGTAAGTCATCGACTCGGATCGATCGAGCACCAGCACAAGATCTATTGAAGCAGTCTCTGAGGTCGCTGTTGCAGCAATCGGAACCCAGTCAATACCAATTACTGCCAGGAAATTCAATTGGGCTCTTGCTCTTGCACTTACCCGCACCAGCTTCCGTGGTGTAGCCCCTGGAGCGGGACATAAATCAGGGGCTTGAACACAGGTCTCTACACTGATAGAGGTCGGTTGGATCCCATTCAGGTTCAAGAAATCTTCCGCAGCCGGCACCAGGTTGGCTGGGTTATAACCTTCGCGGATTTGTAAAGCAGCCGCCAGGGCAGCCGAGTCGACCGCCCGTCGTAAACGGGCGTTCTCAATGAACATTTGCCCCACGTCTAGCGCCAGACCCATGATGGCAATCAGTACGACCATCAAGAATGCCACCACCACGAGCACCTGGCCGCGTTCCATTTTGGAAAGTCGTTTCTTTGATATATCGATCAGTTTGAACATAAACCTACGGTCCCAACGTTTTCGTTGGTCATGGAACTGGAACTGGAACTGCGGTTGGTATTGCTGAGGACATCGGCATCATCGAATAGGTATAAACTGGAATCGGGTCGCCCATTTGTTCAAAGATGGGCATTTTTAACATTTGAGGATAATTGTAATAAGCTTCCACCAGTACAACGCCTGAGTTGAATGCACTGGAGACCATGCTCGAACTTACCTCCCCAGTGGTGAAATTAGATTGTTTTGGGGTGCATGCATCAAAACCATCTATGAAATCCTGATACAAATCCTGATACTGGGTTACTGTTAAATAGGACTTCATGTCCGCCGTGAGCTTCGAGTTGTTTATAATTTCTTGATAATGACTGCACAGGCTCCAACCATGGGTGTATCCTAGTGGAAAACGTATAGGGGAAGTCCCAACCACGCTGAAGACTGAAATGATGAGATCATCCCCCCTGTTCCCATTCAGTTCGATTGGTGTCATGGTGCTCATTGTTTTGCTCGCAGTAATCACATAAAATTCTTCATCACTTATTTGGCTCGTCGCATCAAAGGCAACCATTTGGCTGGCTAAACGGGCTCCCTCCCGCGTCCCATCCGTTACTTTCAGGTAGTTGTTTAGGAGCATCCCATATTCCACCACCCCGGACAACATTAATGCCAGGATAGGTACAATGAGCATGAGTTCTACAAAACTCTGCCCGTGTTTATGGGTTAGACGGCGGGAGAAAAAACGCTTTAGCATGGCTGTTCAGTTAACAGGATATATTAACACCAGATTAATCATATCAGGGTAAGCGTCGATAGTCAACAAAAAATCCGAATTTGTTAAGCGTCATGGACGTGAAATTCACAGAATACCGACACTTCTACTGATAAAAAGCGCGATATAATCCCGTTCAATCCATTATTAGTGGAGGTGAACCCAATCATTTGGCAAGGGAATGATAGCGCATGACCTTTAGTCGAAAAGGTTATTAATCTGATAACTTGACTAAAGGCGACGAGGATGAGGGTTCTCTACCGCAAGGCAGAGCCAATTCCGGCGGAAGCTGCCGGGAGAAAATCGAACGATCAGCGGATGCCCTCCGGGGATGCCACAACCCCGCATTCTTTCCCTCCGAAATCAATCCCGCCCACAATACTCCCCGGGTAACCGGAAAGACAAAAAGCGGGAAGCGGCAATTAAGTGAATGGAGAAAAGAGAGTAGAAAGCTATAACTCCTCTCTCCTCTCTCCTCTCTCCTCTCTCATCTCTCATCTCTAACCCGGAGGGTTCTCACATGTGTGGAATCGTTGGTTATATCGGCCCGCGGGACGCGACGCCGATTGTTTTGGACGGCCTGAAAAGGCTGGAGTATCGCGGCTACGACTCGGCCGGGCTGGCCGTCATCCAGGATGGCAGGATCGAGATCCGGCGCGATGCTGGAAAATTATCCCGCCTGACCGAGCTGGTGAACGGCTCCCCCATCCACGGGACGCCGGGGGTAGGCCATACACGCTGGGCCACGCACGGTGCGCCCTCTGCTCGCAACGCTCATCCCCACCTTGGCGCGACCGGTCGGGTGGTTGTGGTCCATAACGGTATCGTCGAAAACTTCCTTGAACTGCGTGAAGAACTGGCTGCTGAAGGCGTCGAATTCAACTCGGATACCGACACCGAGGTGATCGTCCATCTCGTCGAACATGCCCTGGCCACCGGCCTCGACCTGACCGAGGCCGCCCGGCACACCTTCCGAGAGATCGCCGGGGCGCACGCTATCGTCCTGATGTCTGCCGACGAACCGGATAAAATCGTCTGCGCCCGCATCGGTAACGCCGGGGGTGTGGTGCTTGGCCTGGGAGAAGGCGAAAACTTCATTGCCTCCGACATCCCTGCCATCCTCGAGCACACCCGCCGGGTCATTTTCCTCGAATCGCACCAGATGGCGGTGGTCACCAGATCCGGCGTGCGTGTGGAAACGCTGGATGGCGCTCCGGTCACACCCAAAGTCAATACCATCGCCTGGGACGCGGCGGCCGCTGAAAAGGGCGAATACCGCCACTTTATGCAGAAGGAAATCCACGAGCAGGTCCGATCCCTGACCGAGACGCTGGCCGGGCGCGTGGACTTCACAGATGGGACCATCTCTCTGCCCGAACTGCACCTGACCCCTGAAATGGCTCGCAACATTAATAAAATTGCCATCACCGCCTGCGGTACCGCCGCCTATGCCGGGATGGTCGGCAGGCAGCTTATCGAAAACATCGCAAGGATTCCTAGCCAAATGGAGATCGCCTCCGAATTCCGCTACAGCGACCCCCTTGTAGACGAACATAGCGTGGTGCTGGCCATCAGCCAGTCGGGTGAGACCGCTGACACGCTGGCCGCCATGGATGAAGGACGGCGGAAAGGGGCGATACTGTGGAGCATCGTCAACGCAGTCGGCTCACAGGCAATGCGGATTGCAGACGGATCTATCTCAATGCAGACCGGGCCGGAGATAGGAGTAGCTTCCACCAAGGCTTTCACCGCCCCACTGGTTGATCAATATATGCTGGCAATTTTACTGGCCGACCTGTGCGGTACCCTCAGCGAGAAAAACCGCCGCCTCCTGGTTGCTGACCTGCGCCTCATCCCCGATGTTGTGGGCCGGGCGTTGATGCGTGAAGCGGAAGTGGAGAAGGTGGCATGGGCGCTCAAAGATGTACGCGACTGCCTCTACCTGGGACGCGGCATCAACATGCCAATTGCCTACGAAGGGGCGCTGAAACTCAAGGAGATTTCCTATATTCACGCTGAGGCCTACCCGGCCGGTGAAATGAAACACGGACCCATCGCCCTGATTGACGAAAATATGCCGGTGGTATGTATTGCTCCGAAAGACCCCTGGCACGACAAGATGATCAGCCAGATCCAACAGGCCAAGGCACGCGGCGGCACAGTCATCGCCGTGGCGACAGAAGGCGACGAGCTGGTCTCATCAATAGCGGATCATGTACTATGGGTGCCGGAATGTCCCTGGAGGCTCTCCCCGGTACTGACCGTCATCCCCCTGCAATTGCTGGCCTATCATATTGCCGTCATCCGTGGCCTGGACGTTGACCAGCCGAGAAACCTGGCCAAGAGCGTGACTGTCGAGTAAACGAATATCTGGTTTTCATTGACTTGTCCCCATCATCATGGTATAGTTGAGGTCTCAGGATACCAGTTAGTTCGCTTTGGGAATGCAACCACATCGGCTCATGGGTACACATCCGTGGGCCTTTTGTTTTAGCTTTACTGGCGAAAAACCGGGTCCGCCAAATTTCTTTTTTTGCCTAAGGAGGCAAACAATGTCAGATCGTATCATCGGCACAGTCAAATGGTTCAATGGAAGCAAGGGCTACGGCTTTATCACCCGCGAAGGCGGCCCGGACGTCTTTGTCCACTTCTCCGCCATTCAAGGCGAAGGCTTCAAGAACCTCGAAGAAGGTCAGAAGGTCGAATTCGCAGTGGAGCAAGGCCCCAAAGGCCCGCAAGCCACCAACGTGACTTTGATCACCGCCTAATCCCGCTGAATGCCAATAAAAAAATCCTGAGGCTCACGCCTCAGGATTTTTTTATTGAACGTGGATCGAATCGAGAAGCGGACGTAATCAACACCTTTAAAGCTTCCCATGGAGCGTCATCATACGATTCGATCCTGACGTACCGCTTGTATTTTTGAGTCCCTTCAAAAAGATGGCGCGGGTCGGGAATGAACGCCCCATGAATGACTGCAAGGCGGACGTGGTCTTTGTGAATCCCTATCTGGCAAATCCCTGCGCTGATGATCCCCCCGCATCCCTCATGGAAATAACTCAACCCTCCCCAACGAACGACCTCGCGCGCGTCTGGAGCAATCGAGGCTATGATATTTCTTAGTTCCAGCACAATCTCCTGCAACTGCGACGGGGTATGCTGAAGAAAAGATTCGATCTGGCGTATCGGGAGCATGGTTTTCCTGCTAGAGTAAAATCATCGTAGCACCGGCTCCGGCCTTTATCGATATATCACTGATTTTCTTGAGAAGAAATGGGCTTCTCTTCCGGCTTGATATTCTTTTTTATCTCTTTAAGCCGTGTTTTTTCAGCCTTCTTCTTTTTCTTTTCCAGCTCTTTTTGACGTTTTTCGTATTTATAGTTTACGGTTGGCAAGGGTTCATCCTTCTGAAATGTTCTTCGTAATTTTTATCGAGTCCATCCCTGTCATTATAGCACCCTTAAATAACCTCAAAATACCATCTCCTCTGAAAAATCACTTCAGAAAATTCAAAATCCCGGTCGTCCCCGGTCCGCAGTGGCTGTAGATCACACTTCCCGCTCTCGTAACGCGCACATCCTGCGGCGCGGCGATAGGCTTTACCTCTTCCACAAGGAACTAATATCAGCAGTATCATTGCTGGTCGTATTGATGAAGACACGCCGGCAATCCAGCTCGTCCAGGTGGCTCTTAAAATCATCCAGCACCATCTGAAGTCCCTTCTTGACCGTTCCACGTGTTTTTTTCTTTCACGCCGAGCGTCCCATCGGGGCGAACTTCAATGATGGTGTGAATTTTCAAATCACTACCGGCGATGGCCTGTAAAGCTGTGCAACGCCCACCATTATAAAGGTATTCCATCGTATCGATCACAAATGAACTGCGCACTTTGCCCAACAAAGACAGGAGTTAATGCTCAATTTGCCCTGATGAAAGACCCTTGTCGCGTAATTCGGCAGCGCGCAGAGCCAGTAAGCCAAACCGGTGGAAAGATTGAGCGAATC
>Ga0209777_10000778_pt1 | contig 49519 bp, 43 predicted proteins | sample FrelakmetHBP12HB_FD_187147 | JGI IMG/M metagenome (GOLD analysis project Ga0209777, IMG submission 187147) | Freshwater lake sediment microbial communities from the University of Notre Dame, USA, for methane emissions studies -HBP12 HB (SPAdes)... | ecosystem: Environmental > Aquatic >... | reverse complement strand
CCGACAGGCCGCGGTTGGCGCTCAGGTTGCTTGAATTCTGTGGCAGGCCCGAACCCGCGCTGCCGCCGAAGATGGATGAGATGTCGTCAATGGACTTGGAGAACGTGTACGCGGCCAGGAACTCCAGCCCGTGGCTCATTCTCCGCTCCGTGCGGACCTGCAGGGCGTGATAGCCGCTGTTCGCGTTCGATTCAGCCTGCAGGATGGATGCCGCGTAAACCTGCGTGAACGGTGGGTACGGTAGATAGACCGCGCCGAATTGCGGATAGGGGTACGACCCGGTGCCGAAATCAAACTGGTTACGATCAATCACGTCAGGTAGATGCGTGCCCTTGGAGCCGACGTAAGCAACATCAATCAGCCAGTTCGGCGCCACCTCGTATTGCAGGTCCAGGTTCCACTGCTGCATGTAGCTGCTCTTGAAGTTCGGCGAAATCATCTCGGCCAGGCCCAGGGCGCCCGGCACCGGCATACAAAAAGGCGGCGGGCTCGGAACCAGGCACTGCAACGGCTCAAACGCAATGTTCTGGTAAGAGGTGATGCTGTAGTTCGGCGGGTTGGCCCGCGGAAGGACGCTGAGCTGGAAGATGGACGAGTCAAAGAAGATGCCGTACCCGCCGCGCACCACCCAGCGCTCGCTCTTCAGCGGCCTCCAGGCAAAGCCGACACGCGGACCGAAATTGAGAGCGCCGGCTTTGTAGACGCCCTTTGGAATGCCGTTGGTCCCGGCCTGGAGGAACTGGCAATCCGGTTGTGGCGAACAAGTGGCCGAGTTCGAGCTGAGGTCCGGCACGCTGAACCGGTTGTGCGACTCCACCGGCGGCGTGTTGTACTCGTAGCGCAGACCCACGTTGAGCAGGAAGCGCGGAATGACGTGGATGTCATCCTGGATGTAGGCGCTGACGCCGGTGCTCTTCAGCGTGTTGTTGGTGGTGCCGCTGGGCAGAATTGCGGCAGAGGAAAGTCCCAGCAACAGCTCACTGAGCTGGCACTGAACGCCCGGAGGACACAGGCCGGCGGCGTTCAGCATGCTGCCGTCAAAGATCCAATCGCCGCGCGCCGTGTAGTCAACATAGTCATTGAGCCGAATGATGCGAACGTCGCCGCCGATCTTGAGCTGGTGGCGTCCTGAGGTCCAGCTCAGGTTGTCAGCGGCCTGGATGGTGGTGTCATAGCGGTCCTGCGGGTAGTTGATGGGTTCGCCGATCCCGTCGTACCCAGCTATGTTCACGGACGGGTAGCCAAGGTCCACGGGGCGGGTAAGTCCATCCGGGAAACCGAAGGGGGCGCCAAGCGCCGAGTTCCAGTCGGTGCCCATGTTCTGCTGGAAGTATCCCACGCGGATGCGATTGACTCCGACGCGGAATTCGTTGGCCATGTTCGGGCGAAATACATGCGTCCAGGTCACGCCGCCGTTCTGCCCCGTGTTCTTGGTGTTGCTGCCGTAGCCAGGCAGCGAGGTGAAGGAGTTCACCGGATCGAACGGGTTGAAGCGATTCTCGTCGAACAGTGAGTAATGGAATGACAGCGTGGCGCCGCTGCTGGCGTGGTGATCCACCTTCGCCGAAACGAGGTTGACCGTGTTGCGGATGGACGGCGCCGAAACGTACTGGTTCCAGGTCGCTTGCGGACCGCCGTTGCTCACGTTGGCCTGCGGGTAAAGGCCCTGGATCGCAAAGCCGGCCGGGTTCGCAGGTATGCCGGTGAAGCCGGAGACCATACCCGCCCAGAAGTTGGCTATTCCCCAGTCGTCCTGCGAGGGCACGGTGGCGATGCGGGTGTTCGCCTGGCGCAAGCGCAATCCCTCATAAGAGACGAAGAAGAAGGTCTTGTCCTTCACGATGGGGCCGCCCAGCGTTCCGCCGAACTGGTTACGGTCGAGACGTGGGATCGGGCCACAGGTGCCGGCGATGGAGGACGGAGTGCACTCCGGACGGTCAAAGTAGTTCTTGGCGTCCAGGTGGCGGTTGCGCAGGAACTCGAACACTCCGCCGTGGAACTGGTTGGTGCCGCTCTTCAGGATGACGTTGATCTGGGCGCCGCCGGCGCGGCCGAATTCCGCCGAGTAGTTTCCCGACTGCACCTTGAATTCCTGGATGGCGTCCACCGAAGGCAGCACCACGTACTGGTTGATGTACGGGTCGTTGTTGTCCACGCCGTCGAGCACGAAGTTGTTCGACTGTTCGCGCGCGCCGTTCACGCTGATGGCGCCGCCTTCCGTCGAGTTCTCCGAGCCCTGCACGGGCGCATGGCTGCCCGGGACCAGCAGAGTAAAGTTGAGAAAGTTGCGTTCGTTGAGCGGTAGCCCGTGCACCTGGTCGGGCTCCACCACCTGTCCCTGCTCGGAGGTGTCCGTCTGCACGATGGGCGGGGTCTCCGTGACCTTGACCTCTTCGTTGGGCACGCCCACCTGCATGGTGAAGTCCACGCGCACCGTCTGGTCAACGTCCACCAAAATGTCGCTGGAGACACTGTGACGGAAGCCCTTCTGCTCCACGGAGACGGCGTACGTCCCCGGCGGAAGAAGCGCCACGGTGTAGTCGCCGTCACCATTGGTTTGCACTTCGCGAATCGCGTTCGTGTCCTGGTTGCGCACCGTGATTCTGGCTTTCACGATCACGGCGCCGTGGGGATCCGAGATCGTCCCCGTTATCGTCCCCGTGGGGCCCGAAGCCATCAGCGGAGTGAGGAAAATACAGACCATCAGAAAGAATGCAATTGGGAGCCAGCGAGTGCTCATCGTTATGTTCCTCCGAGAGTAGCCCAGCAAGAAGCCGGGCTGCGCTGCATGATGCGAACTTCAGTACTGGAAGACCGATTTAACAAATTGTAACCCCGGCGGGGAAATCTGCAACCCAAAGGTGAGGTTTCGCGCTAGCACGTTAAATGCCACATGGCACCGGCAAAATACAGTCCCGCGGCAGGCTATAATGTCGGGCGCTCCAATACCGTGAGGTTCTGCTGCTTCTGGCATGGGAGGCCCATGGCAACCACTCAGAGCTGGCCGGAATTCGCCTGGACAGCGGAGATGCCGCTGCTCACCAACCGCTTCTTCCTCTATGACGCGCTGAAGCTCTTCTTCTGGACCGCGATCAGCATCTTCGTCCTGCTGTTCGTCACGTTCGCGCTCGGCGGCTCGCTGGAGCATCTTCCGCCAATCCTGGAGATGTTCGGCATCATTCTCGCGGTTCTTGTCGTCCTCTTTGCGCTCATTGCCCTGGTCTTCTTCGGCAACCATTACCCCATGGCCTTCCGCATCACGCCCCGCGGCATCGGCTGGATGACTCTCAGCCGTCGTGCACGCGCCGCGGACCGCGTGGCAATCGTGGCAGGAATCCTGAGCGGCAACCCCGGGGCCGCGGGCGCCGGCATGATCGCCGCGTCCCAGGAGTCCGGCTGGCTGCAGTGGGGCCAGCTCTGTCGGGTGAAGAAGCACCCCGACGTGCGTGTCATCAGCCTGATGAACACTTGGCGGGTGGTGATTCGCCTCTACTGCACGCCGGAGAACTACGCGTACGTTGCGCAACTGCTGGACTGGTACTTCTCCGCGACTCACCCGTACCCTTCGGCAGTGCGGCGCTAGGCGGACACCGCCGAGGCCCCCGATCTGCCACCTCGCACGCCGCCAATGATGCGCTACACTACTGCCGTCGGTGCAATGCGCGGGCCTGTAGCTCAACGGTTAGAGCAGGGGACTCATAATCCCTTGGTTGGGGGTTCGAATCCCTCCGGGCCCACCAGAATCTTCCTGACCCCATGTGTCATACTCGCCTCGCAATTTCCGGTGAGCGATGTCTTACTTGTTCATTTCGGCAGAATTCGGAATCTTTGGAATCGAGGAGAGAAACTCATGTCGCATTCATGGCTGCGAACAATGCTGCTCATCATGCTTTTCGGAGTTCCGCTCTTCGCCCAGGACTCCAAGCCGGAGCTCAGCAAGACGCCTCTGAGCGCCGATCAGATCGCCGTCTATCGCACCTTCCTGGCGTCGTACGACAACGGCTCAGACGGCATCCTCAACCTCGGCGACCGCACCACGCAGCTCGACTTCACTTCTCCGCGCAATGATGTGTCCGGCAGCAAGTGTCTGGAGGGCGTCACGCTGGAGCATCCCCAAGACGCCATCACGGTCATCCACCGCTTCGAACCGAACAGCTTCGACGGCAACCGGGTGCGGCTGGTGGATGCAGAGAAGCAACACCGCCTCATCCGCGAGCACGATCCGAGCTTCGCCATGGGGCAGGGCCGCTCGGCGGAGGACGCAGTCGGCGCCGCCTTCGCTTCGGGGCTGCTTCAGTTCTCTGAGGTGATCTTCGACGCCAAGCATGAATATGCGGTGATGAGCTTCAGTTTCGTCTGCGGCGGCCTCTGCGGACACGGAGGCGTCGTCGTCTTCCAGAAGGTGGACGGCGTTTGGAAGCAGCTCAACCGACCCTGCTCGCAGTGGATCTCTTGACCCGGCGGCAGAGCGCTCGCCGCACCCGCTGACTCCAGCGAGCATGGAATGCAGAATGCCCGCATGGTTAGAACCCGGTTCAAATTGGAAATTGTCCGTTCCTGCACTTCTTCCAGAGAAGTCACGGACTTTTCATCCTATCTTCGCCGGCCTTTAAGAAAGGTTCTGCTAGGCTGCCAATAGGCTCAGAGAAAGGTCCCCAGCGGTGCACCCAGCACGCGCGACGCGTGCCCGCTCCTGCCCGACTGGCGGTCGGCAATGCTCACCAAGTGTGCTAATCCGAGATGCACCCGCTCCTTCCGCCTGCTCGGCGAAGGCCGCCTCTACCAGGTAGAGACGCAGCCTGACGCTTCACGCGCGGCGGACGGCGAAAGAAAAGTCCCGCAGTATGAACGCTTCTGGCTATGCCCGCAGTACGCCGCGAGCATGACGCTCGGCGTAGATCGCCTGCGCCACGTGCAGGTCATCCCTTTGCATCGAAATGCTCACCAGGCAGCGGAACAGGCTGCATCGCTCACCCCTGCCGCTTCCCTGCCTCTACCGTCCCCGCCTGCGTGGGCGCAAACTCAAGTATCGGCTCGCGATACTTCCCCGTGATCCCCGCCCACCGGATGCTGAGCATCTCCACGCCCATGCGGATGCCGTCGGCGAGCGGGCTGAGCTTTGAGCGGTCGTCGTGCGCCCATTCCACCGGCACCTCCGCGAGCTTCAGATCGAAGCGGCGCGCGATGAAGAGCACTTCCGGGTCGAAGCCCCAGCGCTCGATGCGCTGCCTGGTGAAGATGACCTTGGCGGCATTGCGGGTAAATGCCTTGAACCCGCACTGCGTGTCGCGGTAGGGCAGGCCGAGGATTGCGCGGAGAAACAGGTTGTAGAGCCTGCCGACGATCTGGCGCAGCAACGACTGCCGTCGCTTCTGCAGCTCCTTCTCCTTCCAGCGCGAGCCGAAGGCAACGTCCGCCCCCTGTGCCAGGGCCTGCAGCAGCTTGGGCGCCTCTTCGATCGGCGATGAAAGGTCGGCATCGGTGAAGAGCAGCACGTCGCCGCGAGCATTCAACATGCCGTTGCGCACGCTGTAGCCCTTGCCGCGGTTCCCGGGGTTCTCCAGCACGCGCATGTTGCGGTGGCGCGCAGCATAGCCGGCAAGCACTCCTCCGGTGTTGTCGTGCGAGCCGTCGTTGACGGCGATGACCTCCGCCTCGATGCGCTGGTCATGGAGGAAGCGGAATATCCGCTTCAGCGTATGCCCGATGCGGTCACCTTCGTTGTAGGCCGGAATGATGATGGAAAGCAGGGACGCCTCCGCGCAGGGGGCATGCACGGCTGCGGCACACGCCCTGCGACAGTTTGCCCTACGCGGCGCGGTCACGCAATGCCAACATGGCGAAGAACTCGCGCATCAGCGGCGTGTTATCCACGTGGCCGTCCACCACCAGGATTCGTGGTGTGCGCTTGCGTGCATGTTCTTGCATCACATCGGAGTCAGAGCCACTGACCCCCGTTAAGGTTCCCCGCGGAGTCCCCACCCTGACAGCTGACGAACGTCCGATGAATTACGAATGAATTCTGCTCCCTACCGGTTGCGGATGCTCCGATTCCGAGCTAGCCTCCTTTCCATGCGGACACTTTCTATTCGCCTGCTGCCCCTCTCCGTGCTGCTGCTGCTCGCGGCGACTGCCTTCGCCCTGCAGAAACCCAAGGTCATCACCTTCGGAAAACCCTACTCGGTCAAGCTCTTCATCGGTCCGGATGAAGACAACACGGTGCCGATGAAGATACGCTCGCTCTCCGTGGACGGTCGCATCCGGGAATTCACCACCGGCGAGTCGCATGAAATTACCGATCGAATCTTCGCCGTGCGCCGCGCCTATCGGCTCAATAACTCTTTGCCCGAAGACGAATCCAAGGTGCCCGATTGGATCTGGCAGCGCGGTGGCTGGCTGATGGTGGATCGGCTCAATGGGCGCGTCTCGCAGTTGAAGCTGGTCAACTTCGACTCCTTCTATTCGGAGGCTTCCTGGTTCCGCGACTACGTAGCCTACTGCGGAGTGAGTGACGCCGGAGACAAGCTCTACGCCGTAGTGGTGCAGTGGGGCGCGCGCAAGCCCCTCCTGATGAAGGAGCTCGGCACGGTGCCGGAGAAGAGTGAGACACCCGAGAGCTACTGCGAGGCGCCCGTCTGGGAGCGCAAGCCCACCCGCGTGATCTTTCGTCCGAGGCAGAGTGAGAAGTTCAGTTATACGGTCTTCAGCCATTCGGTGGATGCGCAGCCCGGCAGCACAGACGAAGAGTAGACAGCCACAACCCCCGCCACGGATTTTCACGGATTAACGCGGATCGGACGAAGCAGCGAAGGGTCACGAGCTACGAGCTGATTGCGGTTTGCTTATTGCTCGCCCTTCTCCAGACTCTCGTAGTAGCGCTCTCCCGCGCAGCCGCGGCACAGCACCCGCCCCTCACGCCGCACTTCACGGCGAAAGTTGATGCCCTCGCCGCATTCGTCGCAGGTGATGCGTTCGCCCTTGTGGCCGGGCAGCTCCTCCGGCGGCAGCACCACCTTCACCCACTCCGCGGAGAACAGCTCATCGTCGCTCAGCTCGCGGTAGGCCGCCATCTGCTGCTGGTTCTTGCTCTCGAATTCGGGATGCAGTTGCCGCGCCCGCTCCTTGCTGGACTCGCGCGTCACCACGCGCACCGCGCGTCCGGCGGTGGCGTCCACGAAGGTCGCGGCCATCTTGCCCCAGTCGCGGAACTTGAGCGCGCGTTTGCCCAGGCGGCAGCCGGTCACCATGGCGATGGCGTCGGCGGCGCAGCGGTCAATCTCGACGAAGGTGACGGTGCGCTTGCGGTCGGCGCCCTTCGGGTCGCTGATGCCCAGCACGCGCAGTCCATCAAGCGCCATGCGCACGCCCAGCACCTGCCCGGCACACAGGTGCCCGTGGGCCACCTCGGCATCGCGCAAGAGCTTTTCCAGGGAAGGGATCGGCATGGTGGATACTATCGGGCCGCGCAGGGCGGCACGTCACTTCGACGGGTGCTTTTTCAGGAACGCGTCGAGCTTGTCCAGTGACTCCGGCTTGAACATCTCCTCGCTCAGACCGGTGTTGAAGTGCGCGGCGTCGATCGTGAAGGTGGACTTGGTGTCACCCTTCGCCAAACTCATCTCGATCTTTCGCGCGCCCCAGATTCCCGAGACGTGCTTCAACTGGCTGGCGTGGTAGCGCCGCAGCAGTTGGCCCTGCTTGTCGTAGAGTTCAGCGTACAGGATGACCGGAACATCCTGCGCCACCCAGTAATAGGTGAACCCGTACTGCGAGAGTCCCACAGCCGCCGGAGTCGCCTCCACCTTGAAGGTCTTATGGCCCTCGATGACGTCCTCGTCCTTCAGGTATCGGTAGGTGAAATCGTCGAGCACGCGCTCGGCGATGTCCTCGTAGGTGAAATCGCTGCCGGCAAACGGTTCGGCGCGGTCGCGCTGCGCCACCGGCCGCACCCGCTGCGTCGCGGGCAGGTAGATGAACTGCCGGTCGGCCTCGGCCTTGCGGTTGATGGAGAGCAGGACCACGCCCTTCATCTCCAGTGGATCGGTGAATCGCGCCAGCGTGCGGCTGTCTCCCGGCGCACCCAGGCGGTAGAGCACAAACTTCTTCTGCTGGATCGCACCGCCCCGGCTGCCTACCTGCATCGTGATTCGTAGCGTCATATCACGGCTCGTATCCTGCTGATAGACGCTCGCCATCAGTTCGCGCGCGAACTTTGTCTGCGCCGCCGCGTCCGCAAGGAGCGCGAAGCCGCCGATCAGCAGAACCGCGCCGGCCAGCGCATATCTATTCATAGCCAATCGCCTCGATGACCTGCATGCGTGCCGCGCGCCGCGCCGGCCACCACCCCGCCAGCAGAGACCCCGCCGCCACCACCGGCACTGAAGCCACCACCAGCAGCGCGGGGAAGTAGAACGGAATATAGTAGCCCGCCAACACCCCTGAGACTGTGTGCGACAGGAACGCGATGTTGAACACCGCGGCCAGCGCGCCAACCAGGACGCCGGCAATCGAGATCGCCACCGCCTCCAGCAGCACCAGCTTGCGCACCTGCGAGCGCAGGCCGCCGATGGCGCGCACGATGCCAAGCTCGCGCTGCCGCTCGCTGACCGAGATGAGGAGCGTGTTCATAATGCCCAGCATTGCCACCAGCACCGCGATCACAAGCTGCATGTAGTTCAGCATGAAGAAGCGGTCCACCAGCCCGGAGACCCAGCGCTTGAACTCGCCGTTGGTATAGACGAACACACGCGTGTTCGCCGTGAGCCGTCGCACCTCGCGCTTCACCTGCGCGGCGTCCGCGCCGGGGAGCAGGTTCACATCCACAAAGTCCACCGCGCTATCTCCCCACCGCGACTTGAAAAGGGCGCGGTCAACGAAGAGCGTCCCTTTCTCAGAGCGGTAGTCATCGAGCAATCCCACGATGGGAAGCTCGAGCGCGCCCGTGGGAGTCTCCAAGTGCACCGAATCTCCCACTCTCATCCCCCATCGCGCGGCAAAGTTCCGCGAAGCGACAACGCCTTCGCCATACAGCAGACGCTCCCGGGCGCGGCTGCCCAGGCCGCCGTCAATGGCATCCGCGGCGCGCGCCAGGAAGCCGTCCATCTCGATGGCGCTCAGCGTGGCGGCATCTCCGTGATACGGCACCGAGATCAGCCGGATGTTCTCCACCCGCTTCACTCCCGGCAACGCGGCGATGCTCCGCCCCAGCTCCTCGCTGAGGTGATACGAGGGCGAGCGCATGAACGGCGAGGCGGCCACGAAGAGGTCGGCGTTCAGCACCTGGCCCATCCAGCGGTCAATCACCTGCCGGTAGCTCTGGATGTAGGCCGCGGTGGAGTAGGCGAACATCAGCCCGATCATCAACGCACCCACCGTCGCCGAGCTGCGCCGTGGCGACTGGATCATTGCGTCCATGGCCAGCGCGCCCTCCGAGCCCGCCGCCCAATCCATCAGCGGACGCAGCGCCCGCGCCGTCAGGTGAACGATCTTCGGCAGCAACAGAACCAGGCCGAGCAACACCGCGCCGGCATAGGCGAATTGCGCGTTCAACCCGCCGCGCGCCGAGGTGAAGTAGATCAGCAGCAGCCCTGCGGTCACCACGAATGCACCCGCGCTCACCCGGCCCCAGCCCAATACCTTTTCGGATTGCCGGCTCTCCACGTTATGCAGCGCCAGCACAGGGTCGAGCCGCGATGCCGCCCGCGCCGGAAGCCACGCCCCCGCCAGCGAAGCCGCCACGCCGAGCAGCAGCGAGGTGACGGCCAAGCCGACTTGAAATGCAGCGTGCTCCGGCGACGCCGCTACACCATAGGCCGCCCCCGCGATGCTGCCCATCATCCTCGCTGTCCCTGAAGCCAGGTAGAACCCGCCGGCGATTCCCAGCGCTGAACCCACCAGCGCCACCAGGCAGGCTTCGGCTAGGAACATCCGCAGGATGTTCCTGCGTTCGACCCCGGCCGCGCGCAGCACTCCGATCTCCTTCCAGCGCTGGTTCACCGCAATGCTGAAGGAGTTGAAAATGATGAACACGCTCACCAGCAGCGAGACGAAGCTGGTGATCGTCATCCCCGCGCGCATCGCGGTCACGCTGTTCTCCAGTGCCTCGCCCCGCACCTCCGGCCGTAGCACCTCGATGCCGGGGCTCAACTGCGCGCGCAAGCGCTGCTGCACAACCTCAATGGGGATGCCCGCGGAATTTGTCAGGTCTATGCGATCGAAGTTGCGTCCCCGGCCGAAGACCACCTGCGCGGAGTACACATCCATGGCGGCGATGTTGCCGCCGAAGATTTCGCCGATCCCGGTCGGCTGGAATAATCCCCTGACGACAAACTCCTTGTGGCCGTCGGCGGTATAGAGCGGCAGCGTGTCCCCAACCTTCAGTCCGTGTCGGGCGGCAAAACTGTGCGAGAGCAGAATGGAGTTCGGCTGTGCCAGGTAGAGGAGGGGGTCGGCGATCTCCGTCTGGGTGGGATCGAATTCATAATCACGCAACTGCCGGTCGCCGGTGGTGTCCACGCCCAGCACCAGCAGGCTGCCCTCATCGGCATAACCGGTCTGCGCAATCACCTCGATGACCGGCTCGGCCAGGCGCACGCCCGGCGTAGCCCGGACTGTGTCCAGTACCTGCTCGGGGAATCCCGACTCGCCGGCGGTGACCTGCAGAGTCGCCTTCCCCGCCAGCTTTTCCACGGTTGTCTTCAGGGAATCGAGCAGTGCAGCGTTTGCCGTGCGGATGGCGAAGAAGACGCCCACTCCCAGCGCGATGCTCAGCGTCGTCAGCAGAACGCGCAGCTTGTGCGAGCGCCATTGCCGCAGCGTGATGAAGAGCAGCGTGCCCAGCATCGCTATGCCGTTCCCGTAATACGTCTTCTGGAGCGCTTGTCTTTGAGGATCTGTCCGTCGCGCATGGTCACAATCCGTCCGCAACGGCGCGCGACGATCTCGTCATGCGTGACCATCAGCACGGTGCAGCCACGTTCCCGGTAGAGGTCGTCCAGCAGGCAGAGAATCTCCTCGCCGGTGGCGGAGTCCAGGTTTCCGGTGGGTTCGTCGCCCAGCAGCAGGCGCGGCTCGAACACCAGCGCTCGTGCGATGGCGACCCTCTGCCGCTCTCCGCCGGAGAGTTCATCCGGCCGGTGCGTGGCGCGGTCTCCCAGGCCGGTCCGCGCCAGCAGGGCGCAGGCACGGCGCGTGGCTTCGCTTCGCGAAATGCCCTGCAGACGGAGCGGCAGCGCGACATTCTCGAGCGCGGTGAGGGTTGGAAGCAGGTTGAAGGTCTGGAAGATCATCCCGATCTTCTCGCGCCGCAGGCGGGTGCGAGCATCGTCGCTCAGGTCGCTGAGCGCGACCCCCGCCACCTTCACCGTGCCGGAAGTCGGCTGGTCAAGGCCGCAGATCATGTTCAGCACTGTGGTCTTGCCGGAGCCCGAGGGGCCCATGAGCGCCAGCCGCTCGCCGGGCGCCACCTTCAGGCTGAAGTTGCGCAGGGCCCTGACCTTCCCGCCTGCGCCGTAACTCTTGGAGACGTCCGTCAGCTCAATCATGGATGCCGCATAGCTCTTCCGCGAATAGGCTTCATGCGTTCGCGGATCAGTCGGCGTTGCCCGCGCTCCGCTGCTCGCCAAGCTCGTCCAGCTTCACCCAGAAGTCCGGCCGCGAGAGACGGCAGCGCGCCGAAGGCGTGGCGTAGAGCTCGCTCTTTGCCATGTCCTCCCAAATCTCGCGCAGCGGTTTTTCGCGGACGTTGCCGAAGGAGTGCGGCGTGAAGTCGCACGGCGAGACATCGCCATTGGCGCGCAGATGCAGCTGCACCATTGCAGCCGGACAGCCTTCTGCGACGCACGGATAGGCGATGCTGGCGAACATCGTCTGGTGGATCACCCGTGGGTAGTCGGGCTTCTCGCCATAGACGCGCCTGAATTCAATGATCTTGTCGGCTTCGGCATCGGAGAGCAGGCAGTCGCGCTGCCCATCAAGCCGCCCGGTCGGAATCACGTCAAAGAGGAACACTTCCAGCACGCCCAGTTCGCGCGCCAACTCCATGGTGGCGTCCATGTCGCCGTTTTGCAACTTCTCATGGGTCACGAAGGTCGAGACGCCGGTCAGGATGCCGGCCTTGCGGGCGCGCCTCAGCCCGGCCGTGGCCTTGGCAAACAACCCGGGGCGATCGCGGTTGGCATCGTGCCGAACAGCATCGGGAAAATCGAAGCTCACGAAGACGCCATAGAGTCCCGCCGCCTTCAGCCGCGCCACCACGGACTCGCTCAGAAACTCCCCGTTGGAGAACAGCGTGCAGACGCTCTTTGAACGATCCACCGTCGCGACGAGGTCATAGATCTTCTCGAAGAGCAGCGGCTCGCCGCCGGTCAGCACCACGCAGGTGGTGCCCAGCTCAACCGTCTCCTCGATCGCCCTCTTGAGTTCGGCGCAGGTTAGTGCGCCATCGTTGTGCTTCGTGGCTTGCTGGTAGTCCACTGCGGAACAGTGCCCGCAGTCGCACTGGCAGTTGTACGTCACCGCGATGGTGGCCACGTGCGGCGTCCGGGCGAGCGTCACCACGCCCGGCGCGCTGCTCTGCACCATGTTGTCCACGATCTGCCGGATCCTGCGCCGCGTGGCCGGCGCTCCCATCGGCGGCGCGACCAGCGAGAACGCCTTGTAGCCGCCCTCAACCTCCGCCAGCGCCTTGCCGCCGGCGTAGTAATCCTCCTGCGCGCGCCGGTAGCGCTCCATGCCGTTGCGGATCGCGCTTCTTTGCCAGGATGCCAGCGGTGTGCTCATAGGCTGCCCGCCGCAGTTCGCAAGTCGCCGGCCGGCATCTTCGCCTGCCGCCGTCCGGCGCAAATAGACACCAAGCCCATCAAAGCAAAAATCTCCATCCTCAGTCGCTTTCCTTGAGAATTTTGAAAGCAGCCCGGCGGCCTGCAGCCGTCGGGCTATAAGTCCTAAGCAGTATTGGCGCTGAATTATACCTTGAGAGTTGGGGAGGACAATGCGTTTTCTGCCCCAGGGGGGCACACATGACGCTCTAGATTTCGATTGACAAATGTCAGACCTGTCTTTCCTGCCACTCCTCGTACCAGGCCATTTGGATGGCCTCGAGCTTGCTCTCGTTCGAGCTTCGCGGGTCGTCATTGAAGCCCACCAGCTCCACGACCTTCTTGTGCAGGTCGGTGAATCGCAGCTCCAGCGGGTTTTGCTCGGGAAACTTCTCCGCCAGCGCGTAGCCGATGTCGTCAGGGTCGTTCCACGTCAATTCGTTCAGCATGTCGTTCTCGTTCTCAGTTCCCAGTTAAGCAACCCGTTCTCACTTCTCAGTTAGGATCAAGAGCAGAAGAACCGATCTTCTGGCGGTCCAATCGGCAATCGGCAATCATTAGTCACCAATCTTCAATATTCATTGTTCGATTTCAATATTCAATCAAAGACTGCTGCCGCCGCCCTCGCTGATGTAGTTGCGGTTCCACGACGGGATCTCCACCACGACCTCGCCCGGCTTCTCGATGACCGCCTGGCACCCCAAGCGCGACTCTAACTGCAGGTCCGCCGCCATGTCCAGCCGGTCAGCCTCGTCGTCGTCCACCTCGCTGAGCAGCTCCTTACCCTTCTTCACCACCACGTGGCAGGTGGTGCAGGCGCAGTTGCCGCCGCAGGCGTGCTCAAGATGAAGGCCGAAGTTCAGCGCCACGTCCAGCAGCGACTCGCGCTTTCCGTGCTCCTGGTACTCCAGCTTGCCATGCTCGAATTCCACCGTCTTTCCGATGGGCAGGAATGTCACGCGCACGGTGTTCGGCCCCAGCGCCTCCGCCGTGGCGGCGTTTCCGGATTGTGTCTTCTCATCCGTCATCAATCGCTCTCTTGCTAATGGAACTCTGCCTTGCTGATTGGGTGCGGCGGCGCCGGCCCCTCGCCCACGTCGGCTGTCTCCATGCTCTTGCCCTTCAGCGCGCTGCTTACCGCGGTGTCCATCATCCGCTCGGCCAGGCGCATGGTGGCCTGGTTGAGGGCGTCAATCGCCCGCCGGATCGCGGCGTAGTCCTCGCCGGGAGTTACGCGCTTCATCTCGCTCTCCAACCGGGCAATCGTTTCGCGCTCTTCTTTCGTCAGCTCCCGCCACGCAGCGTTGCCGCGCGCTTTGCCGAGAGCTGTGAGGATGTTCTCCGCTTCGTTGCGAGCCTCGATCACCTGGCGCTGCCGGAAGTCCTCCTCGGCGTAGTCGAACGATTCGAGGATCATCTGCTCCACCTGGTCGTCGGTCAGGCCGTAGCTCGGCTGCACCTCGATCTCCGCCTGCTTGCCGCTGCGTTGCTCGCGCGCCGAAACGTGCAGTATGCCGTTGGCGTCAATCAGGAAGCGCACTTCGATGCGCGGCAGCCCGGCCGGCATTGGCGGGATGCCCTTCAGGTCGAAGCGCGCCAGCGAGCGGCAGTCCTTGGCCAACTCGCGCTCGCCCTGTAGCACGTGGATGGCGACGTTGGTCTGCCCCTCCACCCCGGTGGTGAACTGCTCGGTGGCGGAGGCCGGAATCGTCGAGTTGCGATGAATGATCTTCGCCACCACGCCACCCAGGGCCTCGATGCCCAGCGAGAGCGGCGTCACGTCCAGCAGCAGCATGTCCTGCGTCGCCGCAGAGCCGCCTCCGAGGATGTTTGCTTGCACCGCAGCGCCGAGCGCCACAACCTCGTCGGGATTCAGTTCGCAGTGCGGTTCGCGTTGGAAGAGTTCGCGCACCACCGCTCGCACCAGCGGGATCCGCGTGGAGCCGCCTACCAGCACCACCTCGTCAATCTGAGCCGGCTCCAACCCGGCGTCGCGCATCGCGTGGCGGCAGGGGCCGAGGGTGCGCTCCACGATGGGCGTGATCATCTCCTCGAACATGGTGCGCGTCAGCTCACGCTGGTACCTGCGACCGCCCGGCAGTTCCAAGTCAATCTTCGTCTGTTCGTTCGCGCTAAGCGCGATCTTGGCCTCAATCACCGCCTGCCGGATGCGCTGCACCGCCTCGCCGTTGCGACGCAGATCCAGGCCCATGTCACCGCGGATGTCGTCGAGCGCCAGCGTGATCAGCAGGTTGTCAATGTCGTCGCCGCCGAGATGGGTATCGCCGTTGGTGGCGATGACCTCGAAGATCCCCTCGTTGAGCTTCAGAATGGAGATGTCGAACGTCCCGCCGCCGAAGTCATAGACGGCCGCAACGCCGTTATGCTTCTTCTCCAGCCCATAGGCCAGGGAGGCCGCAGTCGGCTCGTTGACCAGCCGCAGCACCTCGAGGCCGGCGATGCGCCCGGCGTCGCGCGTCGCCTGGCGCTGCGCGTCGTTGAAATACGCCGGCACTGTGATGACTGCCTTGCTGACAGGCTCGGCGAAGAAGCGCTCGGCGTTTCGCTTGAGCTGGCGCAGAATGTGCGCCGAGATCTCCGGCGGCGTGAAGGTCTTGTCCCCGAGCTTGATGCGCAGCACTTCGCCAGGCTGCAGGTCATCTGCGAGCCGGAATGGGAAAAGCGCCAGCTCTTCCTGCACGTCCTCCAGCCCGCGCCCCATCAGCCGCTTCACGCTGTAGACGGCGCGCTCCGGGGTGTTGATGAGCGCGGCGCGCGCCGCACTGCCCACCACCGGGTGACCATCGGCGTCCAGTGCCACCACCGATGGCACCAGGTTCAGTCCGTCCGTGCCCGGAATGATCGCCGGGCGCTCGCCCTCCATGTAGGCAACGAGCGAGTTGGTGGTGCCCAAGTCTATGCCAATGATGCGGTCCATGGTCAGATTTCTTCGTTCACGTCGCGGACGAGGTTGCGGATATAGCTGCGCCGGTTGAGCACATCGAGCATCTTGCCCAGCACCCGTTCGCGGTCGGTCGCGCCAATCAAGCCGCGCGCCACCAGGGCGTCCCAGTCGCTCCACGCGCCGTGCAGCTCGGTCATCAACGCCGCCATGCGCTCCTCGAGTGAGGCCTTCATCTGCTGCAACTGCTGCGCCACGTCTTCGTCACGCTCGCCCAGCTTGCGATTGGCGCGGGCCTCCTCCAGCAGCATGTTCAGCTCAAAGACCTCTTCCAGCATCTCCGGCGGTACGCTCTGCTTCTTCTGCTCGCCGCTGGCGCGCGCCTTGTCGGTCGCCGCTTTCGATTGTTCTTCGAACTCGACTCCCTCAAGTTGCAGCAGGTACTCGCTGCGGCTCACAGGGTCGCGCAGCGTGCGGTAGGCGTCATTGAGCTGCGAAGTGAGCTCCAGGCTCCACTCCTGCTCCCGCTCGGCGCTGCGCGCGAAGACGTCGGGATGAAGCTTGCGGCTGAACTTGTAGAACTCGCGCTCCAGCGCCGCCTCGTCGAGGTCCAACTTGCGCGGCAGCCCGAAGAAGCTGAAGTAATCCGCCGGCATGGGCGGCTGCACCTTGCCGCAGGAGCGGCAGAAGCGCGTGGCGCGCATGTCGCCGCAGTTCCAGCACTGATGCTGCGGATGGTGCGTCTCTTCCACCTGCAGCGCGACTTTGGTTTCAGGTTCCGCCATGTCCTATGAGAACGAGGTGCCGCAGCCGCACGACTTCTGCGCGTTGGGGTTTTGGAAGACGAAGCCCTGGTGCATCAGCGTCTCTTCCCACTCCAGCGTCACGCCGGCCAGGTAGATGAAGGACTTCGGATCCACGAAGACGCGCACGTCCTCGAACTGAAAGACGCGGTCGCGCTCGCGGGGATGCGTGTCGAACTTGATGACGTAGCTCATCCCCGAGCATCCCCCGCCCTGCACGCCCAGTCGCAGCCCGCCCTCCGCGGGCGAGATGCCTTCTTTCTGCAGCGCCGCGCGGATGTGCGCCACCGCCTTCGGCGTCACCTCAATGCCCTTCGTCGGGGCCGCCGGCTGTTGTCCAATCGGTGTCGTCTCCATGTCGCCTCTCCCGGCAGCGCGGCTTCCGTTACTCCGCGCCGCTGTGCTTCTTCTTCCAGTCACCGATCGCCGCCCGGATGGCGTCCTCGGCCAGCACCGAGCAGTGGATCTTCACCGGCGGCAGCGAGAGCTCCTTCACGATGTCCGTGTTCTTGATCTCGAGCGCCTCGTCCACCGTCTTGCCCTTCACCCACTCGGTAGCCAACGACGAGCTGGCAATCGCCGAGCCGCAGCCGAAGGTCTTGAACTTGGCGTCCTCAATGACATTGGTCTCCGGGTTGACCTTGATCTGCAACTTCATCACGTCACCGCACTCCGGCGCGCCCACCAGCCCCGTGCCCACGCTCTCGCTCGCCTTATCCAGCGAGCCGACGTTGCGCGGGTTCGTGTAGTGATCCAGTACCTTGTCACTGTATGCCATCCCAACTTCTCCTTCTGTTCTTTCGGTTCGCTCGCCTCCCCACGAGGCGATGATTGCACTCCCACTTCTTCCGTGAGCGTCGGGACATTTCTAGTCCCTGACCCCTAGCCCCTAATCCCTGGCTTCAGTGCCCTTCCGTGGTTGCTGCCCAGGAGACCTTGCTCAGGTCCACGCCTTCCTTGTGCATCTCATAGAGCGGCGAAAGCTCGCGCAGCCGCCGGACGGTTTCCACCACCCGCGCCGCCGTGTAATCAATCTCCGCCTGCGTGTTGAAGCGCCCGATGCCGAAGCGGATCGAGCTGTGCGCCAGTTCGTCGCCGGTGCCCAGCGCCTTCAGTACGTACGAAGGCTCCAGCGACGCCGACGTGCACGCCGAACCGCTGCTCACCGCGATGTCGTGAATGCCCATCAGCAGCGATTCGCCCTCGACGAACGCAAAGCTCACGTTCAGGTTCCCCGGCAGCCGGTGCTCCTCGGAGCCGTTCACATAGACCTCGTCGAGCTGCGAGAAGAGCTGTTGCTTCAGGCTGTCGCGCATCGCCCCAAGGCGCACGGCCTCTTCCGCCATATCCTGCTGCGCCAGCTCGCAGGCCTTGCCCAAGCCGACTGCGCCGGGCACGTTCAGGGTGCCGCTTCTCATGCCGCGCTCGTGGCCGCCGCCATCCATCTGTGCGACGAGCTGGACCCGTGGGCTCTTGCGCCGCACGTAGAGTGCGCCCACACCCTTGGGCCCGTAAATCTTGTGGCCGGAGATGGACGCCAAGTCCACGTCGTCGGCAATCACGTTGAACGGCAGCTTGCCCAATATCTGCACCGCGTCGGTGTGGAAGAGCACGCCCTTCTCATGGCAGAGCGCGCCGATCTCCCGAATGGACTGCAGCACGCCGATCTCATTGTTCGCCGCCATGATGGAGACGAGAATCGTCTTCTCATTCATCGCGCTGCGCAGGTCGTCGAGATCAACGCGGCCGTCCTTCTGCACCGGCAGGTAGGTGATGCGGAAGCCGGATTTCTCCAGCCGCTTGCATGTGTCGAGCACGGCCTTGTGCTCCGTCACCTGGGTGATGATGTGGTTGCCCTTCTCGCGGTACATCTCGGCCACGCCCTTGAGCGCCAGGTTGTCGCTCTCGGTGGCGCCGCTGGTGAAGACGATCTCCTTCGCGCTGGCGCCGATGAGCCGGGCGATCTGCTCGCGCGCGCGCTCCACGGCTTTCTCGGCCACCCAACCGAACTCGTGGTTGCGGCTGGCGGCGTTGCCGAAGGTCTCGGAGAAATACGGCAGCATCGCCTCAAGCACCCGCGGGTCCACCCGCGTGGTGGCATGGTTGTCCATGTAGATCGGCAGCTTGATGGCGGTATCCGTGCCCATGATTCTCTTCATCTCCATCGGCCCGCTTGAGGGCGTTACTCTCTAAACTTTGATAAAACTTCGCCGGCCGCGTAGCCAGCCAATCTCTAGCTCCGCAGCGTCACCAGCTCGACCGGCGCGCTCTCCGGAGACTCCGTCAGCTCATGCACCGTCAGTTTGGCCAGCACTTCCTCGATGGTGCGGCTCACCTTGCGCAGCGGCTCGCGCACCGTGCAGTGGCTGCTCTGTCCGCAATCACCCTTCGCAGTGCTGCACGAGGTCAGGAAGAGCGGCCCTTCGATGGCGTGAATGACCTCCAGCGCCGAGATTGAACGCGCATCGCGTGCCAGCACGTAGCCACCGTTCGTTCCCTGCTGCGAGACCAGCAACCGCGCCTTCACCAGCCGCTGCAGGATCTTCGCCAGCGCCTCCTGCGGGATCGAGTACAGCTCCGCCAGGTCCTTGGCGCTGCACGCCTCCGACGCGTGACTCTCCGCCAGATGCCGCATGGCAATCAATCCGTAGTCGGCCTTCTTCGTCAGCTTCAGCATGGCTCTGGCGTGGTCACCTATTGGACGCATTTCCGACTGATTTGGTCGGAAATATATCCGACCATTTTCGTCGCATATTGATCATAGACGGGGTCGAGCCGAAAAGCAACGGAAAACAGCGGGCGGCTGCGCGGCTAAGTTGTTAGGCTATAAAGGCCTACCGATTTAAGTGTTGCAGGGACTCCGTTAAGTAAGAGTCTTCTCCGGTTTCTCTAACTGAGAACTGGGAACCGTTTTCAAGGCGTATGATGCTGCTGAAATCCCTCATCCCTTCGGAGGCCCTATGCGCAGAATGTTCCTCTGCTCCGCTCTCTCCATTCTCCTCCTGGCATTCACTCTGATATCGTCCGCCGCCTGGGCGCAGGCTGCACCGGCACCGGCCAAAGCGGACGACGTCATCTCCCTGCCCAAGCCCACAACCACCGGCGGCATGGCGCTCACCGAAGCGCTTGCCCACCGGCGCTCGATCCGCAGCTTCACGGCAACCCCGCTCACCATCCAGGAGCTCTCACAGTTGCTGTGGGCGGCGCAGGGAATCACCGACCCGAGCGGCAAGCGCACGGCGCCCTCCGCGCACGCGCAGTATTACCTCAAGGTTTACGCGCTGACCGCAGACGGAGTTTTCGAATACCTGCCGCAGGGCCACCAGCTCAAGAAGCTCTCCGCCACGGACGTGCGCCAGACCATCTGCTCACAGGCGCAGGTGAAGGGCGGCGCGGTGGTGCTGCTCATTGCCGGAGACTTTGCGCGGGCACAGAAGAACGCAACGGCCGAAGCGGCCGCGCGCTTCGTGAATCTCGAAGCCGGGCACTGCGCACAGAACGTGCTGCTGCAGGCCACGGCGCTGGGTCTGGGTGCGGTTCCGGCAGGCGGCATTGAGCCGGATAAGATTCAGCAGGCGGTCCCGCTGCCCACGGGTTTCGCGCCCATCTACCTGATCCCGGTGGGCCACCCGAAGTAAGCGGGCATGACAATGCGGGCGGCATGGAGACCGCCCGCTTGAATCGTTTTCAGAACAGCTATGCCCCAGGGGCTAAAGCCCGACTAAAGCTGCGCCCCTGGCGCCGGGCTGAAGCCCGGCTCTACCTCACACCGGCGCCGAGTACCTTAAGAGCTGAGATCGCCGAATCGGAAACGCTTGCTGAACTACTCTTCCTTCAATTGCTGCGAGAGGTAGCGCTCGTAGCCGATCTCCTTGATGAGGTGCAGCTGGGCGTCAAGCCAGTCGGCATGGCCTTCTTCGTCGGCCAGGAGCTTGGCAAACAGGTCGGCGGAAACGTTGTCATTCAGCTCGCGCGACTGTTTCACGGCCGTGTTGTACATCACCACCGCGCCCTCTTCCAGCTTCAGGTCGCTGGCCAGCATGTCGCGCACCGTGGCGCCCACGGTGAGCTTCATGGGCTCCGTCATGTTCGGCGAGCCTTCGAGGAAGAGAATGCGCTCGATCAGCTTCTCCGCGTGTTTCATCTCATCAATGGACTGCTTCTTGATGGACTCGCCGAGCTTCTCGTACTTCCAGTTCTCGCACATCTCGGCGTGAACGAAATATTGATTGATTGCCGTCAGCTCCTCGCTGAGGGCGTGGTTGAGCAGTTCGAGGACCTTCGCATTGCCTTTCATAGCAGTAGATTGTAGCGCGGAAGCGCATTGGCTGGCGAGCGGCGAACCGCCCCCTGCATCCTGGTGCATGCGCCGGGCATCATGACCAGGCAAGAGGAAAAGCCGGAGATGTGCAGCAGTTTCGGACTCCATCATCATCCCGGAAGGCCGGCCAATACTCTTGAAGACGAGTGGTACGGCATCTTCCTGCGCTGGAAAATCCGGCTTTCACGCTGGTACTGGCGCCTGCGCGGAGCAGCAGACCTGTAACTCGCCACTCCGGTTCAGTCCGTTCCCTGCTCAGGCGATGCCCAGCATCCGGTTCAGGAAACCCACGACGTACTTCCACATCAGGTAGTAGATGATGAGCCCGCCGGCTGCGCCGATGACCACCACCGTGTAGGGAAGCTGAGCTCCCTGCGGGGAGACGAATCCATTGGCGTGAAGCGAGTACAAGCCGATCAATCGGCCAACAGTCAGTCCTAGAGGCGCCAGCAGCACCACCAGAAGGGTGCCGTGAACGCCGATGGGGAGCCGCCGCTTGAGGGCCACATAGAGCAGGTTCCATACGCCCCACAGGCTCGGCACAAAAGCCAGCGGAAAGATCATGAAGCGCTCGACGGGAAAAGCCGGAACCACTCCGCAAACGTAGCGCACGAATGCAAAGCTGCAGACGGCGAGCATCACGACGATGGTGGGCACGAACGTCCCCGCCATATAGGCCCGTAGATAAGGATGTGTGTTCATAAGTTCCTCCCTAGATCTGGTAGAACAACAGCAAAATGGACTGAGGCGCGATGAGGAGGAGCACGACCGCGGCGCCGGCTAGCGCCCAGTCCCACCAGGGTACGGCGTGCGGACGGCTTTCGAGCCGCGCTCGCATCCGCGGCCAGAGGTCCCGCTCGAGTTCGCCGCTCACCGGCGGCAGATTCTCCCGCAACTGCGCTTTCAACCACTTCTCGTCATTCGCGTTCATGGCTCCATCCCCAACTGCTTCAGTCTGGTTCTGAGCTGCCGCGCAGCTCTGAAGACGCGCAGCTTCACCGCGCTTTGTGAGATTCCGAGCGCCTCGGCAATCTCGCCATAGGATTGTTCCTCGATCAGCGCCAGCGTTGCCGCCACGCGCAGCTTTGGTGAGAGTTCGACGAATGCCTGTTCCACCGCCTGGCGCGTAGCCAGCTTCACGTCGGCGGCGCTTGCGGCCGCGTCCGGCGGATCGTGTGCCAGCTCCACCTCCGCGGGTGGACGTTTCAGGTGGTCGAGCGCCGCGTTGGTGGCGATGCGCCGCGCCCAGGCGCTGAAGCTGCGCCGCGGATCAAAGCGCGCGTGCGCCCGGTAGATCCGCCAGAAGGTCTCGATGGTGAGCTCTTCGGCGGCCGCCGGGTCGCGCACGATGCGCATGATCCAGCCGAAGACCTCGCGCTGATACCGGCGGAAGAGGGCCTCGAAGGCGTCCGCATCCCCCTGAACGAAGCGCTCCAACTGTTCCGGGATTTGCGCCGTGGCCGCCATTCTCGCTCTCTACCTGTTCTTACTACCACCACTAAGCTCTGGTTACATCAGGAATCGTAGTTTCGTGGCGAAACCGGTTGATTGAGCATGGCGCGGGCTTCTGTTAACGTGGTGGGCGCTCCAAGGCCTTCAATCCTCCCCATGGACGCTACGCATGCCCCTCAGCCTGATTGACTGGCTCGTCATCGCCGGGTACCTGGCGATCACGCTTGTGCTCGGACTCTACTTCCGTGCGCGCTCCAGCCGCAGCGTGGATGACTACTTCGTCAGCGGCCGCGACGTGAACTGGTGGCTGGCTGGGACCTCGATGGTGGCCACCACATTCTCGGCGGACACGCCGCTGGTCGTCGCCGGGTTGGTGTACACCCAGGGCATCAGCGGCAACTGGCTGTGGTGGGGCTTCCTGCTCAGCGGCATGATGACGGTCTTCCTCTTCGCGCGCCTGTGGCGGCGCAGCGGGCTGCTCACCGACGTGCAATTCGTGGAGATGCGTTACGGCGGCAAGCCCGCGGCGTTTCTGCGCGGCTTCCGCGCCGTCTACCTTGGGCTGCTCATCAACTGCATCATCCTCGGCTGGGTGACCAAGGCAATGACCAGCATCGTGAGCACCACGCTGGGCGGCACCGCGACGCTCAACTCGGTCGGCGGATTCTGCACGCATTACGTTGGCAGCTTCTGGGCCGGGAATGACGGTGCCGCGCTCGCCGTCTGCGTCTTCATTCTGATTCCGCTCACCGGGCTCTACGTCTCGCTCGGCGGATTGTGGGGCGTGCTGTGGACGGACCTCTTTCAGTTCGTCCTCAAGATGTCCATCGTCATCGTGATCGCGTGGTACGCCGTGGCGGCGGTCGGCGGGATGCACGCACTGCTCGACCGCCTGGCCGCGGTGCACGCGCAGGCCGGCGCGAACGCAGCCGATCCGCTCGCGCTGTTCCCTAGCTTCCACCGAGGGCTCGGAGCACAGCCGCTGTGGAGTGTGCCGGTTTCGGCGTTCCTTGTCTACGTGGGGCTGCAGTGGTGGGCGTTCTGGTATCCGGGAGCAGAGCCCGGCGGCGGCGGCTACATTGCGCAGCGCATCTTCAGCGCGCGCAACGAGCGCCACGGCCTGCTGAGCGTGCTCTGGTTCAACATAGCGCAGTACGCGGTACGGCCATGGCCGTGGATCGTGACCGCTCTTGCCGTGGTAGTGCTCTATCCCGGCCTTGAGCATCCCGAGCGCGGATACCTGCTGGCGATGAACCAGAACCTGCCGCACTCGCTGCGCGGCCTTGCCATCGCCGGGTTCCTGGCGGCATTCATGTCCACCATCGCCACACAGTTGAACTGGGGCGCCTCGTACCTCGTCTCCGACTTCTACCGGCGCTTCATCCACCGCTCGGCGAGCCAGCGGCACTACGTCAACGTCTCGCGCATCGCCACCGTGCTGCTGGTCGTCGCGTCGGCATGGGTCTCGGTGAACCTGGCGTCCATCGGCAAGGGCTGGCAGTTGGTGATGGAGATCGGCGCGGGCACCGGCGCCGTTTACATGCTGCGCTGGTACTGGTGGCGCATCAACGCCTGGAGCGAGATCAGCGCCATGGCAAGTTCGCTGGTGGTTTCGGTGTGGCTGCACTTCCGCAACCCGTTCGTCGGTAGCGAGCCGGTCATCTTCGCCAAGACGGCGCTGACCACTACTTTGTGCACAACGGTCGTCTGGGTGGCGGTCACGCTGCTCACGCCGCCCGAGAGCCAGATGGTGCTCGTCAGCTTCTACCGCAAGGTGCGGCCGGACGTGCGCCTATGGGGCCCTATCGCCCGCCTGGTGGGAGATATCGTACCGACGCGCGACTTGGGCGGCAACCTGGTCAACTGGGTGCTGGGCTGCGCCATGGTTTACTGCGCGCTCTTCGGAACAGGAAAGATCATCCTGCGGGAGCCGATCGCCGGCATCACGCTGCTAGCGGCATCAGCGTTGACGGCGTGGCTGCTCCACAGCAGAATCCGCCGGAGCTGGTCAGCAGAAGCACCGAGCACCGGCGGAGAGTAAAAGCTCGCGGGCGCGTGGCCCGCGAGCGTAGAGTCTGCTTCCTACTTCTCCAGCACGATCACTTCAAAGCCCGTGGGGTCTGGCCGATGGGTCGTCGGGTCCACTTCGCCCGTGCTGGTTACCGTGAAGAGCGCGTGGGTGGCAGGGTCCAGCGTCATGGTGCGCGCAAAGCGGAAGGTCGGCACGTCCTCGATCTTGGTGAACTTGTCAGCCGAATCCTCATGGATGACAGTAATGTTGCCCTCACCGTTCGAGGAGAAGACCAGCTTGGTGCCGGGGTCGAAGGCGGTGGCGTCCACGCCCTTGCCAATGGGCAGCTTGGCCACGTTCCGGCCGGTGTCGGCGTCCACTACCACCAGCACCTGGCTGTGGCAGCCGGAGAAGAGGCGGCGGGTCTCGCGATCCATCGAGAGTCCGGTCGGAGCCTCGCAGCCTTCCATGGCATAGGTAGTGAGCGTCTTGCGAGCCGCCACGTCAACCACGGCAATCTGTGCCTTGTCTTCCAGGTTCACATAGACCTTGCCCTTGCCGTCGGAGACCGCGAACTCCGGCGCCCCGGGCAGCGCGATGGTGCCGACCGCTTCGGCCTTGCCGGGATCAATCAGCGTGATCTCGTTGGTCTTGCCGCACATCGCGAGGACGAGTCCGCTCGTCTCATCAAAGATGATGGCGTCCGGCTTGCCGCCGGTCTTGACCGTGGCAATGGGCTTGAGCGTCTGCAGGTCGAAGATGGTGGCGGAGTCGTCTCGGCCATTGCTGGTGACGCCGCGCCCCAGCTTCGGCACCAGGGCCACGCCGTGGATGCCGTTGGTGTTGGGGACCTCTCCGGCCAGCGTGCCCGCCTTCAGGTCCACAATCTGGACGCGGGTGGCGCGAGCGATGAAGAGGCGGTTGCCTGCGGCATCAAAGGTCACGTAGTCCCAGCCGCCCTCTCCGCCGAGCTTGATATGGCGCGTGACCTTGTAACCGCTGGCCTGGGCAGAGGCAAACGACGCCAGCAGTGCCGACGCCACGATGATGACAAGGATGATCCTGATGAGCTTCACGAATTCCTCCTGGAGATTCTCGATGACAGGTCCCTAGCGGATGCCGCACCCGCCTGAACATCGAGTAATGGTACGGCGATGGGTGCAGTCTTATCCTACACAATCACTCGCCTGCTGCGATGCATGGGCCGCCGAAAGTTCGGCCTGCGAATGCCTAAAGCAGCCCACCCGTCTTGATGGTCAGCGCATTGAGCGCCAACTCAAGCTCCATGATGGCGCGTTCGAGTTCGGGGTGGCGGTCCATTTCGTCGCGCAGCGCCAGCAGCCGGCGGTGCGCCTTCGTGACCTGCTCCACGGCGACGGGCACAGGGTCAAGTGACGGCTTGCGACTTTCTTCAGTCATTGGGCATCCTCTAAGTACCTATTATCGCCGAACTGCCCAGCCCTGGGCTTCGGCATTGGACTAATGCCAATGGGGTTCTTCGCTTCAATGCGTGAGGATGTGCGCTCGGTCTTCGAGCGCGATCCGGCCGCCACCTCCACCTTCGGGGTGCTCGTCTGCTACCCAGGCCTGCACGCCCTGTGGTTTCACCGGCTCAATCACTGGCTGTGGCGGCACGGCCGGCGACTGCTGGCACGCTGGCTCTCGCAGGTGGCGCGCTTCTTCACCGGCATCGAAATCCACCCCGGCGCCACGCTCGGCCGCCGCGTCTTCATTGACCACGGCATGGGTGTGGTGATCGGCGAGACCGCAATCGTGGGCAACGATGTCACGCTCTACCAGGGCGTGACCCTGGGCGGTACCGGCAAGGAGAAGGGCAAGCGCCATCCCACGCTGCAGAACGGCGTCTTCGTGGGCAACAACGCGAACATCCTGGGCAACATCTGCATCGGGGAGAACTCGCGCGTGGGCGCCGGCTCGGTGGTGCTGCAGGATGTGCCGCCGAACTCCACCGTGGTCGGCGTGCCGGCGCACATCATCTACCGCGACGGCAAGCGCGTGCTCATCACCGACCCGCACGACGTCAAAGACCCACTCTCCGATGTGATCATTGCCCTGGCCAAGGAAGTCGCGGAGCTGAAAGCGCGGGTGGAGGGCATGGATCGCGCCGCTGCCGCCAGGGAGCCTGCCGCCGTCCGCTCGCTCACCGAGGAGGACGCCGAGCGCGAGCACTTCCGCGAAGAGCTGTCGCGCGTGATCTACAAGAACGCAGGCGGCGGAATCTGAGACAATCGATCAAAGAATTCGCTTTACGAAATCACCCTGCATGTTGAGAATCAGCAGCATGGCCGAGTTGTGCCGGCGATATCACCCGACTGGAAGGACGCACGATGAGTGGAATGGAAGAAATGAAAGAGCTGCACGAGGCGGCCGAGGAAGGCCACCACAAGAACCTGGCTGTTGTCAGCCTGACGATGGCCATTGTTGCCGTGCTGGTGGCCATCAGCGGATTGCTTGGCCACCGCGCGCACACGGAAGAGGTAGTGCTGCAGAACAAGGTCACGGACCAGTGGGCCTACTACCAGGCGAAGAACATTCGCCGCTCGGCCGACGAGCATTTTCTCGACTACATGGCAATCTACCCTCCGGCCAACAAGGAGGCGGCGGAGAAGATCGCGAAGAAGAACGAGGCCGAGATCGACAAGTATCGCGACCAGCAAAAGGAGATTGATGCCGAGGCCCGCAAGCTGACGGATGAGACCGAGTTGATTCGCCGCCGTGCCGATCGTTTCGACCTCGGCGAATCGCTGCTTGAGGTCGCGCTGGTCATCTGCTCACTCACGTTGCTCACGGGACGGCGGCCGTTCTGGATCGCCGGCATGGTGGTTGCACTCGTGGGCGTGGCCGCCTCGGCCAGCGCATTCCTGCTGCATTAACATCGGGTTCCCCACCGCAACAACGAAGGCCGCCTGCGCCGGCGGCCTTCACACTTTGCGCTCGGACACAGTTCAGTGTGCGAACGGGTTGGCGGGCATGCGCAGGCTCTGCACCAGGAACGTCCACTCGTCCGTGACCTCCTCGATGCGCTTGGTGATGGGTTTGCCGCCGCCGTGTCCGGCGCGCGTCTCAATTCGTATGAGGATGGGTGCCGACCCCGCCTGGTCGGCCTGCATGGTGGCCGCGAACTTGAAGCTGTGCCCCGGCACCACGCGGTCATCGTGGTCGGCGGTGACGATGAAGGTTGGCGGGTACTGGGTTCCCGGCTTGATGTTGTGCAGCGGCGAGTATCTGTAGATGGCCGGGAAGAGTGCGGGGTCGTCGGCGCTGCCGTACTCGCTCGTCCACCCCCAGCCGATGGTGAACTTGTGGAAGCGCAGCATGTCCATCACGCCCACGCCGGGTAATGTCGCTCCGAAGAGGTCGGGGCGCTGCGTCATGCAGGCGCCGACCAGCAGCCCGCCGTTGCTGCGCCCGCTGATGGCAAGGTGCGGGGGGCTGGTGTACTTGTTGGCGATGAGCCACTCGGCGGCGGCGATGAAATCGTCAAAGACGTTCTGCTTGCGCTCCTTCATCCCGGCCTGGTGCCAGGCATCGCCGTACTCGCCCCCGCCGCGCAGGCTGGGCTGGGCGAAGACGCCGCCCATCTCCATCCACACCAGGTTTGCGGGCACGAAGTCCGGCGTGAGCGAGATATCGAAGCCGCCGTAGGCATAGAGCAGGGTGGGGTTCGTGCCGTCGAGATTGAGGCCCTTCTTCGCCGTGATGAACATGGGCACGCGCGTGCCGTCCTTGCTAGCGTAGAAGACCTGGCGCGTCTCGAACGCGGCAGGGTCGAAATCCACCTTGGGCTGCTGGAAGACCGTGCTCTTGCCGCTCTTGATCTCGTAACGGTAGATGGTCGCCGGCGTGGTAAAGCTCGTGTAGGAGTAGAAGGTCTCCTGGTCCTCGCGCCTGCCGTCGAATCCGTTCGCAGTGCCAAGTCCGGGCAGTGCCAGCGTGGACCGCAGCCTGCCCTTCATGTCAAAGATGCGCACCTCCGTGTGCGCGTCCTTTAGATATCGGGCGATCAGCCTGTCGCCCACCAGGCTCACGCCCTCCAATCTCTCGGCGGCCGCGGAGATGATGGTCGTCCAGTTTTTTCGCTCGGGATGGCGCGTGTCAATCGCGATGACGCGCCCGCGCGGCGCCTCCAGATCAGACCGCAGGTAGAAGACGGGGCCGTCGTTGTCAATGAACCGGTAGCTGGCGTCGAAATCGTCGAGCAGGCGGACCACGCCGCCATTGCTCTTCAGATCCAGGTAGTAAATCCGGTTGCGGCGGTCGGTTCCCTGAGAAACATAGATTATGAGGTAGCGTCCGTCGTCGCTGATGTGGGGCCCGAAGCCCAGCTCCTTGTTGTCCGGCCGCTCATAGATCAGCTTGTCTTCGGTCTGAGCCGTGCCCAGGCGGTGGTAGTAGAGCTTCTGGAAGTAGTTGGCGTCGCGCAGGCTGCTGCCCGGCTTGGGCTCGTCGTAGCGGGCATAGTAGAAGCCCGTACCATCCTTTTTCCACGCAGCAGTGGAGAACTTCACCCACTTGAGGACGTCGGGCAGGTCCCTGCCGGTCTCCACGTCGCGGATGTGCAGCTCCTGCCAGTCGGAACCCGCAGCAGAAAGGCCGTAGGCAAAGAACCGGCCGTCATCGCTCACCGCGGCCGCGTTCACCGCGACCGTCCCGTCAGCCGAAAGCGTGTTGGGATCGAGGAGCATCTTCGGCCCACCGTTGAGTGATGCCGTCCAGAAATAGACACTCTGGTTCTGAAGGCCGTCGTTGTGCGTGTAGAAGTAACGCGTCCCTCTCTTGAACGGAGCGGAGTAGCGCTCGTAGTTCCACAGCTTCGTCAGGCGGTCCTTGATGAGCGCGCGCGCCGGGATCTGTTCCAGGTAGCCGAAGGTGAGCTTGTTCTCCGCTTCGACCCAGGCGCGGGTCTCCGCCGAGTCGGTGTCCTCCAGCCAGCGGTAGGGATCGGCGACCTTGGTCCCGTGGTAATCGTCCACCTGGTTGCTCACGCGCGCCGCCGGATACTGGATGTGGGCGGGCTTCTCCTGGGCGGCAGCAAGCGCGCCGCCAAACATCGCCGCCGCCAGGAGCAGCACGGACAGCCTGGAAAATCGAAGCATGATCTCCTCCGGAAAAGTGTGAGACAGATTGTACGCTTTCGCGCGGAAGCTTCGCGCCGCACATTCCTCTACTGTGCTTTGACCTCGGTCGCCGGCTTCGGCTCCGCCGCTCCGCGCACCAGGATGGGCATCCTTGGAAAGGCGAAGACGCCGGCGGCGTCGTCAATCACGTTGACCTGGCAGGTGTACCACCCCGGACGCAGTTGCGACACCGGCACCTCAAACTGGAAGGTCACGGCCTTGCGCGCGCTGTCTCCGAACTCGTGCGCCTCCACCAGGGGAGTCTCGTAGGCCTTCAGCCTGCCGCGGAAGAACTGGATGTTGGTGAGAACGCGAATGGCGTTCTTCGCGCCCTTGGCGTCACCCTCTGTCTTCTGCCGCGCCGGGTCATAGACCTCGTAGTAGAAGAGCAGCGGCCGGTCGCCGGAGAAGACGTGGGCGACGTTGGGGATCAGTTGCTCGCCGTTGTTTACCAGAGGATTCTGCGACTTGCCCTTGGGCGCGGTGGTCTTCTGGCTGGCCAACACCACCGTGCTCATGCGCAGCTTCTCGCGATGCATGTCAGGCACGGTGAGGTCGCTCTCGAAGGAGCCCATGCGCCCGTTCTGGTTTTCGCGCACCACGAACTTCAGGTGGTAGCTGCCGGGCGGCAGCAGGAAACCGGTGTTGTACTGCACGTTGCGCGAGCGCGCCTGTTGCGCGCCGTCTGCGTTCAGCTTCACCGTCTCACGCACGTTGCCCACGGGGAACTTCGTCTTCTCCTCGCGCACCAGGCCGTAGATGTCGAGCGAGGCTTTGTCCTTGTCGCTGGCCTGCACGAAGGGGATGGCCGACCCGGGCACCACGATGGAGACCGGAACGTAACAGTGGTTTTCATCCACGCGGAAGATCTCGTTCGCGAGGTAGACTGGAAGGTCGGTGCTGGGCAGCTCGCTGGCCATTTCGTCGGCAAGCTGCTGTTCCCTGTCTTCTTTGGAAAAGTGCTGGAAGTCGCGCGGACCGTAGTACCCCTGGCGGTATTCGAGTTTCACGTCCGGACGGTTCAGCTTCACGCTGATGTGCCGGTAGCGGCCGTCGCGCGCCGGATTGCTGCTGCGGTAGCCCAGCAGGTAGTAGGTCTCGTTGTCGGCCTGCACGCGGTCAAAGGCCTTTGTGAAGTCGTTGGCGTCGAGGAACGCCTTGCCGCCGGTATCGCTGGCCATGGTGACCAGCGTCTCCTGGCTGGCGAAGTTGGAGTCGAACTGGGTATGCACGCCGGTGCCGCTGTAGGCGCTGGTGCCGCGCAGGCTGGCGGTGGTGGCGTCGCCCGTCGGCGGCATCGCCTGCAGGCCGCGCGAATCCACCGGGTAGATGGAGACATTCGCCCTAACAGCAGCGTTGACGGCGGCGCGAAGCTGCGCCTGGTTCTCGGTTCCGGTCTTCGTCATGCCGCCGCTGAAGTAGAGCACCGATTTCTTCTGCTCCACCTGCGCCAGTTGCTGCGAGAGTGCGGCCAGCGCGTAGAGCCGGCGGTCAGTGTTGAAGATGTTGTACTCGGTGTCGTCGGCGACGAAAGTGCCGCCGGTGTCCGGCGTGCCTTCACTGGTGCCTGTGTCTCCATTGGCCATGCCCTGGCCCTCGATTCCCTGCACCGCATCCACCGCCTTGAGCAGCTTGTCGCGGTCGGTGGTGAAGTCCTGCAGCACGCGCAGCGAGGTATCAAAGGTGACGACCGAGACCATGTCAGCAGGAGACATCTGCTTCTGGATGAACTTCCGCGCGCTCTCGGCGGAACGGTCGAGCTCATCCTGCTCCATGGCACTGGTATCGAAGAACAGCACGATGAGGCGGCGGTCGCGAACTCGCTGCGGTGAAACCTTGCCAGTGAGCAGGCTGGCCTCGAGGGGCTGCCCCTGCACCTCGGCCTGCTCCGGGCCACCCGGCGCGAAGTGTTCGGCGTCCTCCACGTCAAAGCTCAACAGCTTCTGGCCTTTGCCGTCCTCGAGCACGGTGAAGTCGGCCTGCGTCAGGTTGCGGACCGCCCTGCCCTGCCTGTCGCGCACGGTGACGGCCACCAGCACCAGTTCGCTCTCCGCGTGAAACAGGTACATGGAGCCGAGGCTTGCCGGTTTGGGTTTTGCCTGCGGCGTCTGCGCCTGTTGCGCGGCAGCGGGAGCAGGCAGCAGCATGGCGGCGAGCGCGAGCACGGCTGCCAGGCGTTGCCAGGATGCAGATTGGAAGCGGCCTGTCATCTTCGCCCGTCCCTAGAAGCGATAGCGCATGGACATGGTGACCTTGCGCATGGATGCCACCCCGATGACCTGCCCAAAGGTGGGCGAATTCACCGTGGTGTCAACGGATGAATAGTTGGGATGGTTGAACACGTTGGTGAGGCTGGCGCTGACCTCCATGCCCATCATGTCCTTCATGGGGAAGCTCTTGTGCACAGCGAGATTGAAGAGCACCGTGCCCGGCCCGATGATGGTGTTGCGCCCGGCGCTGCCGAACGTCCCCGCAGCCGGCACCGTAAACGCGGCGGTGTTGAACCAATGGGGGAGTGTGCGATCGCTGATCTCGATGGGCTGGCCGTTGTAGTCGGCGCGCAGGCTGCCGTTGGCGCCGCCCGCTACCGACACGAAATCCCCAAGCACGTGCGCGGTGAAAGGCAGGCCGGAGGCGATGGTGAAATCGCCCGAGAGCGTCCAGTCGCCGAAGAACCTCTGCGCCGGCCCCCTGCTGTTCAACCACCTCTTTCCGCTGCCGAGCGGCAGCTCGTAGAGCCAGTCGCCGGTGAACTTGTGGCGCTGGTCAAAACTGGAGAGCCCACGCTCCGCCGCTAGGTTCTGGTCGTTCTGCGCCACGGTGACCGCTCCACCGCCGATCGAGGAGGCATTGTCAATGGATTTGGACAAGGTGTAGGTGCCGCCGACGGAGAATCCGCGGGTCATGCGCTTGCGCACCCGCACGCTGCCCGCATGCAGGATGGATGATCCCTGCGAGGTCTCCCACAGGTAGGGCTGCGCGCCGTTGTCGAGCAGGCCGGTCGGAGTGCGGTTCGGCGCGCGCACCATGTCGAGCGCAGTGCCTTTGCTGCCCGTGTACATCACGTTCAACAGAAGCGATTGCGTCAACTCGCGCTGCACGTTCAGATTCCACACCTGCACGTAGCCCAGCCTGAAGTCTGGATCGATGCCGTAGTTGTTGGTGACAGTGGTGGCACTGAGAATTGGATTGAACCCGGTGTTGGCAAAGCCCAGGAGCGCCGCTGCCGTCGAGGCATCTGTCTGCGTGACGGAGAACGGCGGCTGCTGAGCCAGGTTGTTGACGATGGAGCGATACTGCCCAAGGTTGTAGTTGATGCCGTAGCCGGCGCGAATGACGGTCTTGTCGCCCTTGGGCTTCCATGCAATGCCGACGCGCGGCGCGAAGTTGTTGCGGTCGGACCTCACGAGCGAAGCCGGGAGGTCCCCGCGGCCCTGCACCGTGATGCCATTGAGCGTGCACACGGTGGCGCCGGCGCAGATGTGCGTCGCGCTGGTGAAGCCCGGCGTAACGCTCAGGTTCACCAGCCGGTTGTCAGCCTCGGTGTAGGGACTCACGTACTCGTAGCGCAGCCCGGCATTGATGGTCAGGTTGGAGCGGACGCGCCAGTCGTCTTGCACAAAAACGTCGTAGCTGTTGGCGCGGAAGTGCTCGGTGGAAGGGCTGTATTGAATGCTGGTCTGCTGCGCATAGCCGAGCAGGAAGTCGGCAAAGTCGTAGCCGGTCCCGGCGATGGCGTGACCCTGCACATCCTTCGCCGCCGTGGCGTAGCCCGTGAAGGTGAAGGTGCCGCGCGGATCCAGACTGCTGTACGCGCTCGTCCATAACCGGCGGTAGTCTGCGCCGAAGCGCAGGTTGTGTTTGCCGTGCGACCAGACCACCGTCTCTCCGAGGCTGAAGGCTTCGTCGTCGCGCGACTGCGGCCGAACTTCGTTGATGCCGCTATAGTCGCTGAAGGCGATGTTCGGCACACAGCAGTCATTGGGGTTTGCCGCGCCGGTTCCTGGAATTCCCAGCAGCGCGGCGACGTTATCGAGTCCGGTGATGTTGTTCGCCGTGCTCGCGCGGTTGCGGTTCCAGCCTACCCGCAGGTTGCTGCTCCATTTGTTCTTGCTCAGGCTCCAGCCGGCGGTGGCGTTCATCCCGTTGCTGTGCGCTGTCCCAAAGAAGGACGGGAACGGCGTGAGCTGGTCTGAGGCACCGTCACTGTAGTTCAGCGCAAAGTTGATGTTATTGCGCGAGCGGTGTCCGCCGGTACCGCGGCCGCGACCCTGCTGCAACATGGGAGCACCGAAGTTGTGAATGAGGCGAACGGAGAGGTTGTCGCTGTTGCTCTCCACGGCGGAGGCAAAGTGGAAGTTCTGCAATGAACCCGCCTGGTTCGGCCGCGGGATGTACGCCAGCAGCTTCAGCGCCGTCGGGTCGATCATCCCCGAGATATCGCACCCCATGGGCAACCCCGTGGCCGGATTGTAGAGCTGCACGGGTTGACCTTTGTTCGGACCGGAGGTGTACGTGGTGTTGCAGAAACTGCCTTCACGTTCCAGCGGGCTGGTGGTTGTGCCCGCCGTTGGCACGTGGCTGAAGACATCATATGGGTTCATGGAACGCGTGCCGGCGTAGTTCACGAAGAACATCGTCTTGCCGCCGTCGTCATAAACGTGCGGGATGCGCAGCGGGCCGCCGACCATGCCGCCGAAGCGGTTCGAGTCATAGCCTGGACGGCCATTTTCGGCGCCGCTCAGCGAGTACGGCGAAGCGTCAAGCGCGCCGTTGCCCGCCGTGTAGTAGATCGCACCGTGAGGCTGGTTGATGTTGAAGTTGCGGAAGCCTCCGCCGGCTCGTCCGTCGCCGCCCTGCCCGCTCATGATGAAGACTCCCGGGCCGCTGCCACCCGGGCCGCCGAAGCCGCCGCCGCCCCCGAGCGTCATGCCGCCTTCCGGCAGCTGTCCGCGTGCGCGCATCTCCTCGATGCGCTCGCGCAGGTCATCCATATTCATCAGCCCGAAATCGCGCGTCTGGCCACCCTGGCCGTTCACTGCCAGCGACGCGTTGTCGGAGTCCGCCGAGCCTGCCAGCGAAGGCATGCCGGGCAAGGGCGTCTCGCCAGCGGAGGAACTCAGCCCGTTTTGATCGGCGGTCACGCTCAATCGCTGTGAGCTTCGTCCCTGTTGCGCAGCACCCGGCCCCGAAGGAAGCTGGGCACTCTCGTCGCCGGTCTGCTGTTCAGGCTTGGGCACACGAGAGAGCAGCACCAGGTTGAAGTCGTTCACCTTTGACGGGGCCGCCGGGTCGAGTCTCACCTCTGCCGTCTGCGTGGCGAAGGCGGAGAACTCGGCGCGGAGGACCCACCTTCCCTTTCCCGGCAGCACCAGGCGGTATCCTCCGGTGACGTCAGTGGAAGTGACCACTTTCTTGCCAGTGAGGGAGTTCGCCGCGATGATGCTTACGCCCGGCAGCGGGGTCGCACCGGAAAGCACCACGCCGTGGATCTCGTACTCTACCGCGGGCTGCGTGGGTGCGCCCTGTGGCGAGGGCGCTGGCTGCGCGAGGATGGCCGCAGGACACACCAGCGACAAAAGCAGCGCGAGGCGAATTCGAAGAGCCATGCCGTCTATTCCTGCTTTGGAGTGGTATCAGGCGGTGGTGGCGGTGGTGGCGGTGGTGCGTCGGTGGAGGTTCCGCCGGCCTGCGATGCCTGGCCCGGCTGCGGCGGTCCGCCCTGCCCGGGCCCCTGCACCTGTCGCCGCGCGGGCATCAGGCTCAGCACCTCTGGCACAAAGGTCCCGTTCTTCAGCTCTCCGCGTCCCATCACGCGGTCGCCCACCTTAAAGTCTGCGAGGGTGATACTCTCGTCGCGCATACGCCGGTTGCGGAACGATGTGTCTTCGTCCACCGTGATCACCTGGTCCACGCCGTCTGGGCGATGAATGGTCAGCTCCGTCTCGTTGATCTTGGTGATCTCGCCGGCGATGAAGGTCTTACCCAGGTCGGCAGGATTGAACTGCTCGGCCATGCCTCCGCCGCGCATCATCATTCCGCCACTGCCCTGACCTATGCCGCCTTCCAGGTTTGACCGCATGGCCACCACACGTGCGTTCCAAGTGCCGTCCTTCGCCTGCTCGCCATTGACGGCGATGAAAACGAACTCGCCTGTCTTAAAGTCGGACAGATTCGCCTCGGCGCGATCGCGGCGGTAGGCGGTATCTTTGGTCAGCTTCACAGTCGAGTTGTCGCCGCGCACGGTCTTGACCGTAATGCTATCCGCCCCGATAGAAGTAATCGTGCCAGCCAGCCCACTAAAACGGTCCTGCCATTGGCCTTGGCGGCGCTGTGGGGTTGCGTTGTTCTGGCCCTGCTGCTGCGCTCCCGGAGGGGGTGGCGGCGGGCCGTCGGGCGGTGGTCCACCTACCCAAACCGCGTCACCGCCCGCGCCTCCTGGTGGAGGCGGAGGGGGGCTCTCCTGCGCCAAGACCGACGCTGCCGCGAACAACCCCAGCAATGCGCAACCGACCAGCGTCCTGTTTGATGGCCCCATACCGCCCCTCAAGAAATATCTTAGCTCTGAATATGGCGGGCTCCTGCCCTGTTACACGCATTCTCGCCCACTCATTAGGACGCCTGACAGCGCCAAAGGTAAGGCGTCCGGAGAACTGCCCTCAGCGAACGCGCCCGATTTGAAATCGAAGAAGTATTACAGAACCCAAACACAGTGCGCACTATTTCTTATACCCAACAGGCAGCGGGGTGCTGCCGCCTACCAACTTCAGCACAGGAGAACAGGATGGCAACTCTCCAGGGAAACACTACGCAAAATCGAATCGACTGGGGCACCACGTTCGTGATGGTGGTCTTCCACGTTTTCGCCGTGGTCGCACTCTTCCACTTCTCCTGGAAGCCCTTCCTCTATGCACTGGTGCTGTGGTGGATCTCCGGCAGCCTAGGCATCGGACTGGGCCCGCCTGCTCACGCATCGCGGGTACAAGGCGCCGCAATGGCTGGAGTACTTCCTCACCGTCTGCGGCACGCTGGCGCTTGAAGGCGGGCCCATCTTCTGGGTGGGCACGCACCGCATCCACCACCAGCTCACGGACAAGCCCGTCGACCCGCACTCCCCGCGCGACGGGCGCTGGTGGTCGCACATGGGCTGGGTGCTCATGGGCGAGGCCATGCATGCTGAAACCTCAGTGCTCGCACCCTACGTGCCCGACCTTCGCCGCGACCCCTTCTACGTGTGGATCAGTCAGTATCACTGGGTCACGGAGACCGCCGTGGGCGTGCTGACCTTCGCGCTCCTGGGGTGGCAGTACGTCCTGTGGGACATCTTTCTCCGCACGGTGGTCGGCCTGCAAAGCACCTGGCTGGTGAACTCCGCTACGCACATCTGGGGCACGCGGCGCTTCGCGACCGGCGACGACTCCACCAACAACTTCCTGATCGCAATCTTCACCTTCGGCGAAGGCTGGCACAACAACCACCACGCGCACCCCCAGTCTGCGCGCCACGGCCTGCGCTGGTGGCAGGTGGACACCAACTGGTATCTCATCTGGAGCCTGAAGATGTTTCACCTGATCCGCGATGTGAAGCTGCCGAAGTTCGAAGGCAGCCGGATACGGGAGATTGGCAGGCGCGCGGCCAACAGCCTGCAACAGGCTGCGTCTGACCTGGAGGAGAAGCTCTCGATGCCCGACATAGGGAATGCGATTGAGGCGCACGCGCCGACGACAGCCTCTACAAAGTAAGTTCCTTACTCGTCTTCATCCCGACGCCGACCTGTTCTCCTCCGCACAACGGGACACGGTGCCGGTCGAACCACCACGCCCAAGGGACGAAGATCAATCCGGCGAGGAGGCCGCTCCACGCCACCACTTTGACGCTCGGTGGAGGCGCACTGAAGCGGTCGCCGAGGTAGAGCAGGAGCAGCAGCGCGACATAGGCGGCGAACGCGTAGCGGCCGATGGCGTCGCGGGCGCGGGTGGTGCGCATGTAGAGCCACACCCCGATGACGAACATCCCGAGTTCCACCGCCATCGTCCATGAGATTGAATTCCACAGCCCAAGCCCGAGGCGCGGTCCTCCAGGATAGAGTGGCATGTCCGGCCGGTGGCTCACCCAGTCCAGCACCCAGTGGCTCACCACGCCGAACCCGATGACGACTGCGCCCGGCCGATAGCTCGTTGCGGCGAAGTAGATGAGCGCGAAAGCAGTGGCCCACACCCCCGTCATCAGCAGGCTGTGCGACCACGGGTAATACTCCAAGTTCAGTGGCGTGAAGCGGGTGTCTCCCGGCGCGATGCGCACCCGTTCCCAGCCAAGAAGCACGAAGGGCGGCCAGAGCAGATCACAAAGGAGCGGCGCCGCCAATAATGCGGCCATGGAGCTGCGCGGCGCGAATTTCTTTGCGGCGAAGCCAACGGCGAAGTGACCGATGAACATCCTCTATCTAGCCTCCGTACGTGAATGTCTGCCTGCGATGATGCTAGCCCTGGAACTCTCCTCATAGAAGGCAGATAATTTTCAATCTTCAATCACCCGGTCGCTCCGCCAACTGTCTCCCCACTCCGCCTTCTTCGCTGCTCGGTAGAGTTCCTTCTGCGAGCGGGTCACGGTAACGCGTTCCAAGCCGGTCGCACCGCAGAGGGTCAACTGCGTGTACCCGGAGTGCCGCATGGGGTGGCGGACGACGCGCGCTGCGGCGGGAGTGATGGCTTCACGGCCGGCAATGACGTAGCTGAACTTCTCGTCTTCATATCCAAGATCACCTTGCTTCAAACGGCGGTGCATGCCGCTGCGCTCCAGCCGCACCGCAAAGTGGCACCAGTCACCGGCTTGCTGCATGGGGCACTCCTTGCCATGCGGACACGGCGCCAAAACGTGCGCACCGAACGAGAGGAGCTGCTGCCGCGCGTCGATAACCACTTCGAACCCAGGCCGCGTGCCTGGTTCAATCACCGCAAGCCATTTTGCCGTATGCTCCCACGCCCACCGCAACACGTCCTGCGCTGGTCGGGTCGGGAGTTCTCCCAACGCGTAGGAGAGAATCGTCAAGTCAAATCGCTCCACTAGCAGCGCAGATCCCAAGTCCGTAGTGCGCCACTCTGCCTCCCGCAGGGCACTGTACGGTGCGTGCTCAGCGAGCCGCCGTCCGAGGGCAACCATTCCGGGGTCGCGCTCGACGAAGCTGACGCGCTCCAGCTCCGGAAAGACCTCGACTGCAGCCCACCCGGCGGTGCCCGGCCCGGCACCCAAGTCCAAAAGGCTGCGCACGTCCGGCTCCGGCGCCAGTTCACGCGAATAAGCCAACGCACGGCGTGTGGCGGCGAATGTCGCCGGCAAGCGGGTTGCCAGATAGGCGGCGCGGTAGGCATCCGAGCGAAATGCAAATCGTCCGGTCCGCCCCGCACGGTACCCTTCACTCATCTCGGCAGTGGCGCGAGCGAGCGCGACCTGCGGATGCGCCCGCAGTTCGGCGGCGACGGCTTCCTCAAGCTCCCGCGGGAGTCTCATGGCGCCCCCGCCGAGCGGCGCCTTGGATGAGACGGCCTGTGCCGCAAGAACCTTCCAAGAACTTCCGATTTTGTCCTGTCATCACTCTTGCGTGTGATGTGTATCATGCCATGAGGTTCAGGGCCCTTGCTCCAAACGAACTCAGTGGGGTGGTTCGCTTGGGACGCGTAATCGAAATCACAGAGTACACAAAGCCGCGTGCGCCGTTCGATGCGCCGGCTGACCTGCGCGCCGCGCTGGACGCGCCCGCCGAAGATGTGCGCATCGCCTCCGGCGGTTGCATCTTCTCCGCCGGCAGCGAAGCCACCGGCGTCTACCTTGTTCGCCAGGGCACGGTGCGCGCATTCCTGCCTAGCAGCCAGGGCCGCGAGCTCGTCTGCCGAACGCTCGGCCCCGGCACCCTGCCGGGGCTGCCTGCCGCCATGTGCGCCAAGAGCCATCAGTTCACAGCCACGGCCGTTGAAGATGTGCACCTCGCGTTGCTCAGCACCGAGAAGCTCAATGACTGCCTGCGCCGGCGCAGTGATCTCTGCATGACAGTGGTGGGCATGATGAGCGATGAACTCGCCGAGCTGCGAAGGTCCACGGAACACTTGCGCAACTGCACGCACACTGAGTGTTCCCTGCACGACGCCTGTTCGCACGATTCTCATTGACCCGACTCGCCGTCTTCCAGAAGGTTATCGCCCTGCACACTGTGCTTTGCCCCAGCAAGGGCTGTATAACAGAATCTTGGCATGAGTCATAGTGGTTGCAAATCCACGCTGCGCGGCCTACGCGTTGAGTCGGAGTCTGGTCGATGAACCATACCAGCCAGCCTGCACAGGATGAGGCGCAGTCCCTTCCTGGCTTTCTCTTCATTGATCACTTTGCCATCGCCGTGCCCCAAGGCACTCTTGACGCACAGGTGGCGGCGTACGCGCTGCTCGGCTTCCGCGAGATCCATCGCGAGGAGGTCCGCGGCAGGGACCAGGTGCGCGAGGCGCTCCTGCAGATCGGCGACGGCCCCAACCTCATTCAGCTCCTTGAACCGCTGTCGCCTGATTCGCCGGTGCAGAAGCTGATCGAGAAGAACGGCGGGCGCGGCGGCTTCGCCCATGTGGCCTTCCGCGTGAAGAACGCCCAGGCTGCCTTCGACGCCATGAAGGCCGAGGGCTTCAACATTATCGATGCTGCACCGCGCCCGGGCTCGCGCGGCACGACTGTCTTCTTTGTGCACCCCAAGTCGCGTGCGGAGAGCCCTTTCGGCTTCCTTATCGAAATCGTCGAAGACCCGGCCACTCGCTGACTCTCCTGCGTCCACGCTGGCAAGGAGGGCTTCCTCGAAGGCGTTTCTCTCAGCAAGAACCGGCGCGCGGCGGCCTTCGCGCATTTCCAATGTCGGGTCCGACGCAAGCTGGTCGTGTTCTACCGCGACAGCCAGTGGAAGCCGGAAGAGGTAGCGGAGAAACTGGCTGCGCCGCAGAAGAAGCAGCTGTGCGCAGATTGACTCGCTGCGGCGCATCGTTTGTAATCATCTGCGCCGGATGCGGAAGCGAAGGGGGTCCGGTGATCCTCCCGGTCTTCAAAACCGGCGAGAGGTGTCTTCGCGACATCTCTGGTGCGTTCGACTCGCACACGCTTCCGCCATTTGTTTCCAAGAAGCTGTCTAATGCCGGCGGGGTAAATCGGAGATCGCAATCTTTTCGTTCAGCGTCGGAGAAATCGATGGGAAATGCTCACGACGACGCATCGGAAGCCAAGAAGGCACCGAATCACTGAGCTTCGCAACCGCAGCAGGGAGTTTTGGTCTTGCAAAACCGGCTACCCGCAGTACAATTCAGGCGAATCAGAGCTGAAAAAGGAGATTCCAGTTCAGACCCCGACAGCTCATTGCGCTTTTCGAATGCCGGGGCGGAATCGAGGCCAGACGCAATGCACCATTTCGGCAGGTGGCACTTTCTTCCAGTTCTAGTTTGGTTCTTTCTGCTCATCCCCGCGCGTCTCTCGGCCGGAGACTTTCCTCCGGTCAACTCGGCGGAACTGAAGATCACTTCGTTGCCCAACCAGCCGGGCGCGGCGGCGTACGTCCTCTATCGCGAGGAGATAGATGACGACCAGATGCATTTCCACCAGGTCTACCAGCGCATCAAGATCCTGACCGACGCTGGCCGGAAATACGCCGACGTCGAGCTGGCGCCCTACAACAGCCGCGAGTTTAGCATCACCGACATCAAGGGCCGCACCATCCACGCCGACGGCACGATCATCCCCTTTGAAGGCAAGCCCTTCGAGAAAACGGTAATCAAGGGCGAGGGCGTATCGTACAAGGTGAAGGCATTCACCCTGCCCGATGTGCAGGCCGGCAGCATCATCGAGTACCGCTACACCCTCCGCTACAACGACACTACGGTCCTGGCGCCGCATTGGACGATCTCTTCCGAGCTCTATCAGCAGAAGGTACACCTGAGCTTCAAGCGCTCCCGGCGGGACGTCATCATTGACCACGACCAGATCACCGATGGCGGTGTCAGCTGGACGTGGTCCACCTTTCACAACGAGAAGCCGGTGGAGAAGGGCGACAGAATCGAGATCGACGTGGAGAAGGTGCCAGCCTTCGAGCAAGAGGAGTACATGCCTCCGGCCTCCATTCTCAAGGCGTTTGTCGATTTCTACTACACGACCGACTTCACCAAGACGTCAGAGCTGTACTGGAAGGAAGAAGGCGGGTTCTGGAACAAGGACATCGAGAAGTTCGCCGGGGGGCACGGCCTGGTGGACGCGCAGCTCAGCCAGATCATCTCTCCCGGCGACACCAACGAGCAGAAGGTCCGCAAGATCTACGCCTGGGTCGGCACCCTAGAGAACACCACCTACAAGCCGGAACGCACGGAGAAAGAGATCAAGGCGCTGGGGTTGAAGGAGAACCGCACGGCCGACGACGTGCTCCGCCAGAAGAGCGGCGACCGTGACGACATCACGCGCCTCTTCATCACCATGGTGCGCCGGGCCGGCATCCCCGCCTATGCCATGCGCGTCACCGGCCGTGACGATTCGTACTTCCTGAAGACACTGCTCGACTACCGCCAGCTCGACTACGAGGTGGCCATCGTCCAGATCGACGGCAAGGAGGTGTTCCTCGATCCGGGCACCCGCTTCTGTCCTTATGGCAAGTTGTACTGGGTCGTCACCGCGTGTGTGGGCCTTCGCCAGAGCGCAGCGAGCAAAGGCGCCGAGTTCGCGCAGACCCCGGCACCGGAGTATTCAGACTCCCGCAGGCAGCGCAGCGCTGTGTTCTCGATTGCGTCCACCGGGCCCGCCGTCGGGACGATCGAGGCTACTTTCACCGGACAGTATGCCCTCCGGCTGCGCCTGCGCGGCGCCCGCACCGACGACGACGGAAAGCTGAAGCTGTTGCAGGACGAAGCGCGAAAGTGGCTGACCGCTGATGCCGAGGTGAGGCTTCTCAACAAGCCGGAATGGGAGAATGCGGAAAAGCCTCTGCTGGCGGTCTTCAAGGTCTCTGCCGGTCTCCTTACCTCCGCCGGGCATCGCGTGCTTCTGCCTTTGAACCTGTTCGCCTTCAACCAGCCTTCCCGGTTCTCACACAAAGAGCGCAGGAACGCCGTTTATTTTCAGTTCCCCTTCGTGGAGGTGGATATGATCACCTTCAAGCTTCCGCCCGGATTCGCGCTGGAGAGCCTGCCTCAGTCCGACGTTCAGACCACCGGGTACGCTGCATTCCTCACGAAATACACCCAGGCAGGCGACAGCGTGACCGCCGAACGCCAGGTTGGGGTCGGCACCAACATTGTCACAGTGGAGAAGTACCCAGAGCTGAAGGCTCTGTTCGACAAGTCTCATGACGCGGACCAGCAGCAGGCGGTCCTCAAGGGAGGGCGCGGTGCGTCGCAGGGCCAGTAGGTTCTGCGTACTCCTTCTCTTCCTGCTTATCGCTGCCGGTGCGCAAGGATCATCGAAGGTGGAGGTGCCTGATTGGGTCCGGCAGGCTGCCCATCTGCCGGTCGGTGTGCTGCCTTCCCGCACCAATGCTGTCGTCCTTCTCGATGAGACCTCGCTGACCTTCACCGGCACCATGGAGTATGCAGAGTTCCATCGTGAGGTGATCCGTATCCTGCGTCCGGAGGGCAGGGATGAGGGCGAGTTTGTGATTGACCTGGATCCCGGCGACCGCATCCAGAACGTCCACGCTTGGAGCCTTACGGCCGGCGGTGCGCAGTTCGAGCTGAAGGACAAGGAGTTCTACAACATCAGCCCATGGGGCGGAAACGAACTTTACAGTGACGAGCTAAAGATGGCGGGGAAGGTGAGCGGTGCCGACGTGGGCAGCGTGGTCGCGCTCGAATACTCCGTGCAGCGCCGTCCGCTCATCAGCCTGTATAGCTGGAATGCCCAGCGCACGATCCCCGTCAGGAAGGCAAGCTTGACCATCGTCATTCCTTCCGGGTGGCAGTACAGGGCTTCCTTCGCCAACATCAGGCCCCAGGAACCGCGCACCGAACCGGATGGGCGGATCACCTGGACCCTCAAGGACCAGCCAGGCATCGACGACGAGCAGAAACATCGCCCGTCAGATTCCGCGCTCCTGGTGCGCGCCGAGATCGCGGTGTACGCCCCCGGCGATTCCGCCCGCCTCGATTCGTGGAAGAGCGTCGGTGCATGGCAATCTCAACTGACCTCGCCACGCTGGATCGTGACCCCCGAGATACGCGAAAAGGTCCAGACGCTGACGGCGGGCGTCATGGGCTTTGACGCAATCCTCCGTCGGCTCGCAGCGTTCGTGCAGCACGACATCCGCTACGTCGCCGTCGAGATCGGCATCGGCGGCTGGCAGCCGCACTTTGCCGCCGAGACGTTCAAGCACCGCTATGGCGACTGCAAGGACAAGGCCGCCCTGCTCGGCACCATGCTCAACTCGGCCGGCATCAGGTCCTACCTCCTCGGCGTGAACTACGAGCATGGAACTGTCTTCGAGGAGATGCCGAGCATCGGCTCCTTCAACCATGCGATCCTCGCGATTCTCCTCCCCACGGATGCACCCAACTACCGCAGCACCGTCACCGCCAGCGATGGGCGCAAGTTTCTGATCTTCGACCCGACGAACGATGTGGTCCCGCTCGGCGAGCTGCCCTACTACGAGCAGGGCAACTTTGCGCTGCTGGCAACGGAGAACGGCGGCGAACTGGTGAAGCTGCCGGTGCCGCCACCCGACGCCAGCCGCCTCGAGCGCACCGGTCGGTTCCAGCTCGCCGCCGACGGCTCGCTCTCCGGCGAAGTGACCGAAACGCGCGCCGGCAAGAACGCCGAATACTTCCGCACGGCCTTCCTCAGCTCCGACCAGGCCGAGCGCGTCAGGATCATGGAGCGCTACACCGAACAGTCGCTCAACGGTCTCACGCTGAAGGACTATGCGTTTGAAAACCTGGAGGAGATCGAAAAAGAGCTGGTGATGCACTGCACCATCGCAGGACCGCGCTACGCGCAGAGCTCCGGTCCTCTGCTGCTGTTGCGCGCGGATGTCCTGGGGTATCGCTCCTTCGCACTGCAGTGGAAGACCCGGACCTACCCGGTCCAGTTATCCGGCGTGGAGCGCGAGGTCGACGACTACGAGATCCAGCTTCCCGATGGTTACGTGGTAGACGACCTGCCTGACGCCGCGCAGATAGATGTCGGCTTCGCCAGCTATCGCAGCCGCTTCGAGAACGCGGGAAACACTGTTCGTTACTGGCGTGAGTACGTGGTGCGCGATCCCTTCGTGCCCTTGACGAAGATGGCCGACCTGCGCCGGCTGGAGGAACGCATAAGCCAGGACGAGCTCGCCAGCGTGGTGCTGAAGAAGAAGTAGCGTAAGAAACGCCGCCCCGCGCATGCGGCAGGTCCGGAAGACTGTTGCGGGACAACCTCTAGCGGGACCGTTTCAGCGCGGTGCGTGCCGCAGACCTCTTTCTTTCTCCGTGGCTGATTGCGCTCTTCCTCTTTTGAGTTCAATTCGTATGTCTTAGAGGCCACGGACGATCCTGGCGTTGCAGCTTAAGTCAAGTGGGGTTGACGTGACCGGCGAATTCTGCACCGGTGGAAGAATCAGAGAAACTGGTACTACTCGCTGGTCGCTTCACTGGGTGATTTCCCGTCCCGCTCTGTGATGGAATCGTGATGAGTACTTGTTCATCTGGGGTCAAAACCGCTCACCTGTCATCAGAACGGTCTTGAGCGAAGCTGTTGAACCGGTAGAGTAGAATAGAAATCCGTCAGCCAGCCTCAGAACCCCCTGTGTGATCTTCAAAACCGGCGAGAGGTGTCTTCGCGACATCTCTGGTGCGTTCGACTCGCACACGCTTCCGCCAGTCACGTCACTCTTAGACTCGCTTTCTCGTTCTGGCAATGCCCAGTCATTGCACCTGACTCACGCGATTTTGTTTCTCGGGAAGGCTCATTTCAGCCTGATTTGTCCTTAGTGTCCCTGCGTACAGAGCTATGGACTCGGTAAATTGTGCACTACGGCCCCCGGTTCGCTCGCTAGTCTGTTAAATCGCGCGGCGTCAGCCCTCGGTTCGAGGTGACAATGAGGCGGCACTTCATCCCGCATCTCGCCTCCTGGCGAACGCCCTGATCCTAACAATCAACTCTGCCCACTTCTGGAGGGGTGCACTGCAGAAGGCAACCTTATCGCGGGGCGTCAAGGACGTCCGCAGGGTGTATCCCAATGAATTGCCACAGCAACACCCATATTGCAAACCCAGATGTGCTGACATGTGCAGACCGCACACGCTATAGGCTTGGCAAAAAGCTGGAGTCGCATGACTCCAGCTTATCTTCGGACGAACAATTCGGATTACTGACTAATCGGGATGCCCAGGGCTCTGGCCACGCCTTCGCCGTAAGCTGGATCGGCTTTCGCGCAGTTGCCGATGTGCCGGATCTTGATCTCCTTCGGAGCATCACCCATGGCCCGGGCAGTGTTCTCGAAGAGCGCTTTCTTCTGCTCGGCGGTCATCAGGCGGAAGAGCAGTCTAGGCTGCGTGTAGTAGTCGTTGTCGTCCTCGCGATAGTTCCAGTGGTCGGCCGCACCCTTCAGTTCGAGCGTTGGCTCGGCGAATTCCAGCTGCTGCTGCCACTCGCCGTAGCTGTTGGGCTCGTACCCGAGCGTTCCGCCCTGGTTGCCGTCTACGCGCATCGCGCCGTCGCGATGATAGCTGTGGAACGGACAGCGCGGCGCGTTGACCGGGATGTGTTGATGGTTCACGCCGAGACGGTAGCGCTGCGCGTCACCGTAGGAGAACAGGCGGCCTTGCAACATCTTGTCCGGTGAGAAGCTGATCCCGGGCACGGCGTTAGCGGGATTGAAGGCTGACTGCTCGACTTCGGCAAAGTAGTTCTCCGGGTTGCGGCTGAGCTCCATGACGCCGACCTCGATGAGCGGGGCATCCTTGTGGAGCCAGACCTTGGTCAGGTCAAACGGGTGGTAGGGCAGCTTGGCCGCGTCCTTCTCGGACAGGACCTGGATGAACATCTTCCAACGCGGAAAGTTGCCCTTCTCTATGCTGTCGTACAGGTCGCGCTGATGGCTCTCGCGGTCCTTGGCGATAATGGCCTCAGCCTCGGCATCGGTCAGGTTCTTGATTCCCTGCTGGCAGACCAGGTGGAACTTCACCCAGACGCGCTCGTTCTTGGTGTTGATCAAGCTGAACGTGTGGCTGCCGAAGCCGTGCATGTGGCGATACGAGTACGGAATGCCGCGCTCGCTCATCGTGATGGTGATCTGGTGCAGCGCCTCTGGCAGCGACGTCCAGAAGTCCCAGTTGTTGCGTGCGCTGCGTAGGTTGGTTCTGGGATCGCGCTTGACGGCATGGTTGAGGTCTGGGAACTTGAGCGGGTCGCGCAGGAAGAAAACCGGAGTGTTGTTGCCGACGAGGTCCCAGTTTCCTTCCTCGGTGTAGAACTTCACCGCGAAGCCGCGGATGTCGCGCTCAGCATCCGCCGCGCCGCGTTCCCCGGCCACGGTAGAGAAGCGGGTAAACAGCTCCGTTTTCTTGCCGACCTTGGAGAAGATCTTGGCTTTGGTGTACTTGGTGATGTCATGGGTGACTGTAAAGGTGCCGTACGCGCCTGAGCCTTTTGCGTGCATGCGACGCTCAGGAATCACCTCGCGATCGAAGTGGGCAAGCTTCTCCAGGAACCAGACGTCCTGCAGAAGCGCTGGGCCCCGGGGGCCTGCGGTCATTGTGTTCTGGTTGTCGACGACGGGGGCGCCTGCATTGGTGGTCAGCTTCTTCTTGTCTGCCATGCATTACCTCCTGTATAAGCTTGCAAGCCTGGGGACATGGATTCCCTGGCTTGCTTGAGGCAGTTTTCACTGTTCGTCGTCAGGACCTTTGAGACTGCTTGCGCTCGCTGCGGCAGTCTAACCCCAGTTTCGGGGCGACTCCAACTCCAAACTGTAGCTTAACTTTCCAGTCTCGGCGGTCTCACTTGCGCTGACGGGGAACAGCCTTGCCTCTGAGCGCGGTACCTGACTCTGCGCGGTTCATTTCCACGAACATCGCCTGGTTCTTCATCTTCCGTGCAGGCTACTTTGCATATCGAAGCGCGAATTCAATCTCCTTGATCTCCTGAGGCTCGTCCACCGGTTGCCACTCGGTCACTGTCGAGCCACGCCCCCCCGTTTCATGATCATTGCTGTCGTAGGAAATGCATCCCAGGTCCCTCATCTGCCGCGGGTTGGAGAGGGTCACTTCGTGGTGGCACTTCATCTTCTTGATGTCAAGAAACGGCAGATCATAGACCGACAGTGTCCAATATGTTAGGTGGTCACCGTTTCGCACGATGCTATCCGAATCGATGTACACGGTGATCATCCCCATCGCCGGATCGTCGCCCCTGTACACGAGCTTCCAATTTGCGGCAAACGCCGCGCTGCTCAAAGCGAGCAGGCCTATCAACAGGAACAAGATCGTCCTTTTCCTCATACTCGCCTCCGGTGAAGGGTCAACCTGTTCGGCATTCTACGTCTCAACTGCTCCCGTGCAACGCAAAAATTACAGACCCAGATGCGTATTTCAGCGCGCCTATGCGGAACGATTGCTTCGACAGTGGTGTATCCAGCATCAAGAACGTCCGAGCAACTTCGGACCAGTGTCGCTTTGGGAAAGGGCGCGGCTCGTGCTCGCCGACGCGACCTTCCCATTGTGCAACGCAGCCGACGCACACACCCGAAACGGAACATAGACACGTTTGGATGGATTGCGCTGGGGGAGTGAATCGGCCCTGGTTTTGCGACAATGCGCCTGTCTATGCGGCACTTCACGCGTAATTACTCCCCGCTTCTGCACTTGCTTGTATCTCTGCTAGCGAGCGATATAATCCGCCTGATTCAGCGGTGGAGAAGGAGGACGATGTGAAGAGGATTGGATTCATCTGTATCGCCATCGTGTTCTTGCTGTGCAGCGTCGCGTCGGCCACTAACTGGGTGTTCGTTGCAAGAGAGTCCGTGAAGAACTACAACCTATACGTCGACGCAGACAGCGTGGTGCAGGACGGGGACACGTTGAGCTGCTGGACGCTGTGGGTGTTCGATTATACGGGACCTGATGGCGAGAAGAATCTACTCGTGAAAATGGAGTTCAAGCTAACGCGACCGCCCCAGTTCAGGGGCGTGGAGGTCTACTACTTCAACGGGGAGGGGAAAATGATCATGGGGCCCTACTATCACTATGACAGTGGGTTTAACACCATTGCTCACAAATCGCCCGGCGAAAAGACGTTGGCTGCCGCTCGCAAGTACGCGAAAAACGGCACGATAGGCAAGGGCATGGGATCAATGCCGACGCCATAGTCACCCCGTTTACCCAGCTGTCCGTCTTCACAACCTTTGAGACTGCTTTCGCTCGCTGCGGCAGTCGAACCCCAGTTTTGGGGCGACTCCAACTCCAAACTGTAGCTTAACTCTCCAGTCTCGGCGGTTTCACTTTGGCTGACGGGGAACAAGCTGCGTGTTTAGTAAGCTGTGAACTCCGACGCTAGTCTGTTAAATCTCGCTGTTTTGCGGCCTTCGGCCCCGCCCTGTGATGGAACTGCGATGAGTGTTTGTTCATATGGGATCAAAACCGCTCACCTGACATCAGAACGGTCTTCAGCGAAGCTGTTGAACCGGTGGAGTAGAATAGAAATCCTTCAACCAGTTTCAGAAGGCCCTGTGTGATCTTCAAAACCGGCGAGGGGCGTCTTCGCGACGTCTCTGGTGCGTTCGACTCGCACACGCTTCCGCCATTTGTTTCCCAAGAAGTTGCGCGGCTCCTTGAGCTCGGAATCTGGCTCAGTGTTCCCCGTCAGCGGAAGTGGGACCAGTGAGACTGGAAAGTTAAGCTACAGTTTGGAGATTGAGTCACGCATTATAAAAGGGCGCGCCTTTCGAATAAGCTGCGGTTGCTGTGCTGAAACAGTCAACCAACGCCCAAGGAAAGGAACACCCGCATGAACAGTGTGAGATATGTCGGTCTGGATGTCCACCGCGACACGATTGCGGCGGCGGTGCTGGATGAGAGTGGCCGGCTGATCGTGCAGTCGGTAT
>Ga0209777_10000777_pt1 | contig 49554 bp, 50 predicted proteins | sample FrelakmetHBP12HB_FD_187147 | JGI IMG/M metagenome (GOLD analysis project Ga0209777, IMG submission 187147) | Freshwater lake sediment microbial communities from the University of Notre Dame, USA, for methane emissions studies -HBP12 HB (SPAdes)... | ecosystem: Environmental > Aquatic >... | reverse complement strand
GTAAACCTTTTCTTTCACATGGCAAACACCATTTTGCTCTTTTTCATTTTTCACCGAATGACTAAGGGCCTCTGGCAGAGTGCATTTGTAGCGGCTGTCTTCGCCATTCACCCTCTCCATGTGGAGTCTGTCGCCTGGGTTGCCGAACGCAAGGACGTCCTCTCCACATTTTTCTGGATGCTCACCATGGGGGCTTATGTTTACTATGTGGAAAGTCCCGGCTACAAGAGGTATCTCTTTATTCTTGCATTTTTCCTGCTGGGCCTCATGGCCAAACCCATGCTGGTCACACTTCCTTTTGTCCTGCTCCTTCTTGACTATTGGCCACTCCGTCGTTTGACGACGGGGAAATCGTCAGTGAATGAGCACACGCAATCTGAGAAATCCCCAAACACGCACCGCAAAAAAAAGGAACGCCGAAGGAGTGCAATAAAAGCAGAGCATATAAATAAGACTGAGAAACAGACCGGGCAGCTGCCGCTTATTGTCCAAATTGTCCTGGAAAAGGTTCCCTTTTTTGTTCTTTCTTTGGCATCGAGTATAATCACATACATGGCCCAGCAGGAAGGCGGGGCCGTGCGTTCTCTGCAAAGCTATCCTTTGACAACCCGCATTGCAAATGCCCTTGTCTCTTACTGTGGTTACATTGGGAAGATGGTCTGGCCCGAAAACCTCGCGGTTCTTTATCCTCACCCCGGAATGCCGCCGACCTGGCAGGTCATTGGGGCGGTCGTCTTCCTTGTCATTATAACGTTCTTGATTATTCGGATCGTGAAGCGCTGCCCGTATCTAACGACGGGGTGGCTCTGGTACCTGGGGACACTGGTTCCCGTTATTGGTCTCGTCCAGGTGGGAGTACAGGCCATGGCAGACCGTTATACATATATACCCCTTATCGGCGTTTCGATTATGGTTGCCTGGGGTGCGCCCGAGCTTTTAAAAAAATGGCGACATGGGAATGCCGCTCTTGCAACGGTGGCTGTCATCATACTTTGCATCTTTTCATTCGTTACCTGGAAGCAGGTGGGGTACTGGCAAAATAGCATCACTCTGTTTAAGCATACCCTGGAGAAGACAACCAATAATCCTATAATACTAAACAATATGGGGAATGCTCTGGAGGGTGAAGGCAGGCTTAATGAGGCTATAGCCCATTATGTCGAGGCAGTAAGGATTGACCCCAATCTGGCAGATTCATATAACAATATAGGTCTTGCCTTGACCAAACAGGGGAGGCTTGACGAGGCCATACCAAATTTTCTCAAGGCTATTAGAATCAACCCAAGCGATGCGGCGGTACACTACAACCTGGGGACTCTTCTGGCCTCACAAGGGAAACTCGATGATGCCATTAATCAGTTTCGCGAAAGCATCCGCATCAGTCCGGGGTATGCAAAGGCTCATTACAATCTGGGGAATGCCTTGCTTTTTCAAGGAAAGTTTGATGAGGCCATCGCCAGTTATCGGGAAGCCATGCGTCTCAACCCGGATTACACACTGGCGCAGGAAAACCTCAAGAATGCCCTGGCTGCGCAGAAGAAATTCAGGTGAGCATTGCGTATGATTTGCCTATTGACATCTGCTGTCATTTATTCTATGTTTTTCCTAAACCTTAGACAGGATTTCCTGAAAATGACCTTTGTCTCAATAAGAAGAGAGTCTCATAACCTATGCGTCGACCGCTTGCTCCTCCTCGCTCTTCTTTTGGCGCGTTTACCCGCGTCGCCCGTCGTTTTTAGGACAGGATAAGAGTACATAGATATCATCCTAAAGGCCATGGGCGAAAAATCCATGGCCTTTTTTATTCTTGGAAAGGGAACTTTGAAATATACCTCTTCTGTCATTGCGAACGCAGTGAAGCAATCTGAACACAATGACGACATAACAGATTGCCGCGTCGTTACACTCCTCGCAATGACCTTTCAATCGATTTGCTAAAGTTCTTGAAGGTTAATGAGCATGCATGAAGTAATATGGCACGGAAGGGGCGGTCAGGGCGTTGTGATAGCTGCACAGATTCTGGCAGAAGCAGCTTATATTCAAGGATTCAGAGGGGTCACCTCCGCGCCGACCTTCGGGCCGGAAAGAAGAGGCGCCCCGTTGACAGCTTCAACCAGGATCTCATCAGAGCCCATCCGGATGGTCTCGCAGATTGAGCGTGCAGATATATCTATTGTTCTGGATTCATCTCTCCTTTCTGCTGTAAATATTCTGGCGACGCTCAAAGAGGGGGGGCTTATCATCGTCAACACCCCCTTGAAACCCGATGAGCTCCAATTTGATGTGAAGATCAGCATAGCCACGGTTGATGCCGGAAATATTGCCCTCAAACAGCATCTCATCAGAGAGGGGAAACCGATTGTCAACACCACGATGCTGGGAGCATTTGCCAGGACATCAAGCCTTGTGTCTCTTGACGCGATGGAAAAAGGACTGAAGGGTAAATTATCAAGCACCGTTTCTGCCGCCAATTTCGCCGCCCTGCGTGATGCATTTGAACAGACTTTAATGAAAGCTGCCAAGTGAGGACAATAATTGTGAAGAAAAAAGACACGAATATTTCCGCCATGGCCACACCAGCCATTGGAGAAGCGGGGAAAACAGGGGACTGGCGGGACATGATGCCCGTTTGTGATCATTCAAAGTGTATCCCCTCCATCAAGAAAAAGGCTGCCTGCTTTCTCTGCTGGCTCTATTGTCCGGAAGGAGTAATCAAAGCAACGATCCCCCTGGAAATCGACCTGGAATACTGCAAGGGTTGCGGCATTTGCGCTGAGGAGTGTCCCGGAAAAGCGATAACCATGGTTAACGAGGGGGAGAAAAATGGCTGAAGTACAAATCATGACGGGCAACCAGGCCGCGGCTCTCGGGGCGAAGCTCAGCCATGTTCAGGTCGTGGCAGCCTATCCCATTACGCCGCAGACCTCTGTTACGGAGATGCTTTCCCAGTTTATCGAGAGTGGAGAACTAAAGGCTGAATATATCCGCGTCGAATCAGAGCATTCCGCGCTTGCGGTTTGCATATCGGCATCCACTGTGGGGGCCCGCGTCTTCACTTCCACGAGCTCCCAGGGACTGCTTTACATGCATGAGCAGATACACTGGGCTGCCGGCGCGAGGCTGCCTATTGTGATGTGCTGCATCAACCGGGGAGTGGGCGCGCCATGGACGATCTTCAACGACCAGCAGGATTCCATCGCACAGCGTGATACAGGCTGGATACAGATTTACTGCCGGGACAACCAGGAGATTATTGACTCCATCATTCAGGCGTACCGGATTGCCGAGTCCGTCTATGTACCGGTCATGATCTGCTACGATGGTTTCGTCATGTCTCATACGATGATGCCCGTGGAGATCCCCGATGCTGAGGCTGTCTCCGATTTCCTGCCCCCTTATAAGCCCCACACAATCCTGTCGCCGGAGGCGCCCATGAATATCAACCCTGTCCTTTTCCCATGGCGACGGGCTAACAGCGAGGGTGTCCTCTGTGACGGCTATATGGAAATGCGATATAAACTTCAGAAGGCCCTCGACGAATCTCGTGACGTTATTATCTCTACGAGTCGTCAATTTGCCGGGGCATTTGGGAGAGATCACGGCGGCATGTTGTGGCAATATAAGGCAGATGATGCCGAGATGATACTTGTGGGGATGGGCTCTTTGGCAAGCGAAGCCACCGCGGCAGCGGATATGCTGAGGGCGGAGGGTATCAGAGCCGGAGTTGTCGGAATCAGGGTCTTCAGGCCCTTTCCGAAAGAAGATGTCCGCGCGGCTTTCAGGAAGACGAAGGCTATTTGCGTCTTCGAAAAAGCGATCAGTTACGGATATGAAGGAGCACTGTGTTCCGAAATCAAGGCGGCCTTTTACGGGACAGATATCCGGTTGCCTATTCATAACTACATCTGCGGCCTTGGGGGCAGGGATGTCAAGGCGAGGGAACTCGCCGAGGCTGTACGGTCATCACGGGATACAATCGCTGCAGGGGATACGGAACCCATGCCGAAATGGTTGAACTGTTTTACGGAGTGAGAATATGCCAGAGAACCTGTTCAAGGTTAATATTGAAGAGTATATGCTCCCGGGACAGAGGGCCTGTCAGGGTTGCGGCCTGTCCCTCGCGTATCGCTATGTTCTGAAAGCATTGCGTGAAAATACAATTCTGACCTTTCCTGCCTGTTGCCTGACCGTTCTCCATGGACTTTATCCGACGACTTCCGTGACCATTCCTGCACTGAATTGTACATTCGCAAGCACCGCCGCCTCTGCGTCGGGTCTTGTCGCCGGCCTGAACGCCCTTAATCGTACGGACATTACAGTCGTCGCCATCGCCGGAGACGGGGGTACTTTCGACATGGGAATCCAGGCCCTGAGCGGGGCGGCCGAAAGAGGCACGGACTTCATCTACGTCTGCTACGACAACGAAGGGTATATGAATACCGGCACACAGCGGTCCAGTGCGACACCCATGGGGGCCCTCACCTCTACCACGCCGGTCTTAACCAAGCAGCAACCCAAGAAGGATATGCTGCGAATCATGGAAGCCCACGACCTGCCTTATCTCTCCACCACTTCATCGGCCTATCCGATTGACCTGTATGATAAATTCGTCAAGGCCAAGCGCATCAAAGGATCGCGGTATATGCAGATCGCCGTCCCCTGTCCTCCGGGATGGGGTTACGCGCCCAAGGACACCGTGCGTATCGGCAGACTTGCTGTAGAGACGGGGATCGTGGCGCTCTTCGAGATTGAGGATGGCAAATTTCGCTTTACCGGGAGAAGCAAGACACTGGCGGAAAAAGGGAATAAGCTGCCTGTCATCAATTATGTGGAGAGACAGGGGCGATTCCGGAAGATGAGCATCGAGCAACTGAGGCAGCTCCAGAGGTGGGTTGACACCAGATGGAATGAGTACCTGAAGCGGGCCGAGGGCTAACGATTAAAATCCTAAATCCGAATATCTAAGTTCTAAACAAATCCTAATATCAAAGTCCTAAGGCGATTGCGGGGCCGTGAAGAATTGTTTTGGTCATCCTAATTTTGATGTTATTTAGAATTTAGGATTTCGTGCTTAGGATTTCTAAGTTTGTATGTGCCGCCTCACCATTTCGGCATATCTCTCTGCGACCCCCATATTAGCGACCACAATTCTCCGCCCCTCCTCTCCCTTCCTGGCAAGCGCATCAGGATCAGACATGAGCGTCAGGATGCCGTCGAGCAATTCTTCGCCGCTCTTCACCATAATCCCCACTCCGGCCTTTTCCAAGAGTTCCTTTTCATCCCTGAAGTCATCCATGGAGGGTCCATAAAAGATGACCTTGCCCCATGCGGCAGGTTCGAGGATGTTCTGCCCGCCCTTGGGGACAAGGGAACCGCCGCAGAAGACCACAGAAGCGAGGGAGTATACTTTGAAGAGTTCACCGATGACATCGATAACAATGATCCGCTCACCGGTTCGATGCCTGCCACCGTTGATCTCGGTCATCGTTATACAATCATCAAAGCCGGTCTCCTTGACGAGGGACAGGACTGCATGCCCTCTTTCAGGGTGCCGGGGGATGATAATCAATTTGAAATCAGGGTATCTCTCAAGGAGGCGCCTGTAAACATAGAGGACTATTTTCTCTTCGCCGTCATGGGTGCTTCCCGCCACGAAGACCCTGTCCATTTCGGTCAAGTTCAGCCTTCTTTCCATCTCCTCCCGGACAGGCGGGGAGGCCTTCGCTGCCAGGCTGTCGTACTTTGCGTTACCCATGATATGAACCCTCGATGGCGCCATTCCAATGGCTTTCAGCCGCTCGGCATCAATTTCCGAAATCACGCCCATTTCGTCTATCAAATTTACAATGTCTTTCCAGAAGAACCTCGTCATGGCATACCTCTGATAGGAGTGCTGAGAGATGCGCCCGTTAACCATTATAACCTTCGCACCCTTCTCTTTACACACCCTGATAAAATTGGGCCAGAGTTCCGTCTCTGTCAGGATAAAAATATCAGGTCTCACCTTCGTGATAACCTTTCTCACGACAAATGGGATATCAAGAGGGTAGTATATAAAAGACGTAGCTCCGGTGACAATTCTTCTGGCCATGTCCTGGCCTGTTTCCGTGCTGGCCGATAGTACAATGCAGGCCTCAGGGAAGTGCGTTCTTAAGGAAGCAACAATTGGCTCAGCAGCCGTTACCTCGCCTACCGAAACAGCATGTATCCATATCCTGGGGCTGCCTTTCATCTCCGCAAAGATTGAAGGCCTGACAAGCCCGAACTTCGGCCCCATGCTTTTTCTGTATTTTCCCGTCAGCGTCATCTTGATCGCATAGTAGGGGAGAGCCAGCAGGGCAGCAATGAATAATAGAATGTTATAAAGAAAGTACATTGATTAAAATTATGTGATTCGATTTTGCCGGAAGCATGGGCTTTAACAATTATGTTGTCAAGGGTCTTTTCTCCCTTTCAGTAATTATTGACAGGTTAGCATCGATGGTGTATTGAAATTCTGTCAGCACTCTTCTTTCAAAAATGACACAAAACATATTTTTTCATAAGTTTCAAAAGAACGGAAAAGAAGGCATGTGATGAAAAAAATTGCTCCGTCCATCCTTTCCGCTGACTTCAGCAGGCTCGGTGAAGAAATACTGGCTGTGGAAGCAGCGGGCGCCGACTGGATACACATAGATGTAATGGATGGTCATTTCGTTCCCAATATCACTATCGGGCCAGGTCCGTTAAAATGGCTCCGGAAGATCACCAGACTTCCTTTCGATGTGCATCTCATGATTTCAGATCCGGAACGTTATATAGACTCATTTGCCGAAGCTGGAAGTGATATCATAACCGTTCATGTAGAGACGGCCTCGCACCTCAAGAGGACAATTGCCCAGATAAAAGAAAGGGGCGTGAAGGCGGGTGTGTCTCTTAATCCTGCCACACCGCTCGTTCAGGTTGAGCCGATTCTGAAAGACGTCGATCTCCTTCTTGTCATGTCCGTTAATCCCGGATTCGGGGGACAAAAATTCATAGAGAGTGTCCTGCCGAAGATAGGGCAGGCCAAGGAAATGGTGAATGCCGTTTCGCCTGATGTTACAATAGAAGTTGACGGTGGCATAACTCTCGATAATATTAGATTGGTTGCCGAAGCCGGTGCAGACGTAATGGTGTCGGGAGCCGCCATCTTCGGAAGCGGAGACTATGCTCATACCATCAGAGCCATGAAAGCCCTTATAGGCGGTTGATCTCCACCAAAATTGGAAATGCCCCTATCCCCATACTTGTCAAGACGGGGGAGGGGCATTTTTTGTATGACTACCGTGCCTGCAGAGCTCTGCCGATGGTCATGATTTCAGCTTCTTTAGTTCCTTCGTAAAGTTCGAGAATTTTGGCGTCGCGGTACCATTTCTGGACGTTGTACTCATCAATGTAACCGTACCCGCCATGCAGTTCCACGGCGTAATTCGCACAGAAGACCGCCGTCTGACCTCCGTAGTATTTTGCCATCGCAGCCAGCATATAGTCCGGCCGGCCCTCATCAAGAAGCCATGCAGATTTATAAATTAGACCGCGCAGAGCCTCTATCTTTATCGCCATCTCCGTCAATTTCATCTGGGTCAACTGGAAGGAACCCAGGGGGGCTCCGAATGCCGTTCTTTCCTTTACGTACTTGATGCTTGTCTCCAGGCATGCCTCGGAAAGGCCGAGGGCCTGGGCGGCAACCAACACCCTTGTTGTATCAAAGAAATGCATCAACTGGCGGAAGCCGTTGCCTTCCTTGCCAACCAGGTTCGTCCGGGGAACCCGCACATCCTCAAAAGCGATTTCTGCCGTGTCACTGGAGCGGATACCCATTTTCCCATGAATCTTGTTTCTCGTTATTCCCGGGGTATCGGCACTAACTATGATAAGGCTGAAGCTGTTGTGCTTTTTTTCCTCCGGATTGGTAATGCACTGGGCTACCATGAAGTCACAGACGGTTCCATTGGTTATGAACATTTTATTTCCGCTGATGACATAGTCATTTCCGTCTTTAGCAGCCTTGGTTCTGTATCCCGCCACATCTGTGCCGGCGTTGGGCTCCGTAAACGCCCCCGCGCTTACCTGTTCACCCCTGCATACGGGAGGGAGAAATGTCTTTTTTTGCTCTTCCGACCCGAAGTGTAGTATGGATTCACAGCCGAATGTGGCGGCAACGACGTTCAAGCCGATCCCCATATCCACCTTGGACAGTTCTTCCGTGATGATGGTATTACCCAAAAAACCTGCCCCCGCGCCACCATATTCTTCGGGAATCCATGCCCCGACAAGACCATTTTCAGCGGCCTTCTTGCGAATCTCCGGGGTGTATTTTTCTCCCTCGTCACATTCATGGGATATTGCGGTAAACTCTGCCTGGGCAAATTTGTATGACATCTCCTTCAACATCTTCAGTTCATCATTCAATTCAAAATCCATTTTTTTGTCCTCCTAATCATATAATTTTCTCAGTTGAATTCTGTTGATCTTACCCACTTTAAAGTGTGGCATATTCTGTTGCCACTCGCTTGCAGAAGTTATTTATTAAGGAAGGAATTGACCTGCAAAGAACTTTCTATTATAAGAACAAGCGGAAAATAGCAGAATCGCGGTGTCGAGGTCAAGAAAAAACCGGATTACATGGATAATGAATATTTTCGCACGACATGCATAATCTGCGGAGCGGTAGAAGAGCCATACTTCCTGTCTGAAATTATCAATTGATGAACCAAAGTGGAGACTAACCATCATGCACATCATCATTGACGGCTACAATCTGATAAGGCAGTCCGATGCACTAAGGCGGTATGAGAGATTGAGCCTGGAGGCAGGCAGAAATGCTCTGATACGCGGCATATCCCTTTATAAAAAACAGAGAGGACACAAGGTGACCGTTGTCTTCGACGGCTGGCAGGGTGGACCTGTCGAGGAAGAGAGGGATAAACTCTCAGGCATAGATATCATATATTCCCGGAAGGGCGAAAAAGCAGACGAAGTCATCAAACGAATTGTTCAAGAAAGAACAGAAGAAATCGTTGTTGTCACGTCGGACAGGGACATTGCCGATTTTGTCAGTCGCAGAGGAGGAACAACAATATCATCCCCGGAGTTTGACGAACTGATGGGAAGGACGAAAACCGCTGTAAGCGAGCATGCCCGCCATACGGAAGAAAGATGCGAAAAAGAAGAGGATGATGAAACAAGGGTGGGTGCAAAAAAGAAAGGCCCATCAAGGAGACTTTCCCGGAAGAAGAAGTCAGCCATGGTAAGAATACGGAAGCTCTAAATGCTTATACTAAATACATAAGAGTCAATATTGTTGACTTCACAAATGCGTCTATACTGTGCGCTGAGTTTTGTCTTTCGTTATTATGGCACACATCACTGCATGCCTCCCCTCATCGGGATCTTTTTTGAACTTCTAATGCCATCTGGAGGTTAACACGCGCATGCGTATAATCTGGTTTCAACCGCAGTGCCTCCCTGAAATGGTCGATGGCCTCAACAGTCTTCTCCGATCTGGCCAAGGCTATTCCCCAGGCATTGTGAGCTTCAATAAATCTGGGATTGATTCTAATTGTCTCTTGGAATTGACCAATGGCTTCCTCATAGTGGTCAATCGACATCCAGGCTACTCCCAGATTATAGTGTGTACCAGAATTTGTTGGATCGGTTTTAAGCGCTTCCTGGCAATGACCAATGGCTTCCTTAAACATCTTCTTTGAAATTAACAGTGCCGCAAGATTATTATGTGCCTTGGCATAATTTGGCCATAGTCTGAGAGCTTCTTGATAACATAGAATAGCCTCATCAGTCCTGCCTTGCGCATATAAGTGATTTCCTAAATTGAAGTGGGCATTTTCATAGCTTGGTTTTATTCTGATAGCCTCTTTATAATGCGCCATGGCTTCTTCTTTTTTTCCAGCGTCACTCAAAGCAACTCCCAGATTGTTGTGCGCCAGATAATTATTATCTGTAACCTGAATGGCATGCTCAAAAAGAGTGATACTGTTTTGCCAGTACTTGACCTGCATCCAGGTTGAGAACATTAAGGCCGACAAAACAATTCCTGCTCCGGCAGTAAGAATGTATCGTCGATAACGCCAATTTCTTGCAATATCAGGGACCGCCCAGGCCGTTGCCACAAAAAGACCGATGACGGGAATATAGGTATACCGATCCGCCATGGACTGCATTCCCACCTGTATTATGCCGATGACAGGAACGAGTGTGCCCAGGTACCATAACCACCCCATGGCAAGATAGGGCATTTTTGCCGCCCATCGGATGATTAGTAAGGTTGCGATCAATAAGAATGCAGCGGCAAGAAAGACTTCCCACAGTGGAGGCGTTCCCTGATGCGGGTAAAATACGGCAAGACTGTGGGGGTAGATCATCTTTCCGATGTAGCCTGCATAAGAGATAAAGGCATTGCCGATTCGCGCACCGATGGGAAATGTTTCGAGAGATTCCATCGCTCCGACCTTTTGCTGGCCGATAAAAGTCAGCATAGTTGAGATAGCCGAGAGGGCAAGGAAGGGAATCTTTTCGCGGATGACGGGCCATAAACGTTGCCACCGCCGGGACTGATCCGGTAGCGTAACCTCTTTGCCTTTAGCTGAAGCTGAGATTCTTCTCGCTCGTTTTTTTTCTTTTTTTGATTCTGATATTTTTGGAACATCAAGGGAGTGATTAAAGCGAAGACGGCCCAGAGGCCAGTAATCGAGAAGTAACAGCGCACACGGCAGACTAACCAGCATGGGCTTCGCCATGAGTCCGAAGGAAAAAAATAGAAGGGTAAGCAGATATTTCTTCACCCCCGGCTTCTCAGCATAGAGGACATAAGCTCCCATCGTGAGCATCCAGAAAAAGGCGCTGAGAACATCCTTTCTTTCGGCTATCCAGGCCACAGACTCCACATGCATGGGATGAAGGGCGAATAGAGCAGCCACAAAGGCGCTTTTCCACAGAGCGTGGGTCATGCGGTTGAGAATTAGAAACAATAATAGGCTGTTTATAATATGTAAAAGAAGATTGACAAGATGGTAACCTCCGGGATTGAGTCCGAATAGCTGATAATCCATCACGAAGGATAACCAGGTAAGGGGCTGCCAGTAGCCGGCATGACTCGTCGTGAAGGCCCATTTCAGAAATCCCAGATTTAATCCACCCTGTATATGCAGGTTTTCCGTGATACACCTGGGGTCATCGAAATTGACAAAATCGTTGTTCTTGACCTGCCAGAAGACAGCGAGCACCGCCAACGTGAGAAAAAGACAAATCAATAGCTGGCGACGGTAGTTTGGTATTTTTTGAAACATAGAAAAAAGCTTGATTAAAGAAACGTTATGTTGAAAGCGAAAAAAGGAAGACTCACTCCTGCTACTAAGGTTTGGTATTTCTTGTCGGGTTCGTTTATGTGCATACTTTCACGATAAAGCGCTCCAGCATAAACTTCGGCTCTTTCGTCATGGTCTTGAAGGCAATGTCCATATCGACGAGGTCTTCCAAATATTTCAACAGGCTTTCGTATGAGAATCGATTAGAGTTTTTCACGGCATTATAAATTACGTACGGATGTTGACCGTCCAGAGTGCCTTTTCCCCCTTTATCGCCTCTCCATTGCAAGATGACCGGATAAACGGACCTCTGAAACTTTTCATAGTCCATATTGGGCTCAATAGAACCAAGCTTGCCTGATCTGATAAACATCTTGGCATGGAGGAGAAATCTGATTTCCCTTGCTATCATCGACAGGATCAACACGTGGTTTATACCCTGATCGAAAAGATCTTTTAGATTTGACAAAGCCACATCCAGCTTCCTCGCGACAAGAGCGCCTGTTAAATCAAAGACGGTATCTTCTTTCGTTTTTCCTGTGACCTCTTCGACGTCCGACTCTTCTATCGATATCTTATCACCTGCGTAGGTGATTAACGTTTCCAAGGCTTTCATGGAATCGGCAAGGTTAAAGCCGGTTTTCCTGCCGATAGCGGTCCATGCGCCTGGCGTCAGTTTTTTTCCACTTTGAGCTAAGATATCTTTTGCCGTATCCATCAGGGCATTCTTCTGCCTTGCCTCGCCCTTTAGCCGAGAAAAATTAAGGACAATTCCAGTTTCGGATATAATCTTGAAAAGCTTTTTCCTCTTGTCCACTGTTTCTGCGGTTATGATCAGGTGGATGCCTGCCGGGATACCTTTTCGCAGGGTATCTTCAAGACGTTCCGTGACCTCTCTCTTCTCGCTCATATCCATTCCGCGGCTTATACAGGTCTCGATCATTTCGGGGAGCCAGGTTTCCCGATCATGTCCGCTGTCGCCTTCAACAGTTTTTTGCCAGTTGTTGCTGGTAATTTTTTTCCAGCCGCCGTCTCTGAGATCATCGATGTTCCAGCCTGTGATCTTCAGGAATTGCAAGAAATACCTGAGCGCCATGTCGGGGTCGTTTTCAAAATGTTGTCGAATTTTTTGCACTATCTCCGGCAGGGCAATTCTTGTTTGAAAAAGACGGGTATTTGTCAGGACGACAACTTTTCTTCCTGGAATGAGAGGTGGTGTCAGGATGGTTTCGCAAAGGCCGTCTATGTCTTCATTCTCTCCATCCATGAAGAAGAGATTCATATCTCTATCGCTTGCGGGGATGATTGCAGCTATGATTTTATTCAGGGCATCTTTGACAAGATATTCTTCTTCACCATGCAGGAGATAACAGGAAGAAGGGTCCGCCTTCCCTTTCTTGAATTCCATCAGTATCTTTTCAAAATCCATTATGCTGGCTGTGGTGTCGTTAACTTTCTTCTAATTATAAAGGCGTTTTTTGTTGCCTGTCATTCTGCTTCCGAGCGAGGAATCTTAATACGCTTCATTACAAAATGCCTCGCTTCGCTCGACATGACAATTCAGCGCCATTTTTATCGAAACTTGATATAGGTATCAGACGAGATATTACAGAGTTTTTAGAGAATGACAAATTTCTTTATATGCTTTACTACTTCATCGGGATCATCAATGATCTGGATGATTTCGAGATCACACGGTTCAATCTTGTCGTTCCCGATCATGGCGCCTTTCATCCAGTCCATCAGTCCCTGCCAGTATTCACTGCCCATCATTATGACGGGAAAGCCTTTTATTCTTTTTGTCTGAATCAGGGTCAGGGCCTCGAAGAGCTCATCCATTGTTCCGAAGCCTCCCGGGAGGATTACATAGGCCACAGCATATTTTACGAACATTACTTTACGGATAAAAAAATATTTGTACTCGATAATGGTATTGGCGTACGGATTTGGTTTCTGCTCATAGGGAAGACGGATGTTCATACCTATCGACTGGCCACCTCCCGCTGCCGCTCCCTTATTGGCCGCCTCCATGATGCCGGGGCCGCCTCCTGTAATTACACTGAAGCCGTTTTCGGCAAGGCGTCTCGCGAGATACTCTGTCTTCTTGTAGTATGGATCATCAGGCCCGACTCTTGCGGATCCAAAAATGGTGACACCGTTTTTCACCTTGGACAGGGTTTCAATGGCTTCCACAAATTCAGCCATGATGCGGAATATCCGCCATGATTCCTCTATCGACAGGGAATCGACCAAATATTGTTTTTCATCCATTGTGTTCATTCCGGGTCTCCTATAGCATCTGTCAGGAGAGCCCGGCCTCGGTGATCGTGGTTCTTACTGTTGAAAAATTCTTAGTAACTTCTGCGGCGCTGAACCTTGGCATAACGTCTACGAGCTTCGATGGCTTTGCGTTTCCTCTTCACAGAAGGCTTCTCATAGGCCCTCCGCAGCTTTAGCTCCTTAAACAATCCGCTTTTTGAAAGTTTGTTCTTCAGGATTTTCAAGGCCTTTTCAATGTCATTGTCGTATACTTTTACTTCCAAAACAACCATTCCTTTCTTTTTTTAATAACGAAATATAAATTATTTGAACTTTGAGCCAAAAGGGGACAAAAAAAAGGGCAGTACGGCACTAAGACCAATTAGGCCTTTGCCGTAAACTACCCTCTGTTAACTTATGTTAGACCACACTCCTTACTTTAGAAGGATTTTCTTTAATACCTTCAAGAATTCTTGGTTTTCTTCGCGGTTACCAACCGTTACTCTCATGCAATTCTTCAAGACCCCGGGAGAGTTTAGATTCTTAATAAGAATCCCTTCCTGGGCTAAGACGGAGTATATGTTATCCGTATCAAAATCGCAACTAAAAAAAATGAAATTTGCATCCGTTGGATAGGGATGCACACCCGCAATCTTCCCAAGAGCGACGAGGAGTTTTTCCCGACCTTCAATTATATCCCGCGTCTGGCCTGAAAATATGTCAATGTGGTCCAAATAGAACCCGGCAGCGACCTGGGAAAGGGTATTAATATTATAGGGTAGTCTCACCTTGTCGAGTTCATGGACGAGAGGCGGTGCTCCGATTAAGAAGCCTATCCTCATGGCGGCAAGTCCCACTTTAGAGAGGGTCTTTAAGATAACAAGGTTGTCATATTTCGTAAGGAGAGGCAGTAAGGTTTTTCCGGCGAAGCTGCCGTACGCCTCATCCACGACCACGATTCCTGTTGATGCCTCAACAATGGCCGCGACACTCTTTTCACTGAAGCAATTTGACGTAGGACTGTTGGGGTAACTCAAAAAGGTCAGGACGGGTGCATCTTTGGCGATCCGGTTCAGCATTGCATCCAGGTCTAAATCAAAGGAGGCATTGAGGGGCACCTCTGCCACTGCATGACCGAAATTCGACGCGATAATCCTGTACATGACAAAAGTCGGTACCGGAACCATGACGACTGAAGATGAATTTACCAGAGCGGTGCAGAGGATCTGAATAAGCTCATCAGACCCGTTACCGATCATTATCATATTATCGGCTACGCCATAGTGTTCGGCAAAGCGTTTCCTGATCAGGGGCGCACCCGGTTCCGGGTATCTGTTCAGGGAAACATTTTTCATCTCTTTGAAGAGTTTTCTTTTAAGAAGGGGGGGGAGCGAAAAAGGACTCTCATTCGCATCCATTCTGATGCGATAGGGCATGATGTCGGCCCGATAGCCTTCCTGCTCGCGCACTTCCTTCTTAATCAGAGTTCTTACGTCCATCTGAAGCGACCTTGCCTTCCATATTCCATTTATCGTTCATATATTTATCATTCATCAGCCGTAACTTCAAGGACTCCTCGTGAGCGGTCAAACAACCCTCCACCAGCTCGATATCCAGCTTCTTTTCAAAACTATTTTTCATGACATGGCAGATATTTTCCACGGACACGGACGCGCTGATTTGCTCATATATCGAGGTTACAGACCCGCGCAACTTCTTGGTTCGCCATGTCTGGTCGCCGTCCTGAGGCAGCAGGAGTGCACATGTCTTGACGGGGTCAAAATCCACCAGGATTGAGCCATGCTGAAGGAAGACGCCCTTCGACCTCAGTTGAGCGCTGCCGCATATTTTCTTCTTTTTTACCAGAAGCTCATATCGGGACGGCGACGAGAAACAGGCAGCTTTCAGGGAATCGTCCTGATACGACCTCCCGTCACCTTCCATCTCGGCTTCTATGCCAAGTTCCGATAGTCCCCCGGCGATACAGCCACTGATGACCTTGTATGTTCCTAAGATATCCGGCGGGAAGAGGGGATTACGCTCACTGGCGATTACCGCATAGGTCAGATCATTTTCATGGAGGACAGCCTTCCCCCCCGTCGGGCGCCGGACGATATCTACGGAATATCGTCTGCACGCTTCGATATTTACCTCTTTTGAGGTTGCCTGAAAATATCCTAAAGACACTGATGGAGGGGACCAACTGTAAAATCTGAGGGTAGGCGGTGAATCTGCCCGTTTATTTTCCCGGAATATGGCCTCGTCAATGGCCATGTTTTCAAAGGCATTCAAGCGCTTGAATGAAATGAATCTCCATATCATGAAAAAATGTCAGTCGCTCTCCGCTTCTTTAAGCACAAAGTCATGGTATTCTCTTGAATCCAGGAGATCGTCAAGCTCTTCTGAATCCGACATCTCCAGAGTAATCATCCATCCTGTATCATGAGGGTCACTGTTGATAATGCCGATGTCGTCTAATATATCTTCGTTGACACTTACTATCGCACCACTCACGGGTGAAATAAGCTCGAACACACCCTTTGCAGATTCAATGGTGCCGAAAGGTTCGTCCCTTTCCACATAAGAGTCAACTTCGGGCAGTTCTATCGCGAGGATTTCTCCCAATTTTTCCTGGGCGTAATCCGTGATACCGATGGCAGCCAATTCACCTTCAACCCTGACCCATGCATGTTCTCTGTTGTAAAAAAGATCATCTGGAAATACCTTCATATCGCGGCATCCTAATATATGAAATTATTGTATTCTTTTTTAGAATCAGTGCAGCACCGTGAAGTCCTTCGACACCCTTGTCAAGACCTCACACCCGTCCTCTTTAACCAATATCATATCTTCAATGCGGACGCCCCAGAGGTCAGGGATATAGACACCAGGTTCTATGGTCAATACCATTCCCGCCTCAAGGACCATTTCCGAATTGGTTGCTATCCGCGGCGCTTCGTGAACATCAAGCCCGACACCATGGCCTGTACCATGCGTGAAATACCTGCCCAACTTGCCAGTCTCAATGCACTCTCTGGCAATGCGATCGATTTCCACGCAAGGGATGCCGGCTTTGACAGCCTCCAATGCCCGGTCGTGCGCGGTCTTTACCAGGGAGTATGCCTTTTCCTGTTTTTTGTCTTTCACGCCTACGGCAAATGTGCAGGTTTCATCAGAATGATAACCGCAATATACAGCGCCGTAATCTATTATGACCATATCTCCATTTTCAATCGCCCGCGATCCCGGTTGCGCGTGAGGTTGCGCTGAGTTCGCTCCCGACGCCACAATAGTCGGGAAGGAAACTTGTTCTGCACCACCTCTTCTCATCAGAAAATCCAACTCTATGGCAATATCTGTCTCTCTTACACCCGGCTTTATGAGATCGCGAACAGCAGTTAGGGCCTCACACGATATCTCTGCTGCTTTTTTGATAAATGCTATTTCTTTCTCATCTTTGACGGCTCTGAGGGCACCGATTTGGCCGGAGAGCGGGTTCAACTTCAAGACGCCTATTTTTTCCGTCAGGTTCAAATAGGTGTTGACAGTCATCGCCTGCGATTCAATCCCTACGGATCTCAAACCCCCATCTGAAAGGATCGCCACGATTCCATCTATCTTTTCTTTATACTCGAAGACACGGGGCCCCTCTACTTCCTTTCTTGCCTGATTAATATAGCGGCCGTCAACAAGGAGAATCTCCTGCTTTTCTCCTATCACGAGCGCCCCGTCACTGCCTGTGAAGCCCGTAAGATACCGGACATTTTTCATATCAAGAAAAAGCAGGGCATCAATATCGAGTTCATGAAGAATAGCCCTTACTCTTGCCATCCTGAGAGGAGGTACCGAAGAGTCACGATGCATGGCTTCTTAACCTGCCAACATTTTCAAGCCACCTTGTAAGCTCCTTGATTACTGCTCCGTCTTGCTCTATATGTAAAGATGTCTTTTCTCTGATGCCGTCATGCTGCATTGCCATGACATCTTCTAACCTGTCCGCAACCAATCTGTTTTCAGGTTCTCTTTTGAGCATCTCACGGAGCACATTGAGAGCCATATCAAGGTGACCCTGTCTGATGTATAGCTCAGCCAGGGTTGTGGTGCAGAAATCGGATGCAACGCCGTCAGAATGGCTATACGCATCCGCATCCATTCCGGCGGCTGAGTCATCTATATGGGCTGCGAGGGCATTGACCTTCTCGTATACTTCTTTTGCACTTGACACGGAGGGATTCAGAAATATAAATTTCCGGTAAAATTTAATTGCCTCCTTTGTGAGTCCTGCATTCAGGCAGAGATCTCCGACATGATGATAGATGCGCGACAATTCAAGTACTTTGGTTTCCAGGTCATCGAGGACTTCACTGACTTTTTCAAGATTCCCCATCTTAAGCAGTGCGTGGCAGCGGATAATATTCGCATCAGCATCGATGGGATAACGCTTAAGCCATGATTCGGCTACATGCGCCGCCTCTTTATACAGATTCTTATCCATATAGGCTTCCGCTATGGAAAGAAAATCCTCTCTTTCTTTGATGGCAGTATCGTCCATATGGTCATGTATCTTGAATCTTAGCGAATTTTCCTGCAGCAGCCCGGACAGGTGTGAGCTGTAACACAGCACCTATAACGTGTCAAGCAAGAAATCCACGCTCCCTAATTGAAAAAAACTCAGTAATTATAAGCTAATTTTCAGATGAATTTCACACGTAATTGGTCAAAATCACCGATTCTTAGTAAGATTCCAAAAAAGTTTTTCCCCTTGGATCTGATGAGGCGAATCTAATTTATTATAATCACAGGCGTTAGAGCTTATCCATCGCACAGACGTGTACGTGAACTGACGTGGCATGTTGATTGCACTATTAAATTGCATTAGACATTTACTTTTAGATTTTATATGGAAAAACAATAAAGATTTCTCTTTTATTGCCGATATGATAATAGAGAAAGGGAGAATAGCAAGACTCCTTGAAGAAATTGCATAATCTTTGAAATCATAAAGAGAGTCCTGAAAAAGGCAAACTGTCCGAAAGGACGGGACGTAAAGCCACTGGCCTAAATCTTCTTTATTAAAGAGGATACGGCGGCAGGGTTGCCGGACGATTGAAATGAACTTCTGTGATGAAGTAACCGACGGCCCTTCTACTGAGGTGCCATTCTGCACCGTCTGAACCCTGCCACATTATAAAATACTGCGCCATTCAACGTTTGCCGGGAATGGATTTCTTGATTTCATTCAGAAAATATGAGATAAAAGCGTCAAGAAAATAGCAAGAGAGGTGGCGCATTGACAAGAAAGAACTTATTCTCTGTTTTTTTATATCTATCGTGTGCATTGCTTTTTGTCTCCGCTTCTTCAGGATATGGCATCGCGTGGGGAGCGAAAGAGAGCCAGGTAAAGAAAGACTGCATCTCCTTGGGCGGGGAAGAGATACAAGATGTATTAAAAAAGCTCAACGTTCCTGACGCGAAGGTAATAAGCATCGCAGAAAGTCCTATAAAGGGCGTCTGTGAGGTAGCCATCGATATCACGGGACAGACGCGGATTTTTTATCTTGACACTGATAAGAAGTATCTCATCTCTGGTCAATTGGTGGAAGTGTCAACCATGACCAGCAAGACTATGGAGGCTATTCAAAAGATTCAGGACAAGAAAAGGATCGACATAGCGAAGATTCCGCTGACTGATGCCCTCGTCCTGGGGGAGAAGGGCGCCTCGAAGAAAATAGTGGTATTTACAGACCCTGACTGTCCCTTCTGTGGGCAGCTCCACCAGACGATGAAAGAGATCGTAGCCAAAAGAAAGAACATAGCATTTTATATCAAGTTTTTGCCCTTGGAGTTTCATAAGGACGCTTACTGGAAAGCAAAGAGCATCGTCTGCAGCAAATCGTTAAAGATGCTGGAGGACAACTTCGAAAAGAGGGAGATACCGAAGACGGAGTGCGTCACCGATGAGATAGAAAATTCTATGAAGCTTGCCAAGTCTATGGGCATCGGGGGAACGCCCTCACTGATACTACCGGATGGCAGGCTCAAGATAGGGGCTTTACCCGAGGCGGAGCTGTTAGACCTCATTGACGGGAAGAAATAGTATGAAACGTCGTAAAGGATTTACGCTTGTGGAGCTGATGATAGTCGTCTGTCTGCTGGCAATCATTTCAGCCATCGGCGGATTGTGGCTGCACAATTATACGTTAAACAGAAATCTCAGGACTGCCGCGAGAGATATTGCTTCTGACTTTGCCCTATACAAGCAAAGAGCGGTTTCCGACAATATCACATATCAAATCGTTTTTGATACTACTGTACCCGGGAGCTATACGATGCAGTCGGTTGTGAGCGGAGTTGTTACCAATCTCACTACCAAGAGCCCCTCAGCGTTTGGGTCAGGTATTAGAATCATCAGCGCCACATTCGGCGCGGCCGCGTCGCAGACGATTATTTTTAGCCCCAGAGGAATCGTATCACCCCTGGGAAATGCAGGCGGCGACGGCGTTGTTCTGCAGAACAGCAGAGCCTCTCAAGCCACAATTACGGTCAATTTGACGGGAAGAACGTATGTCACGTTTGTTATTGTCTAAACGGGGTATCGGCCTCATCGAGGTGATTATCGCCATATTTCTGGTTGCCGTCGGCGTTATGGCCATCTTGTCAATGCAGCCAACGGCGTGGCGAACCATAGGAAAGTCAGACTACCTGGGCAGGGGCGCCGGCATCCTGCATAGAGAGCTTGAACTAAGGCAGGCATGGATAGCAAATCCCTGCAATGTGGTCCCCCTGGGGCAAAGGCCGGTGAAAACCATCATCGTCAGCGGCCTGGGGGCGGAGGTGCGGGGGGATGCCACCTACACGGTTAACACAAACATCACCGCTGTTGCCGGTACCACACCCCAAGTCTGGACCGTTACAGTCACGGTTACGTGGCCGGATCAGGTGTTGCGCAATTACAGAAATCTTGTGGAGAGCGTCGATGTCGCGCGACAGGATGGTTTCAGCTTTCCGACAACATGTGCAATTCCTATAAATGCTGTACCAGCGGGTGAATAATGGATCAAAACGTATGAATGACGCAAGAGGTTTTACACTTGTCGAGATAGCCATATCCATTGCTGTCTCGCTCATTATGATCTTCGCCATCGGCATGGCCATCGAGTCGGCCTCGAGGTCATCCGGGGGCATAGAGAGAAAGGTTACGGCCCAGCAGGATGTAAGGGGCGCCCTGGAGATCATGGCACTGGAGATTAAGATGGCCTCCTATAACCCGACGCTTCGTGACAACGCTCTCATTTGGCGTAATACTGACTGTACAGTACCTCCGGCCGCCAATCCTACATACAAGGGAATACAGGAGGCTACGGCGAATTCCATCACCGTGGAAATGGATATATCGGATGGTGCGGGTGGCGACGGTCAGGGCACTCTTACCGATGCCAACGAGATCATCAGGTATGAGTTTGTGCAGACAGGTAACGACCGATACATCACGAGAGAAACAAAAAACTGCAGCAGTGTCCCTCCGAGTAGTGGCCCCCAACCCTTCCTGGGGGATATAATAGCGAGCGGCCGTCCCCGGACTGTAAGAATCATCAATGCCGACGCCGATGTCCTCATTCCGGTTTTCCGTTACTTCAATGGCCAAGGGAATGAGATTCCTGTTGATGGGACCGCCAACGGCATTCCCGCACAGACACCCAACATAAGAATGATAGAGATTACCCTGGCAATCGAAACGGATGAAATCGATCCGAGCACACAGCAGACGCGGAGAATGATCTATAAGACCCGTGAGACCCTCAGAAACAATTGACCCCGGAGAAACCATGCAAAAGAAAATACTGACAGCGCTTTTCAGAAAAAATTCCGAGGCGGGTTTCGCCCTTATAGCGGCCATCATGGCCTGCCTGATCCTCCTCGCCCTGGGGATGCTGGTTATTTCTCTATCGACGCAGGATATCAGGGTGAGCACAAAAATCGTCGGTGATAAGAGGGCCCTTGCTGCCGCGGATACGGGCATTGTCAACCTGTCACAGCCTGCCGCACAAGGAGGATTTGATCCCTATAACGCCATCTCTGCCCCCAGGACTGTTAATAGGGCCGACGGTGTGTCGAGCTATACCATTATGTATCCTGTCACGACCCCGACCACTGTGCCGTGCAAAAATGAAACTACAGGTGGTGGGAAGCGTATAATAAGGAATATCGACGTGGTCGGAAGAAACACGGAATATAATACACAGGTGACGATAGGTATGGGGGTGGGCTATGGTCCCGTGCCAGGGCGTTGTGAGGACGGTCCCGGTTACCAATAAAGATGGGGTCAGCTCACGGAAAATGACGAGGAGGTAAGTTATGTCGAAAAACAAGAAAATTCTATACGCTTTGATTATATCTTTTTTATTTGTTTTCTCCATCCCTGATGCGGGAGCGCGGATGGCCACGAGCGCTGTGGGCGGGCAAGGCGCCCCGCCCGCGAATCAGACTAAGGTTTCTAAATCCTCTCAGTTTGTAAAGAAGATCGCAAACAACGTCCTCTACCTGGAAGGGAACAAGAGCTACGATCTCGACGGCGTCAATGTGATCGATCTTACGGGCAAGACGCGCGTCTCCGAAAAGAAGAAACTCGCGGACATGACATTTGTAAACGGTGTGTTGAAAGAGGTCATTTTACGTTAACGGCTTTTCCATGACCCAAAGGAGTATAGTATGGGAACGATATTTAGAAATATTATTATATGCATTATCTGGCTCGTTCTTGCAATTTTACCCGGCGGCGTTAAATCGGCTTACGCTGATGAGGCGGATGTCTTTCTCGCTAACCTGAAGCCCAACGTCCTCATCATCCTCGATAACTCAAACAGCATGGACGAGGATTTTCTCGGAAACGCCATCTGTTCCTGGGCAACGGGAAGCCGGGCCGTGGAGGGCCGGAGGCAGCTTCTGAATGTCGTCAATTCCAACGCGAACAACATGCGCATCGGCCTTATGTCCTTCCGCCTCCCCGCTGTGAGCCCGTATCATCTCCATAACGACCCTTATTTTGTTTCGTACAGCCCCAGTTCCTACTGTCCGACTCCGCCCCCGGAACCGGGGTGCGTAGATTACTGCATAAACGGAACTCCGGCAAGTAAAAATACCTGCAATACAGCCTGCCGGGTCGGCAACGCTGATTTCGACGCGGACTACTCAATGACAGGTGCCGGCTCGGATGGACTCACGGCCTTCACACTCCCAGCCTACTTAGAGAAACGTACAAGGTACTGCAACCTTACGTATCCAAAGACGCATAGCATGACAAACCCGACGCCTGGCGGCAATTATGTCTATTACAATATCCCCGGGACATTTTATGACAGCGGAAATTATGGGAACGGCTTCTGTTACTCCGCCGGATATTTTACAAATGATACGCCAGACGATTCTTTCACGTGCTATTATAACAAGACATCGAATAATGACGATGGCGCAAATTATTCCAACCCCGACGGTGTGGGCGGGGTCTTTGGTCCGACGGACGAGGACACGGCCCTCGGGTTTAATGAATTCGGGAGGCGGCAATTCTGGTATCACACAGGGCGGACATGGTTTGCCAACAGCTCCCCGGGGGATGGCTATCTACATGTGGCCTGCGCCGACAACCCGACGAACAACAGCCAGCTCAATGCCCTCACAGCGAAACTCGCCATGCACGATAATGACGAGCCAGGATACATGAGCTGCGGAAATACGGGCAACCCCAATGCCTGCACAGATAGTGTCAATAGTCCGTATATAGTGAATGCGGGCCTCACGCCGACGGCAGGGACCTTCCGATCGGCCATAAATTACTTTAAGGGCCAGACCGACTATCAGAGCGGTGTTGCCTATACGAGCCCCATACAGGCGTGGTGCCAGAAGAATTTTATCATTTACGTAACGGACGGACTCCCCAGCACGAACGACAGCGGTGGGAAAGATAAAGCTGCGAACTTGATGCCTGCCGTCCTCTCCAACATCACTGCCTTGAGGACGCTTACCACTACGGCCATCCCCGGTTACACCTTCGATATACAGACCTATGTCCTGGGTATGGCCTTAACCCCCGCGTCCAAGACGACGCTCGACGCCATGGCGGTGGCTGGCGGTACGCCACAACCTCCCTACGACCCGAGCGGCCATGCATTTTACGCCGATAATACCACGCAGCTTGCGGCGGCCCTGGCCAACATACCTGTGGACATCATATCAAGAACATATTCCTTTACCGTCGCCTCCGTCGCCTCCACGAGGATCACGGACGAAAACTACCTCTACGAGGCCTCCTTCATACCCATAAACGGCAATCCTTTCTGGCGGGGATATCTGAAGAAATATAGCATCAATGATGACGGGAGCCTCGGCGCTGTCAACTGGGAGGCCGGGTCCGTTCTTGCGGGGCGGGCTTATACTCTCCGCCATGTTAAGACCTCCAGCGGCGGCAGCCTGATAGATTTTGATACGTCTATTTCACATGACAGGTTCGGCATCGCCAATGGCCCGACCGCCGATGACCAGAGAAACGCTGTCGTAGGGTACATCCAGGGCGACCCGTTATATAACCCTGAAGTCGGCAACTGGAAGCTCGGCGATATATTCCACACATCACTGGTTACGTTGGGGACGCCCAGTGTCATTTTCGAGGATGTCAGGGATCGGAATTATACGTACACGTGCGGATCGCTAACAACGAATGCCTTTGGAAAATTCCGGTGTGACCATCCCCGTACGTCGGCGAACGGCAATCGTATAATCGTGGCGGGGGCAAACGATGGTCAGTTCCATGCCTTCAAGACATCGGACGGATCCGAGAAGTGGAGCTTCGTTCCCCCCAACCTTCTTCCCCAGCTGCAGTACCTCGCCCATACGAGTACTGTTACCACACAAACCCACCAGTACCTGGTGGACGGGCCCGTGATAGCGAATGACGTATGGTGGAAGAGTGCCGGCGGCACATATGACGGAACGAGCAAAGATGCCTCTGATTGGCACACAATGGTGATCTTCAGCGAAGGGAAAGGAGGCGTCAATCTCTGGAGTTCCAATCACGATTGCGACGGCAGCTTTCAAGCTACAGAAGACAGCACCCACCACCATTACTGCGGCTATTACGCCTTTGATCTTTCCGACACCTCCACTATACCGACCGCCTACGCGTGGCACCTCGGGGGCACCAGCGCGATAAGCGCGTCGGACCGGCCCTACCTCGGTGTTCCCTGGAGTAGGATGATGGTAGGCAGGGTCAGGTACAATAACGGCGGTCAGCAATATGAGAAATGGGTCGGGTTCATCGGCGGGGGCTACAACGGGTCGGACTGCTCCGGTGGAGGCGCCTGCGGGGGCGGTTGTGACTGCCGGGGGAAGGGGTTTTATGTCATTGACCTGAGCAACGGGCATATCCTCTGGAGTTACACCTACAGGAATGACACTAATATGAAATACAGCATACCGGCGCCCCCCGTCCTTGTAGACGCGGATGGGGATGGCTTTATCGATACGGTCTATGTAGGGGACCTGGGCGGGAACATGTGGCGCTTCAATTTCTGCAGGTCGGCGGATACGCTGAACTGCGGCATCATAGGCCAAACGGTCAACTGGACAGGCGGACGTCTGTATAACTCTGCTACGGCGCAGCCCATCTTTCAGAGCGCCACCGTTGCCACGGATAATCAGCAGAATCAGTGGGTATTCTGGGGCACGGGAAATAAGGAAACCCCCAAGGATACCACCACCCATGACGCGTTATACGCCATGAAGGACAATGACCGGAGCCTTACCTATACAATAGGCAATTTGAAAAATATTTCAACCGCAGGTCAGACGTATGGCACTGCTGATACAGCGGACGGGTTCTATATCAACCTTCAAGGAACGGGGGAAAAGATGCTCTCCGATCCGACCGTCTTCGGTGGCGTGCTCTACTTTACCAGCTACACACCCCCTACAGGGAGCGGAGATCTCTGTTTACAGGGCGGCACATCGTCTCTCTACGCCATCGGCTATACATCAGGTGACGGCCGCTTCGGCGGCGGGGCACGAAGCGAGTCGCGCGGGGCCGGCATAGCCTCTTCACCCCTGATTTCCATGAGACCGGGAGGGTCGAGCGTTGCGGATATGTATGTCACGACGAGCGGAGGAGGAGGTGTCACGGCAAGCACGCAAGCCGTGCCTTCTTTTCAGGGCACTCAGGGCACGGGGACGTCTAACAAGGTTCGCATCTACTACTGGAAGGATCGGAGAATACAGTAAGACAGTAATGAAACCCCTTCTCACCCCCTTTATGAAAGGGGGTCGGGGGGATTTTATTCCACTATCAGAAATCCCCTGTAGCCCCCTTTGTCAAAGGGGGCAGGAAGAAATGACGGTAACTCTGGATTCCGGTTTGTAAAGGGCTTGAATGGAGGGATTGTCTTGCAGGCCAGATTAGCGGGAGGACGTTATGGCATCGAGGCTCTTCTTTGCTTCTATCCCCAATACCGAATCCGGTGGTGTTATATCGATGATGGTCTTAAACTCTGCTTTTGCCTTCGCGGGGTCATTCTGTTTTATATAACACAGCCCTAACCAGTAGTGGCAATCCAACAAAGAGGGGGCAGCCTTCAGAGCTGCCTTGAAATAACTAACCGCCTTTTCCAAATCCCCCTTGGCATAACAGGTTATCCCCATGTTAAGGTCTATCACAGGGACGGGGATTGTATGGGGCTGCTTGTTCTTCGCTTCGTCGTACATCTTCAGGGCCTTCTCATAATCGCCCTTACCGTGATAGACCGTTGCAATGTTGAATATTGCCTTGTCAGGGGTTTCATAGAGCGCATTGGCAAGGGCATTTTTAAATTCATCAATGGCCATGTCCCATTGTTTGTTATCCCGATAGATTACCCCCAGAAAATTGTGAGCATCCGAATAGTCGGGCTTCACGGACAGGGCCTTCTTGAATTCATCGATGGCGTTTTCTTTAAGCCCTTTATCGAGGTACGAAATCCCCATATAATAATGGACATTGGGATCTTGGGGCGAGAGTTTTTCCGCCTCCAAAAATTCCTTTAAGGCATCATTAGATCGTCCCGATCCCAAATAGGCTTCTCCCACCTTCACGCGGGCATCTGCCTGTGCCTGATTCCATGGGCTTGTCCCACATGCCATGATGGCAAGAGCGCATGCCATAAGAACGGCATGTATTATTATGTTTAACCGGTTCATGCTCACTTTCACATCTCAAGCCGTAAAAAGAGGAGTAGTCGCCACGCGTTTGATCACAAAGAAACGAGAATGTCCTATCCCTTAGGTTTTTCGGGTACCTTCGGCTTTTCGGATTTGTCGACACGCGTATCTTCGGTTGCTATTATCTTCGGGGTGATAAATACCATAAGCTGTTTTCGCTGTTTCGTTATGCCCTCAGTTTTGAACAACCAGCCCAGGACAGGTATCTTCATAAACCAGGGAACACCGGACTCGCTCCTTTGATCCGAGGTCTTAAGGATTCCCCCGATGACTATAGTGTCTCCATCATTTACGACGATCTTAGACTCAACCTCACTCTTGTTAATTGGTGGATTCCCTCCCAGCGTGGTAGCCATCGCGTAGTCCGCAGCGTCATTTGTCGCTTTGATCTCCATGGAAATGGCGCCATCGGGCGTTATCTTAGGTTTGACGTCCAGTTTCAGGACAGCCTCCTTAAAGGTGATGCTCCTGTTTCCATCTTTATCTATTGTAACGAAGGGAATTTCCTGCCCCTGTTTTATCGTGGCTTTGACATTATCCATGGTGGTAATTTTTGGTGATGAAATGATTTTCCCTGTATTGCTTGTCTCCAGGGCCTGAAGCTGGGCTTCGAGAACGCTCTGGGCACTACCTATGATGAGACCGAATGTCGGCGCCGCTACCGCGGCTGGATAATTAAGGGCGGCCGAGTAAATTGCGGTTCCATCCGCATTCGCAAATGAGCCAGGACTAATGGCTGGTGGGTAAGGCCACGTCATACTACGACCCGGAGCGGTGTTTGTGCCGGCCGTCAAGGCATAGGAATAGTTTCCAGTAGAATTGTACCGTGCGCCGCCCCACGTTACTCCGAGGGTTCTCACGAAATCATCAGTGGCCTCAACAATTTTTGCCTCTATGGATATCTGTCGCAGCTTTCCTCTCTCTTCGAGGCGATCCTGTTCCGCTTTCTTGGCAATAACCTCGGCTTTGAGACTATCTTCCTCACCCGACCTACGGTCAGCCTCGTCTTTTTTCTTTTTCTCGATGGTCATGATACTGATTACGTCACCCATCTGTTTCTTGACAAGACCCTGGACATCTAAAATCGTGTCAAGGGCCTGATTCCAGGGAACCTTCTTCATGTACACGGTCACGTTCCCCTTTACATCATCTCCGGATACAATTGTGACTTCTCCCACCTCGGAGAGCAATCTGAGGACGGTCTTTATATTCGCATCCTGAAAATCAAGCGATATCGCCGTACCGCCAGAGGGAGGCTTTGCCTGCCTTTGGGTTATAGTTATATCTTCTTTAGGGACTTCCGCAGCTTTTTGTATTTCTTTAGGTGCTTCTGCGGCTTTTGGCGATTCTTTGGGGATGTCTGGCGCTTTCTCTCCAGCTACAGGCGACTTCGCGGCAAGGCTTCTTACATCGAAGTCAATCAGGACATTTTGTCCTTCCTGATTCACCTTGTAAGGGACGCGCTCCCTTAAAGCTATTGTGATTAAGGCCCACTGCTCGCCGTCAACTGTTTTTTGGGAAGGCACAACACTTAATATATTGGAAAGCTTTCCCTCACCCAGGGTGCGTTTGAGCTCCTCAGGTACAAACACCTTTGTCATCTTTACCAACAGATCATTGCCGCCTATGGATTCAATAGCGACACCTGACTGTTTGGATAAAACAATGGTGAGGCGCTCTTTGCCGTTTATTCTGTCTAATGTTATATTTTCCAGGTACCCGAAATCTGTGCCCTGTACCTTGGCCGCAGGAGCCTCCTGAGGTGTTTTCTCTTCTGGCGGAATGCTCCCGGCATATTCGGTATTGCCAAGAAATATTGCAGAAGCAATCAAAATTATAATCCAGGGTATGTTCTTTTTCATGGTCACTCCTCGCCTTCGTCTTTGCGAAGTTTTACTATCAGTCTATTTGTCTTCGCCTGCTTGCCCTCTACTTTGATTTTTTCTTCAATAATGATGCGGTCTGGGAGTATCTCCACCACCCTGCCGCCGTTTTGGCCGATATATGTTCCCAGAAAAATGGGGTAGGCTTTACCTTTAACATCCTGGACGATAGCTATTCTGTGATGGTCATCACCGGAGATGCCAACGAGCTTGAAATTAATAATGCCTTCCCTTTGGAGGGGTGAAATGGGCAGGGTTTTTGATTCAGTCTTTTTTTTCGGGCTCAGCTCCTCTTCTATGAAAGGTTTAAAGGGATCGGGCTTTCCGATGGGGTTATATTTGTATGCGGGGCCCGTTTTGAGATCGGGGATCTTCGTTTCAGCCACGTCGTCACCCGGCGCTTTTTTTTCGGTTGATTGCGGAAGTGCAGCTATAGATACCGATAGCCACAGAACAGCAATTGAGGCCAGAAGGATTCGCATTACACAAAACAGGGGTCTATTTTTTCCCATCAGCTTTTTTCTCATCCATTTTTTCGAGGAACATGTAAGTCTTTATCACACAGTTCGTGACAATAAGACGCCCCCGTCTTACGTCCTTTGCTTCTGACATCGATATATCTTCAATATTGACGATCCTGGGAAGCCTGGCGACCTTCTCAAAAAAAGCCAACGTGCTGTGAAAGCCTCCATTGACCGTCACTTTAACTGGTATCTCCTCGTAAAACTGCTCATCCTGCGGCGGCGTATCGACGTGTTTCTTGTCACCCGGCTTTTGTGCCGCGGCTTTTGCAGCCGGCGGCTTTACTCCGTGATCTTCTGCTTCCCGGGGTTTCTTTTCAGCTTGTTTCGGTTCGAAAAGGATAAAATCTACGCCGGAATCTTTCCCGGCCTGGGCAACAGCATATAAGAGACCCGGTATCTCACGCTGGTCAGGCAGCTTCGTCAGAGCAATCTTGAATGATTCCATCAGGGCTTTAACCTCTCTCACATATTTTCCCTTTTGGGATGCCAGGCGTTCTTTTTCCTGGACTTGCTCCTGGATCTCGGAAAGCTTCGTTTCCAGAGCCACGTTCTGATCCATTGATGATTGCATAAAAAGAGAATAATATGCACCACCCAAAAGCAAATAAATAATGCCAAGAGCCATTGCCTTACGCTTTGGGGGCCACTTCTTTATGTCGTCGAGAGTTATAGCCATCTAATTATGGAGCCTTTTTTTTCACACAAGATATGATGAATTGCTGCAATTTCATGCCAGAGATTTCTTTTTCCCTGGTGGCTAACAGATCGACAGTCTTGACAGAGTTGGCTCCAGAGAGATTCTTCATAAAGTGCGCAACGGCGATATTGTTTCTCGCCATGCCGTCTATGGTAATTTCTGAACCTTTCTCTGAGATTTTATCGAGCCAGACATCCTTTACAGGAACCAACAGCGAAAGTTCGTCAAGCATCATAACAGGCGCCAGACGGTTTTCTTCGAGGTTGTTGATTATGGCGAGTTTTCTCTCCAAGGTCGACTTATTCAACTTATACTGTTCTATGTCACCTATAGTCTTTGTCAGACGAGCAAGTTCCTCTTCCTGGAGTTTTATGTTTTTCTCGAGGCTACTTGTGCTTATACTGAGATAAAGTTGGAAGGAGCCAATGACGAGGAGAAATACGACGAGGGTAATGACAATGACAACAACCTGTCGAGTTATATCCTCTTTTTTTTCCCTTTCCCGGTAGGGAAGAAGATTAATCCTGATCATTTGTCACCAACTTTTCTCAGCGCCAGTCCGACTCCGACAGCAGCGATGGGTGCAATCTCTTCAATCGTAGCCTGGTTAAAGCCTTTTATATCGTAGCCTATTTTTTTAAAGGGATTGGCGATTTCCGCTTCCATGCCGAGCCTCTGCGTCAGGTCACTCACTATGCCCGGAATTCTTGCACTTCCACCGGAGAGGAGAATGCGTTTCAAATATTCCCCCCCATAGGTTGACTTGAAATAATCGACGGACCTCTCAATTTCCGAACAGATCGGTTCGGCATAATAAAGGAGACTTTCCCGGAATTCCTTTTGCGCAGCCTGGTCACCGTCGGAACCTTCGATCTTAATTCTCTCAGCCTCGTCAAAGGCGATTCCCATCTTCTGGCCTATGGCTTCAGTTACGGAATTTCCTGCCAGCATAAAATCTCTGGTAAAGACCGAGGCGCCGCTCCTGAGTACATTTATATTCGTGATACTCGCTCCGATATTGGCAAGGACGACCATTTCATTGTCTTCAAAATCGTAATTTTCTTCATACATGGTCTCCAGCGCGAAGGAATCTACGTCCATGATAACCGGCAAATACCCTGCCTGCTGAATGGCATCGGTATAGGAGTTTACGATTTCATTCTTCGCTGCAATAATAATAACATCCATCTGATTAGGGTTGAATTCATTTTCACCGAGCACTTGAAAATCGTAACTTACCGCCGCCATGTTATCAAAAGGTAAATATTTGCCTGCTTCATCTTTTATCAGATCACGCAATTCTGCTTCATCCATAGTCGGAAAGTTCACTTTCTTTATGATGACGGAGTGTCCTGAAAGAGAGGTAACTATGGACTTCCTTTTGCAGCCGGACTGCTTGAAGAGCTGCTTTATTTTTATGGCCAATTCCTGCTGTTCCACAGGCACTCCATCCACTATCACACCCGTTACCAGAGGTATCTGGGAAAACCGAGAAAGGATGAATCCCTTTGGCGTCTCAACTATTTCAGCAAGCTTTATAGCGCTTGATCCTATGTCAAGCCCAACCAGGCTCTTGCTGGTTGGAAACAGGTTTTTAATGGCATCAAGACTGAATATCTTTTTGCCACTTGCTAACAAATTTTTGACGTCAAACATAGGATCACCGTGCCTGGTTCTTTTCTCTCATGTATGTTCATTTCATATATCGATAGACGAGGTCTCCCTTTCTGACCATGCCAAGTTCATTTCGCGCGAGCATCTCCACATATTGAAGGTTGCCCCTGAGTAACGTCACCTTTCTACTCAATTCCTTGTTTTCAAGGGAAATATCCTGATTCGACTTCTTAAGAGCCATTAATCGTTCTTTCATGGCGTAGTTATCCACGAGCCCCCGCTTGCCAAAGGTGATGAGCATACTCATCACAAAAATAAATACAACAAGATACCTTCCTATTTTCATTCTAACCGCTGGTCTCCAACAAGCCGCCAAAATATAATGCAAAAAATATACTAAGCATCTTTATCCGACAAAAAAACGTCTTCGTAATTTTTCTGTAACGCCTTCGCGACCTTCAGTTCGGAGTACTTTCTTGTTGGCAATCCTTTTTCCATCTTTGTTACGGTCTGGGGGGCGAGGTCAGCCTTTCTTGCGAGCTCGGCAATGCTTAAAGGGATAGCTTCGCGGAACTGTTTAACTTTATTTTTTTTGATCTTCATTCTCATGTATGAAAAATGGCCTTGATGTAGATTTATGATACTAAAAATAAATTATGTCAAGCAAAGAATATCATTTATGTACAATATTTTGTTAATATTAATGAACATTAATAAAAATGGCAGTCTTGCAAAACGTCCCGCCTTATCGTTACGGGATGCGGTTATGAATAGTAAAATTAACGATATTATATACTTAGCAATTGCAAGTAAGGGTCTTATTTGCGCTTCTGGCTTCTTGCAAAGCCGGTAATTAGATAATCACAGAAGGCAGGCACTGTTGGGGTTCCCCGAGGAAGAAATCCCCGCGTTCAATCCACTCCTTGAGGATATGTGCAATTTCCTTCGCCTTGTAATAACTTGATAAGGATGCTGTAATAATCTTTTTACCATTTATTACGATCTCGCCGGAACGGAGTTGCTTGTAGCTCACCTCTCCGAGGCTTTTGAGAGCACCACCCTTCGGATAATCCATGCTATAGTCATAGACCTGCGTATATATATTCTCATCTTTAACCGCCGTGTACTTTGCCATCTCTTCATTCAAAACCGGTATGGGAATGCCTATGCCAACATACAGGGAAACTCCATATCCTAACATGCTCGCGCCTACAAGCCAGCGGGAGGTCATTTCTTTAAGGTTCCCTATTGCTGAAATCGTTCCGGCACCTTCTTTAGGTACGCCGTGCTTGCCTCTTTTAACATTCGGGTTATGCTGGGTTCCCTGCCAGGCCACATAACCTTGGGCTCCTCCCAAAAAGATTCTCGTTCCGATACCGATCGTCATGTAGTGGGGATCGTTAAAAAGAGGGCTTAACTGTCCCGATGTAGCATAATTGGCGTTGGCCATGCGGGGCCTCAACACCCCCATGTAAGTATAAATAGTTTTGTCAGACATGTTAACGGCACAATTATAATTTTGATAAGCATTCCGCGGGTTGAAGAGTGTTGCATCCCGCAGATCGTTTATCGTGATATTTTTTTCATATCTCCGGGCAGGATAGCAATCGGTCCCATACCCTTCCGCACGCAATCTGATTACATTGCCTGCCACCAGGTCTTCAATCACGTGCCCGCCTCCATACTTAAATTCCCCCGGATAGACGCTATTCAAGGGATCCCCTTCGGCCACCTCAGTTGCTCCTATATAGCAGTCCACTGCAGCGATGCCGCCGTAAGCTGCTACGTCGTTCAGCCACACTTTGGAGGCTTTTATTCTCGGAGCCGTATGGCCGAAGTTCAGGAAAGCCCCGGATGAACACATGGGGGCGAATGTTCCAGTCGTGACAACGTCTATTCTCCGGGCCCCTTCAACATGACCATGTCTCTCAACGATGTCGATCATCTCTTCAGCTGTTGCAACAACGGCCTTTCCTTTCTTGATCTTCTCGTTGATTTCTTTGTATGTTTTATTTACTCTGAATTTCTTCATGAAGCGCTCACCCTTACTTACTTAGTATGGCCGAAACCCCCATCCCCTCTACTGGTTGCATCAAGCTCCACACACTCTATCCATGAAACTTTGCAGACTCTGTGTATTATCATCTGTGCGATGCGATCACCACGCCTGATGACAAAGGGCTCTTCCCCATGGTTAATCAGTATAATGCCGATCTCGCCACGGTAATCCGCGTCAATGGTTCCCGGAGAATTAACCAGCGTCACACCATTTTTTATGGCAAGGCCGCTTCGGGGTCTTATTTCTGCTTCATAGCCTTCCGGCAGTGCAATCGCTATGCCTGTAGGAATTATCTTCCTCTGCCCAGGAAATATGGTCTCATCTATCTTGACAGCTGCATAGATATCCATGCCTGCTGCATGTTCCGTCATGTATAGAGGAAGCGATATGTCCATATAACCAGGCAGCTTTTGAATATGCACTCCAATTTCTTCTATCATTGCAACTTAAGATTTCATCCTCGCGTGACTTATAAAGCTCCTATCCTTCATACGAATCAAGAGCGATGTCCTTTTCCGAAATCCTTCCCATTGCAGCCAGGGATATGGCGCCTGCCTTAAACATTTCAAAGGCAAGTTTCCTGACGTCCTCTGCTGTAACAGCGTCTACAGAAGCAATAACATCGTCCTCGGGGATATGCCGTCCGAAAGAAATCTCACTTTTGGCCAATCTTATCATACGGCTGTCAGTGCTTTCCATGGAGAGGAGGAAATTTCCTTTGATCAACTCCTTTACCTGCGCCATCTCCTTTTCCGTTAAGAGCTCATGACGCAACCGCTTTAGTTCTTCAAGAATGAGATTGATGACGACCGGAACTCTTTCCTCACCGGTTCCTGCATATATGCCCAAGATGCCCGCATCCATATATGGTGAGACAAAGGAATGGATTGCATAAGCGAGCCCCCTCTTTTCTCTGATTTCCTGAAATAGCCTCGAACTCATGCTTCCCCCTAAAATGGCGTTCAATAGAAAGCCGGAATATCTTTCAGGGCTGACGGTAGAAGGGGCGAGGGTGCCCATGATCATATGCACCTGTTCCAGGTCTTTTTTGAAGACGGCAACCTTTGATGACACTACAGGTTTGTCTGTCTGAGGTTTGATTATTCCTGCCGGTATGGATCCGAATTTCTTATTTGCGAGATCAACGAATTCATCGTGTTTCAGATTGCCCGCAGCAGACAGTACCAGATTATCACCCCCATAGCGTGCATCGAAGAAAGACAAAAGGGTCTTCCTGTTTAAAGAGGCTACCAGGCTCCTGGTCCCCAGGATAGGAAAACCCAGGGGGTGGCCATTCCAGAATACGCCATCAAAGTAATCATGAATATAATCATCGGGTGAATCCTCGGTCATATTGATTTCCTGAAGGACCACCGATTGTTCCTTCATGATTTCTTTTTCATCAAAGCATGAGTTTGTAAAAATATCAGCAAGGAGGTCTACCGCCATAGGGAGGTGGTAGTCTGGTATCTTTATATAGAACGATGTCAATTCCTTGCCGGTGAAGGCATTCATCATACCGCCGACGGAATCAATAGCCGACGCAATTTCAAAAGCGGACCTGTTTTTGGTCCCCTTAAAAAGCATATGCTCGATAAAATGTGCCGCTCCGTTTGTGGCATGGTCTTCATAGCGTGAACCACACTTGACCCAGATCCCTATGGATATTGACCTGACATGATCGATGTCTTCCGAAATAACCCTGATACCATTAGAAAGGACAGTCTTATTGTGCATTGGCACCCAGTGCATCTTTCCTGCTAAGGCGGATTTTCCCCTGTTTGTCAATCTCAAGAACCTTTACCATCACTTCCTCACCCTCATGGAGGACATCGGTAACACTTTTGACCCGCTCATTCGACAGCTGAGATATGTGCACGAGCCCTTCCGTGCCCGGCAATATCTCGACAAAGGCGCCAAAATCAACGATCTTCTTGACAGTGCCACGGTAGATCTTTCCCACCTCGGCGTCTTCGGTTAACCACTTGACCATAGCGACAGCCCTTGACGCCGCTTCTGCGTCATTCGACGCAATGGTCACGGTGCCATCATCTTCCACATCGATGGTAACACCAGTTTCGTTGATGATCTGCCTGATATTTTTTCCACCGCTGCCGATCACATCTCTAACCTTCTCGGGTCTGACCTTGAGCGTTGTAATCCGTGGGGCATATTTGGAGATATCATCCCTCGGTTCTGCAATTGTTTCCCTGAGCTTCTCAATGATAAAGAGCCTTCCCTCCTTCGCCTGGCGCAAGGCCAATCTCAAGATGTCCTCAGTGATGCCGCCTATCTTGATGTCCATCTGCAAGGCGGTGATACCCTTCTTTGTCCCGCACACCTTGAGATCCATGTCACCTGCATGGTCTTCATCTCCTATAATATCAGAAAGAACGACTACATTGTTGTCATCCTTTAACAACCCCATGGCAATACCGGCAACGATATCCTTTACCGGCACGCCGGCGTCCATGAGGGACAGCAGGCTGCTGCACACCGTGGCCATCGAAGATGAACCATTGGAAGACAGTATCTCAGAGACAATCCTTATCGTATAGGGGAACGTCTCCTCGGAGGGCAGAACAGGGAGCAGGGCTTTTCTTGCCAGGGCGCCGTGTCCGATCTCTCTTCTTCCCGGACTCCTTAGAGGCCGTGCCTCTCCTACGCAATAAGGCGGGAAATTGTAGTGCAGGATAAAGCTTCTCATTTCTTCCCCGCTTACATAATCCAACCGCTGTCTATCCGAAGATGTGCCAAGTGTGAGGGCGGCAAGAGCCTGGGTTTCACCCCTTGTAAAAAGGGCCGACCCATGGGCTCTGGGCAGAATCCCGACCTCGGCGCTGATCGGCCTGATCTCGGCAGATGTTCTGCCGTCGCATCGCTTCCTGTCACGCAGTATCATATCCCTGACGACGTGCCTCTCCATGTCCGATAGCATGTTGCTAACCTGGGGACCAAGCTTGTCGTCCTCGGCGCAAACTTCATTGACGACCTTTTCCCGAATCGAGTCAATCTTATTGTGCCTGTCCTGTTTTCCCGGTATGGTGTAGGCTTCCTTCATGCTGTCCCTGGCTTTCTCGGTTACCTTTGCCAGAAGGAGTTCATCAACGGTGATCGCCTCCACAACCCGTTTCTCTTTTCCTATAGTCTGGCGAATATGATCCTGAAATTCAATTACCGGCCGCAGTGACTCCAGGCCGAAGTTGATGGCATCAACAATTACATCCTCCTCTACTTCAAGCGCCTCGCCTTCAAGCATAACCAGATTTGTGTCAAATTCTTTGCTTCCCGGCCCGGGTGAGACTTTTCTTCCCACTATGAAGAGATTGAAATCGCTTTTCACCAGAACTTCTGCTGATGGGTTCACTACAAATTTGCCGTCAACCCTGCCGACGCGGACACTGGCAATTGGCCCGTTGAAGGGAATATCCGAAATCGTAAGGGCGGCAGAGGCGCCGAGCAAAGCTGCAACAACAGAATCATTTTCATTATCCGCGGAAAGCACTGATGCCACGATTTGAGTTTCGAAAAAGTAACCTTTTGGAAAAAGAGGTCTAATGGATCTGTCAATCATCCTCGACGTCAGTGTCTCTCTCTCATTGGGGCGACCTTCACGTTTAAAAAACCCCCCGGGAATCTTTCCCGCTGCAAAAGTCATTTCTTGATAATCGACTGTAAGAGGAAGGAAGTCTACGCCTTCCCTCTTTTTCTTATTCGATACAGCGGTCACAATGACTACAGTGTCACCGTAGGTTACGATGACCGATCCATCGGCCTGACCTGCCATGTAGTTTGCTTTAATGGAAATGCTTCTTCCCGCAAAATCTTTACTAAATATATTGTTCATGTCTTTATTCCCTCATCATGAAAGTTTCTTGCTAAATACGTGTTCCTTAAATTAGGACCAAAGGATAAAAGTCCTGACGACTCCGCAATGGATGTTAAAGGCGCCTAAAGTTCTGTTCAGTTTCCAGAATATGATACGGGATTATTTTCTTAGTCCCAGACGCTGAATAACGCTCCTGTACCTTTCCACATCCTTTTTTCTAAGATAATCCAGAAGGCGCCTTCTCTTGCCTACAAGTTTCAAAAGACCTCTGCGCGAATGATGATCCTTTTTGTGGGCCTTAAAATGGTCCGTCAAGTATTCTATTCTGGCGCTGAGAAGAGCAATCTGGACTTCAGGAGAACCTGTGTCTGCTTCATTTAATCGGAAATTATTAATGACGTCCTTTCTTTTTTCAGAATCTAACACCGCTTCATATCCTCCCTAAAATTAGTCGTAGCCAATAATTTGTTAACGTCAATTCTTAATATACGTTCGAATAGATTTAATGCCTGTCATAAGTTTATTTGTCAGTATTGAAAATTCTTACGATCTTAGCCGCCTGCCTCTTTCCATCCATCGAATCAATCTGGTCGGATGCACAAAGCATTTTCGCAACAGAAACAAGGTTACTGTCCTCATTTATAAATTTTACCATATCTCCATCTGCAAGGGAAGGAATATGATATATTCTCAATGTTTCTGCAACCGGTTGATAACCTTCTCTCAATCTCCTGGCAAATTTGTGATCCACATAAATCGCCGGGATATGAGGCAGGGCGTCAATCAAAGGAATAATGTGGTCTGGAGGCCATTTTCCCGCCGTATTCTCAAGTTCATTTATGGATATGGCAGACGCCTCAAAAAAACTGCCGCTTCTTGTTCTGCGCAAGCTTGCCAGACATGCTCCGCAACCCAGCATTTCGCCTATGTCGGAACAGAGGGACCTTACATAGGTCCCCTTTGAACAGGAGACTCTAAAAGTTACGTAGGGCAAGTTCACTTCATCAATCGTGATGTCGTAAATTTTTATGATCCTCCGCGGAGCTTCAATGGTAATACCCTTCCTCGCCCATTTATATAGAGGTTTGCCTTTATATTTTACAGCTGAATACCGGGGAGGCACCTGTTCTATCTCCCCCACAAAGCGAAAAAAAATATCTTCTATGTCCTCATGTATGACATACGGGTCATCACGGGCAATGATTTTACCTTCTATATCCTGGGTGTCTGTCTTCACACCCAGTAACATAGTCGCCGTATAGTCTTTCGTGTCAGTTGATAGGAACTGTACTAACTTTGTCGCCTCTTCCAGACAAACGGGCAATACGCCGGTCGCCATTGGATCCAGGGTGCCTGCATGCCCGGCCTTTTTCACCGAGAGGGCTTTCTTGACATCCTCGACCACGTCATGGGACGTCTTTCCCGAAGGTTTGTCGATAATAATGATGCCATTCATGATGAGCTCGCAAAAAGAATGAAGCCGCTTTCTTATAGAGTCCGGGCTCCCCGGCAGTGTCTCTTCATCAAGTCATTATTCATGGATTTGATGAACGGTCAGCAACAGCGCCTAAAACTCGCTGCAAAACGGTCTTGAAGTCTCCATCTATATGGCACGCTGCGGCATTAATATGCCCACCTCCACCGAATGCCCTGGCAACACGTTCCACATTCACTTTTCCTTTTGATCGAAGGCTTAACTTAAATTGGTACTCTGATAATTCAGTGAAGAGAATGGATACCTCAACTCCGTCAATGGAGCGGGGGATATCTACAAAGCCTTCGGTATGCTCCACCAGTGCTCCCACATCGTTGAGGTCTTTCCGGTACACAACCATGTAGCCGACTTTTCTGTCCCAGTCAAAAGCAAGCGTTTCGAGTACCTTTGTCAAGAGTCTTATCTTCGAAAGAGGGTTGCTCTCATATACATTCTCTGAAATCCACTGAGGATCGGCCCCCCTTTCCACAAGGTTTCCCGCTGCTATAAGAGTGTCCTTCTTTGTATTTCCGTAACAGAATCCTCCCGTATCGGTAATAATTGCTGCATACAGATTGGTTGCTATGTCCTTCGTTATGTCAGCATCCATCTTCAGCATAAGCCTGTAAAGCAGCTCTGCCGTGGAACTCGCATTGTGGTCAATGAGAACTATGTTGCCAAAGTTCCTGTTTGAGACATGATGGTCAATGTTTATGATGCGCGGCATGCTGCCGACGCGGGAAGCTTCACCTCCGATCCTGTCAAATTCGCTGCAATCGAGGATGAATACGACATCATATTTTTCGAGGGAGGGAAGCTTATGGATAATCTTATCGCTGCCGGGGAGAAAACGATAATTGCCCGGTGTTTCATCCTGATTGTAAACTGCAACCGCCTTGCCCATATTAGAAAGCATTTGATACAGGGCCAGCTCCGAACCCAGCGCATCGCCGTCAAGTCTTACATGTGAGGCAATAAGAAAAGAGCGGTGCTTATTTATCATGTCAATGATTCTATTCAATATCCGATTCCCCTGTCGTTCGTATTTCTGCAAGCAGTTTATCTATTCGGCTTCCGTACGCGAACGATTCGTCGCTCACGAAAATAATATCCGGCACATAACGCAGTTTCAGCCTTTTCCCCAGCTCCCTCTTTAAGAAACCGGTTGCTTTTTCCAGCGCTATTTTGGTTTGAGGATCGCAGGTATCCTTGCCCATCTCGACAAAAAATATTTTGGCAAAGCGCAGATCATCCGTCAGCTTTACTCCCGTAATGGTAACCAACTTAATGCGCGGATCTCTAATTTCTCTTAAGAGGATATCGGAAACATCTGCCATAATGAGATCCGCCACCCGGGTTGCCCGCTTAAAGCTCATTATACTTATCCTCGCTATATTCGAAGTGGTCCATCGAATCGGGGATATTGGTTATCTCAATTTTTGAATTCAACACTTCGGCCAGGTGAAGCCGGTCGATAAATTTCAGAATGTGGTCAATTTTTCCATTTATATAACGCCTGTCATTCCCTACGAGGCTAAAACCGATCTGTGCCCTCTTCCAGTGATCATTCTGGCCGATTTCGGCAATAGAAATATTGAACTCGTTTTGGGTCCGTTTTAATATCCTGTTCAGGACGCCTCTTTTTTCCTTCAGAGACCTGCTTTCGACGATCAACAAATTTATAATGCCGGATCCTATAACCATATCTTAAATGAATTCTAAATCCGAAATTCCAAATTTCATTATTAAGGTGTCATATCGACCCCTTCGTTTAACTCAGGGCAAACTCCGGGAGATATCTTTTAGTTTTACCCCCGCTACTAAGATTTCTCGCTGTCTCAGAGTTTTCTTTCTATTTGCTCATTAATATAAGCCTCGATGACATCACCTACTCTGATGTCATTGAAGCCCTCTATTCCGATACCACATTCAAATCCTTCCATCACTTCTTTGGCGTCGTCCTTGAACCTCCTGAGGGAGAGTAACTTGCCATCGTAAATCTGCACCCCTTCTCGCACCAATTTGAGATTTGCATTTCTTGCAATCTTGCCGCCAGTCACATAGCTTCCGGCGATGGTTCCAAGTTTTGGTACTTTGAACAATTCTTTTACTTCCGCTCGCCCAATTACCGTCTCCTTATAAATAGGTTCGAGGAGGCCTTCCATGGCAGCTTTCACATCCGCAATAACATCGTAAATGACTTCATATAACTTGATTTCGACGCCCTCTTGTTCGGCGATGCCCGTAACCCTGCTATCCGGTCTAACGTTAAACCCGATTATTATGGCGTTGGATGCCGATGCCAGCATGACATCCGTTTCTGTAATAGCGCCTGTTGAACTGTGGATAATCTTAAGCTTGATATCGGCTGTACTTAGCTTGTTCAAGGCGTCGGTCATAGCCTCTATGGAGCCCTGCACATCTCCCTTTATGATTACGTTGAGCTCCTTAACCCCTTCTTTAATTTTTTGGTATAATTGCTCGAGAGTAATTTTTGACGATTTGGAAAGTTCCCGTTCGCGTTCTTTTCTTATCCAGTATTCTCCAATGCTGCGGGCCTTTTTCTCATCCTCCACACATATAAACTCCGCACCCACCTGAGGGACCCTTGAAAACCCTATTACTTCCACCGGCATTGACGGTCCACCCTCTTCCACCCTCTCCCCCTGGTCGTTAATCAGCGCCCTAACCTTGCCAAATTCCGTTTTGGAGACAAAGGCGTCGCCCTCTCTCAGCGTGCCTTCTTCGATGAGCACAGTCGCCACAGGCCCGCGTCCACGATCAAGTTTTGCTTCGATGATAACGCCACGGGCGGGCCGGTTGGGGTCGGCACGCAGGTCCATGACGTCCGCCTGAAGAAGAATCATTTCCAGAAGCTCTTCTATGCCCTGTTTCTTCTTGGCGGATACCTCGCAGTATATGGTATCACCACCCCATTGTTCCGAGACGAGATTGTAATCGGAGAGAACCTGCTTGATTTTGCCCGGATCTGCTCCCGGTTTGTCTATCTTATTGACGGCAACGATTATGGGGACTCCTGCAACACGTGCATGATTGATGGCCTCTATAGTCTGGTCCTTTACGCCATCATCAGCCGCGACTACCAGTACAACAATATCTGTTACATCGGCTCCCCTGGCCCTCATAGCTGTGAAGGCTTCGTGGCCCGGTGTGTCGAGGAAAACGATATCTCTATCTTTGATGCGGACATGGTATGCCCCTATGGCTTGGGTAATACCCCCCACCTCGCCGGCAATTACATTGGTCTGTCTTATGGCATCCAGAAGAGAAGTTTTCCCATGGTCAACATGCCCCATTATTGTTACAACAGGCGCCCTCGTTTTCAGGTTCTCGGAAGATGCCTCAACTTTTTGGAGCGATTCGTCATATTCTGTTCCGACTGAATCCACCTGATATCCAAATTCACCGGCTATGAGAGTCGCAACATCAGACTCTATGGACTGGTTGATGGTAACCATCAAGCCGAGTCCGATCAGCTTATTAATAACTTCGCTCGCTTTAACACCCATTTTTTTGGCGAGCTCACCGACGGTTATTACTTCACCCACCTTTATCCTCCTTTTTATTGCCTTCGGGGTGGTAATGACCGTCTTTTTCATTTTGGCAGCGACCTGCCTTTTTCCATCCTTCCACTTGGTAGCCCTCTCTTCTCTATCTGAGTCCTCACGCCTGTCTTTCTTATCTACGAGTTTCTTAATAAAGGCCTTTTTCCTTGCAGATGGCAGTTCTTCCATCACGACTTCAACAGGCTTTTTGCCCTTTATCTTGGCCTTTTCGGGCTCCCACTTAGCCGGTTTTTCCCCCGCCTTGGCAGGGATGATTTCCTTTACAATCTTCAGTGCCGGCTTCTGGGCAGGCTCTTTCTTGATCTCAGGAGCGGCTTCCTTGGGTGCTTGAGCAGATACTGCCTCTTTCTTATCTTCTCTTTGAGACGCCTCTCTTGCTTCCGGGGTCGCTGGGGGAATTGCTGACGGAGGTGCAGGCTTTTTTTCAACCAACTCAATCTTCTTCTTGGGCTTCTTTGAAATTTCTTCAACTGCATCAGCCGGCTTCGTCTGGCTTTCCACCGTTATGTCTTTGACGGCGGGTTCTTCCGGCTTGGCAGCTTTAGGCGGGATTGCTTCCTCAGGAACAGTTTTCTTTGGCGCCTTTTCAGCAGGAGCGGTCACCGGTGTCTGTACTTCTTTGGGGACGGCCTTCTCTTTCTTGGCCGCTTTTGGGACTGCTGAATCAATCTTCTTTTCTTCAGGCGTTATGGGAATTTCGGCCTCGACAGGCGCTGCTATAATCTCTTCCGCAACGGGACGAACCGCCCGCCTTCTTATGATTGTGGACTTTAATCTTTGCTCGACCATTTCATGTGGTTCACCTGATAGCAATTCCTTCTGTATCTTTTCCACATCTGCGTCTTCCAGAGTACTCGAATGAGACTTTACGGCAATGCCGAATTTTTCCAAACGAGATATCAGCTCCTTGCTGTCGATACCCAATTCCTTGGCTAACTCGTAGACCCTTCTCTTAGACATTCTTGAAACCCTCACATGTAATGGTTGTAGAAATGTGCCTTTTCATAAAGTTCATCTTTGAGGGGTTTCCCCTCAATTTTCGCCCCCTCTCAGGAGCTCTTCTGTTCTGCTGTCTCTTCATCAATAATCCTGACTGCCGCTTCAATCCATTGTGACGCGCTCTTTTCTCCCACCCCCTGAATCGCCGACAGCATCTCAGTATCTGTAGTGGCGATCATGGCAATGCTCTTGAAGCCTTCATTGTAAAGCCTCGCTGCCATAGCCTCGCCGATGCCGGGAATTTTAATAAGGGATTTAAATCCTTCTGCTTCCTGTGAAGCAGCCATGGATTCACTCTTAACGTCGATCTTCCACCCCGTCAATTTGACCGCCAGCCTTACATTCTGTCCGTTCTTCCCGATTGCCAAAGAGAGCTGATCGTCGGGAACTATTACGTCCATAGAACGGCTGTCCTCATCCATTATAACGCGGTTAACCTTGGCCGGTGAGAGGGCACTGCAGACATAGGTAGCGTTATCGACGGAATAGGGAACAATGTCTATCTTTTCTCCCTTCAATTCCTGTACTACGCTTTGCACGCGGGAACCTCTCATGCCGACGCATGCACCCACGGGATCAATATCTTTATCCTTTGTTCTAACGGAAATCTTGGACCGTTTTCCCGGTTCTCTCGCCACATTTACAATTTCGATTAAACCTTCGGATATCTCCGGCACTTCCACTTCAAAAAGGGCATTGAGGAAACTAGGATGGGTCCTGGAGAGGATGATCTGAGGTCCTTTGGATATTTTTTTTACATCGTACACGTAAGCCCGAATTCGCTCGCCCCGTTTGTAGGTCTCTCTGTAAATCTGTTCCGCCGCGGGTATAACGCCTTCAGCCCGCCCGAGGTTAACGATAATATTTCCGCCGTCGAATCTTTGCACAAAGCCGCTGACCAGTTCGCCCTTCTTATCTTTGTATTCATCATAAACGTTATCCCGCTCAGCATCTTTAACTTTTTGAATGATTATTTGTTTAGCAGTCTGAACGGCAATCCTGCCAAAGGTGTGCGTTTCAATTTTAATCCCGAGACTGTCTCCCCTTTCCGCTTCGTTATCAAAGGTTCGATGTGCCTCAGCTAATGCAATCTGAACATCAGGGTCCAGTACTTTATCTACGACTGTTTTGAATTGAAAGACTTCAACCTCTCCCACTTCCTCGTTGTAGTGGGCCTCGATATTGACTTGGGGCCCCAATTTTTTCCGCGCAGCGGTCAGCATGGCAGTTTCCAGTGCCTCTATAATGACACTTTTGTCTATACCTCTATCCTTACCCATCTGCTCTATCAGACGTTTAAGTTCTGGCAACATTGAGAGTCCTCCATATGTGCATCAAAATTCATAAACAAGATGTGCCTTAACCACCAGATTTCGTGGTATGTGATAAATCTTTCCCGAAACATCTACGATCAGAGTCTTCGCGCCATCTTCATCCAGATAATCATTCAGTTTCCCATGAAAATTTTTCACGCCGTCCAGCTTTTCGCCTGTCTTGATGCGGACAGCAGATCCACGGTATTTAATGAAATCCTTGTCCCTCGTAAGGGGGCGATCCAGACCCGGAGAAGAAACCTCTAACGTATAAGAGCCGGGCAGGACATCATAAACATCAAGGATGTCACCTGCCTGTTTGCTGATTTCAGAACAATCATCAACGGTGACTCCTCCCTCCTTATCAATGTAAATCCGCACCAACCACCGGAATTTCATTTTCAGGCATTCAACATCAATGATCTCCATGTCTTCAGATTCAATCACGGGCTCAATGAGCTGCCTGATCTTTTCCTGGTATGGTAGTGACATATCAGCCATTTATTGTAATACATCAATAAAGGATGCATCGCGCCAGACTCGCCTGGCATAACCGCTCTCATGCCTAAGCCAGACCCTGCAACGATGGTACATCCTTTTTTTGCCAGCCTTCTAGGAAAAAAAAAGTGGGCATCAGCCCACTCATCACTAACGTACACGATGATTTTCACGAAGTTTCTAACATATAAAAAACCCCATTGCAAGAGAAAAATGGGACTTTATATCAGGGGGCGGATTTAAGAAATGGAGCGGGCGATGGGAGTCGGATGCAGGTCTATGATCATTATTACAATCATGACCAAGAAAGGCGGAAATTACTATGCATACCTCTTATACTTGACGTATCCGTAAAGAAATCCTCAATATCTATATTGTCGATGCATAGTTTATCGCCAAGAGATGCAGCGGACATGGTCTCAAGGGAAAGGAGGCAACAGATGGCATCGGGCAGTTTCATGGAGAAGATACTCGAAGTCATCTTTGATAAAACGGTCCTTTATTCCTACCGCATGCCAGTCGATTCAGACAAGGTTCAGTCCCTGCTGCAATCCTACCGGGAGATGTTTAAGAACTATTCCCCGCAGAAGATTGAAGAGGGAGGACGCGTCCCCGACCGAGACGCTGGGGCTTCTTTCGGATCAACTCTTCCAGTAAATCTGCGGCCACTTTTGCACCTTCTGCGTTCCAGTGAGAATCATCGTCAGGGTAAAGGGAGGTAGAGGCACTCTCTGACACGTTATCGTAAGCCTTTTGTGTATCCACAACTTCAACGTTCAATTCCTTCAATTTTCTTATAAGATTCTTTAGAAATACCGGTTTCTTTGTTCCCAGGTACTTATAGTATATATTTTCCTTGTTCGGTATAGGCAGAAAAATAAAACGAATTCCTTTGCCGGTAAAGAAATCGCTATACTTCTTGATAGCATAAGTAACCGCGTTTAGTTTTTCGATGGGAATATCATCGTTGGCAACGACTCCCTGAAGAAATAACGGTGGGCATTGTGCTTCATCGAAGTCTTTTATGCCCGGAGTAGCGGGACTGTTTATGCGTGCCCTAAGGTAATTAATCATATTTGCTTTGAATATGCGGTCTAGAGTTATGGCAATAGACTGGATACGCCTGTTTAATTGGATTTTCAATATACTATCATCCCATGGGGTAGATATGCCAAAATCCTTGTCCTTTGGTATTTTATAATTACATGTTAAAATGCTCCGCTCTATACTTTGGAGGATAATGATATCAGGAGGAACCTGCTTGAGCAGGCCATGTTCAAAGACTTCTTTTAAGCTCTCCGGCGCCAGGGGATATACGCTCTCATGAAGCCGTTTTTCTAAAACCTCTGAAAGCATGTCATTCTGCGTCAGGCCGGATCCTGCTATGTTGGAATCTCCAACAATAATTATGGGGAATCTTTTAACCGGCACTTTCGCTTTTCGATATCCGTATTGATCGATAATCCAGATGACACCTTTCTTTACCGAACATTTCGAACGGTAACCAACCTCTCCCACTTCGATCTTGGAAAGGGACATATTAGGGTAGAATGAACCTTTCAGTACCCCGAAAGAACGCTTTACAGCTAATGCTTCCCATACGCGGAATGTAAAAAAATCTAAAGGCAAGACGAATAACTCGATACATACGGCAATTATGAAGGGCATAAAAAAGAGTATGTATTTTATGCTGTACTTTTTCATGATAGACCTTAGAACTGAAAGTAAATGAACTTCTGTGCGCTAGGCAAACTAAGCAACAGTAAGCCTGTTACCATGATATAATAAACCGTAAATCTTAGCCACAATGGCTTTTCTGCAAACATTTGCCTCATGTTTTTGTGCTTTTCCAGGAAGTGGACAACGCCAAAAAAGAGGAGCACTGAAACGGCAATTAAAAATTCAGTAGTTGATCTGGTGAGAAGAATCGTCGAACTCATAGTTTCAAAATTAAAGACTTTTTCCCATCCCACATGAAGATGAGAAATAATGTAGAGAGCGTCAGAAATTGTGTTGGCCCGAAAAAATATCCAAGCCAAAGAAACGAGAGTAAAGGTTGTGATTATCTGGATGCCCCGATGAATCGTCGGCAATCTATTAAGACCGATTGCGGAGGTGAACTTTTCTCTAAAACCCCGCAAGGATATTCCAAAGATCAGGTATAATCCGTGGATAACGCCCCATACGACAAATGTCCAGCTTGCTCCGTGCCACAGGCCGCAGATAAAGAAAACAAAAATGTAATTAAAGTAGAGCCGCGCCGTTTTTACGCGGTTTCCACCTAATGGGATATAGATGTAATCCCTCAGCCAGGATGTTAGGGAAATATGCCACCTTCTCCAGAATTCCGCCACAGACGCAGCCGCGTAGGGACGTGCAAAGTTATCTGTAAGCCGTAAGCCGAAAACCTGGGACATACCGATGGCAATATCAGTATAGCCGGAAAAATCACAATAAATTTGAAAGCTGTAAAAAACTATGGCGATAACCAAACTGATGCCTTGATAAGCGGAGGGGTCCGCATAAACGACATTGACAAAAGTTGCCAGCCGGTCAGCGATTACCACTTTTTTAAATAGGCCCCAAGTCATCAATTTTAGGCCATTAGTTATCCTAATCCAGTCAATCCTGGTGTTTTCATACAGTTGAGGGATAAGCTGTTTTGCCCGTTCAATAGGCCCGGCAAGAAGCTTTGGGAAGAAGGCCACATAAAGGGCAAAAACCCCCAGATGTTTCTCGGGTGTTTTTTCTCCCCTGTATACGTCGATGGAATAACTCACAACCTGAAACACATAAAAGGATATGCCCAGGGGGACAATCAAATTCAGGTTGTGGCTTTTAAAAGGAATATCACAGGCACCCATTAATTGCTGAAGAGAATTAGTCAGGGAATCATAATACTTGAATAAGAACAGGATACCGATATTGCACAGAAGACTAAGTACCAGAAAGAACATTCTTTTGGGTTTCTCAGTGTAACGCTGCATTCCTAGGGCCGCAAAGTAAGCGACAAGCGTTGAAAAAACAATAAGAACTATGTATTCTACCTTGAATGATCCATAGAAATAGTAGCTGGCAAAAAGAAGAACGAACCACCGGAAGCGCGGAGGACTTAAAAAAAATACCGTTAACACTATGAAAAAGAAAGTGAAAAACTCTATTGAGTAGAAATCCATGCTAAGCCTTATTTGTCTAGGTTTAATTATAATATCAATAAAGAATTATGCCCGGAAATTCAACACTATAATGAAGCACCTGGCGCGGTGAGTTAAGTTCGGGAGGGAATTTTTTTATGGGTCCAGACTAGTTGAGCACGAGCAAATGTGCTAAAAAGCTAGTCATGACAACGAGTAATAAGTACATAAAACGTTCAAGAATTTCTGAGGCCAAATTTAGAGAAGTTGTCAGGTATTTTTCTCTCGATCTGGACGCTCACAAAATTGCTTTCTTAACCGGGTTAAAGCGAAATACAGTCAACCGTTACTTGCTATTGATCAGAAAGAGGATCGCTGAATTCTGCGAGCAATCATCTCCTTTTTCCGGAGAAGTCGAAATAGACGAGTCATACTTCGGGGCCAAGCGTATTAAAGGAAAACGTGGCCGCGGTGCTTATGGTAAAACTCCTGTATTTGGTATCCTTCAACGTGGCGGCAAGGTCTATACAGAAATCGTTCCTGATTGTGCGCGCAAGAGCCTGCAAGCCATTATCCGCGGCAGGGTGGAGCCCGACAGCATTATTCATTCCGATTCCTGGCGCGGTTATGGTGGACTGGTTGACTTGGGATACAAAAAGCATTATCGTATCCATCATGGAAAGGATCAGTTTGCGAATGGCAAGCGACATATTAACGGCATTGAATCTTTCTGGTCCTACTCAAAACGGAGACTAATGAAGTTCCATGTGGACTGAACCCCTTGCATTGCACAGATCAGGGTAATACAATTAGAGTATCCTGACAGGGGTTATGGGTTAATGTTAACATCTTTTCAAACTCACAGGGAGGCCGATAGCCTAAAGAGGAATGCAAGCGTTTCTGGTTATACACGTCCTCGATGAAATAGGGAATCCTTTTTTGAACATCTTCCATGGTCCGGTATTCCCAGAGATGAACCTCCTCGGACTTCAGGGTTTTGATAAAAGTCTCGGCATAAGCATTGTCATAGGGATTTCCTTTGCGGCTCATGCTGATCTGAAAACCATAGAACTCAAGCTCTTTTACATAATCAGCAGAGG
>Ga0209777_10000776_pt1 | contig 49572 bp, 41 predicted proteins | sample FrelakmetHBP12HB_FD_187147 | JGI IMG/M metagenome (GOLD analysis project Ga0209777, IMG submission 187147) | Freshwater lake sediment microbial communities from the University of Notre Dame, USA, for methane emissions studies -HBP12 HB (SPAdes)... | ecosystem: Environmental > Aquatic >... | reverse complement strand
AACATCTGGGAGCTTGTCGATAGCTTCACAAGTGTTCTCTAGAAATGCTGTAAGAGTAACGCCTTCGATAGTAGACGCCTCCAATATCAGATACTAAAAAGTCGCTATTAAATTAGAGACAGAGCCGCGGGGTCAAAAACCTTTTAATGAAAGCGTTGCATCTAAAGCTGTAGCAATTGGAGAAAACCTCAATCCTGGTCAAAAGGGGTCAAGTTAAGGTCAAATGGGATCCTTCTCCAATTCAACAAATAAGTGCGGTTGTAGTCTAGCCTGGTTTTGCCCTGAAATGGAGATATCTCCACTAACAAGTTTCCGCGGTCACTTTCTTCTTTTTTTCAATCGGTAGGAAATCCAAGGTAATAGTAAAACTTCGTTTTTTCATTAAGAAGGATGTGGGCAGGTTTTGCGCCTCCGAAAAATCCGTTATGACAATTAGTATCTCTCTTTTTCTATATTGGCTGAGTCGCGCCAAAGCTTTTAACCAGTTAAGTTGAATAAACCGTGGAGTACGGATTAGTTGTATGATTAGTATCGCGAACGGTAAAAGCATATGATTGACCAACTCGCTACCCAATTGCAAACTTTCAACAAAACTTTGAACGACCATTTCCTAGCGATGCGGGGTCAAAAACTTATAATAATAGGAGCTGGATGTTCAAAGAACTTCAAGCAAGGCTATTCTCAAATCCCTGGTCTTGCATGTCCCGTTGATAGTGACTTTTTCAGAATGGCTAAAAAAGTTTTGGTTAGCGGAATGGTTGAACCTAACTTCCTTCTGTCTATCCGAAATATGATTTTTACCCTTCAGGGACTCTACGGGTACGGCTTTGATTTAGACCTAGACACGATGAAGGAAGATTGGATAAACACTGAAAGCGGCAGAAAAGCTCTCGATATATTCGATGACAAACGGCTCGGCCTTGAAAAAGTCATGACACAACTTAATCTTCAAAATGAAGTGTTCCAACCCTTGCCATCGTTGTATGGGTATCCAAGAAAAGAGAACTCAGACTACCTTGATGATTCACTTCCTGCATTATTCGAATTAGTGGCGATAACAATTGAAGAAGCTCTTAGGGGACCCGTGTGCGATGAACATTTGAGGCTGGCAAACACTCTACGACAAGGTGACGCTGTAATCAGTTTCAACTACGACTTACTCATGGACAACGCACTAAGACAATCCGAAAGGTTGACGGATTCGGGCTACTTCCTCCCATTTCATAAGGTACTTAGCGATATAGGCTGGGAAAGCCCGCAAAACAACCTCTCTCCAGTATCTATCCTTAAACTGCATGGATCATTGAACTGGATGCATTGCTCTTACTGCAATTCCTATCTTTCAACTCGCTCACAAAAAATGGCTTCATGGTTTACTCTAAAACCCCAAACTTGTCCAATATGTAGACAGTCTAGTCGTTTCCTTGAAAGAGTAATAGTTCCACCCCTTTTGGCAAAGGATTACTCGGTGCATCCGCTCAAATACCTGTGGAATCAAGCGATCCGGCATGTGATTAGGTCAAGAGAAATTGTAATCATTGGATATAGCTTTCCGCCTACCGACTTTGGAACAGAAGCCCTTTTGCGGGTAGGATTGCAGGGCGAGCTTCAAAAACGCGTTCACTTTACAATTGTTAATCCTGACAAAAGTGTATATGTTCGATTCAAGGACATTTTCAATACCTCAACGGTAGAGTGGAAAGAATCCCTTGATGAATATCTCAAGACTGTTTAGTTTCTTAATTATCTCCAGCCGCGTGGTTTGAACCCGTGTATTTTAAGTATCATCCACTCGGGCAACGTTTACTTATTGGACGTAAATTCATTTTAGCAATACGATAAACAAGCTCATCTCGCTCGCATAACATTGTTGGGCTAAATTTTACAGTCTACCTTACCCTTTGAGTTTCAATCGCGTTATTCAAGCCAGTTGTACCAATTATGTTGGCCATGTACTCGCCCGATTCTGTAAGGCTAATCTTGTTTAATCTGCCGATTTTCTCCCTTTTTATGTAGTCGTTTCTTTCTAGTTTATCTAAAACATTTTTGTTCAAATTTACCCTGTTTTTCTGCTGCACTCTTCTTTGTTCCTCTCTTGACCGGGCCTTTTTTTCATCAACAAATATCTCTATTCCTTTCGAGATCAGCAATGTTAAAATTTCTTCAGTATTCATTGATTTTTTGTTGTTCTGCCAAATGCTAGTCAGTACAATCTTTCCCGCCTCTTCAGGTAGCTTGATTTGAAAATTCTCTAAGATCATTCCTTCTGGCTTAAGGCAAATGGCAAGCCCATGTTGCTTTCTGTCTTGATCAGTTTTTGAATAACCGCTTGCACTTGCATAATACACTTTCGCGTTGTGAGCCATGGCCGCTAAACTCGCTCCGACTGCGGACAATTTTCCTCCGGCAGACATGTTCACGTAGACTACATTTTTTTTCTCTTTTTCCTGAAGAATTAGGCTTGAAACAGTATTCATTAGTTCTTTTATATCAAAACAGTCAACTTCCATGGTAATTACTTCGATTTTTTTCTCCTTAAGTTTCCTTACCACTTCATTTAGGCAATGTAACTGTTCCTTCTTTTCCTCGGGGTAATCTGGTTCTTCAGGGGTGACAAGAAGATACACCCGATTAGCGGGGAACTTTTCAAACGGAACTACTGCCCTATCAATTTCAAAGCCGAGCGGAACTATGTGCACATGCTCCTCAAAATTCAATATTCATCTTCTCCTTTGGCGTTGTTAAACATGTTTGTCACGTTAAAGTTGTTATACTTGTTTCTACAAACATCTTTATCTTTAACGCTAATATTAACTTTCTGGGGCTTAAGGGCTGAGCATCAAGCGTCGATTGCTCGTTAGAATTGGCTCCAAGAGGTTAGAACATAATGTCTGGACTGCTTAACATGGAAGACGACGGTAGGAGGGCATTAATCGCCCTCTTGATTGTGATTGTTCTAGTAGCAATCATAATAGGTGCAGGTTTATCTTTTCAAGGTAACTTTTCTTCTCCATCAGTTCAAAATCCTTCCGATGTTCCAATAAAGCTAGGAGACGCAGTTCATGCTTACACTCAAGGCGGGCAGTTGAGCATATACCAGCAAAACTTAAGCCCTAAAGGAAACACGATTACAGCTAAGGTAAACGGCTACATTTTGGACCCTTTGAACAACAGTGACCCCACTTCCGACTATTACATTTTCAACGTTCTACTTACAGGATCTGCTCAAGATGGCTGGCATGTAACAAGTGACGACCTCAATGATATTCATGGTCCTTCAGTTCAACTGTCAGTCATGACTTCACCCAGTGAATGTATATGTTTAGACCAAATAAGCCCCTCCTCGTTAATAGTTAATGATGGAGGAAACAAACCACAGACTATTGCCGTTTCGATGTCGGTTAGTTCTGTAGATTTCGGCGTCAGTTACACATTTACACCCTCTGTGAGCAAAACGGAACCGACCGTTGAGGCAACAAACGAAGTCGCATGGGCCTCGGCAGGAACCACGAACGGTAATCCGTCACTTCCATGTTATTCTTACAATTTTGCCCTTGCTGTCAGAGTGCCTAAGAACAGCCCCGCAACAATAGATGTATCGGCACGAGCCAATTTTTACAGAGCTGCAGCAGTAGTGCCCTTGTTCAACATTCCACTTACTTATGACGGAGACTCGGCAACTCTGTCATTGACAGGCACCTTTGTTTCACCGCCCATAACAACAATTAACGCATTTCCAAGTCAACCAGGGATGCTAATAGTTGATGGAAACCCCGTAAATGCTCCAGCACAATTTGTATGGGACGAAGATAATCCTCACACAATAAGCGCGGCGCCAATTGTTTCTTTAATGCCTGGCATCCGGTATGTTTTCAAACAATGGAGCGATGGTGGTGGAATGTCACACGCAATAAGTTCTCCGACTGAACCGATGACAATCACAGTCACTTATGAAACGCAGTACGAACTCAATGTTGCAAAATGTGATAACGGGAAAATCACTCCATCAATGAACTCGTATTGGTATCCCGAATCCCAACTCGTGAGTATCGCTGCCATTCCAAATTCTGGATATTATTTAAGAAACTGGGTAATTGACGGCATTAACCAAAATGAGAAGGGGGATATAACGATATTGATGAATCAACCTCACGATGTCAACGCAGTATTTGCCGGATATTCCAATGATAACACATCTCTCATTATAGCCGTTATTGTACTATCCTTAACTACAGTTGCAATAGTCTCTAGCATCGTTTACCTGCGGAAGAAAAGAGGTGGATAAATGAGTGAAATAATTGGCGGATTGGCAAAGTATATCGGAGTCTGGCTGATTGCAGGTTCTATTGGTTCAGCAATTTCAATTGCAATTATTTTTCTAACCAGCGGCTTAATCGGATTAACGAGCGATATGTTAACCTCTGCCATTGTTAGCAGTCTTCCTTTTCCAATAAGCATACTAGTTAGCTATTCAATTGATCCACTGTCATTTGTTGGCGAGTTGATATTGCAAACGATGATATTCTTTGGAATTTTGTATTTGACGAACAGCTGAATTGGAAACGGCCCGTTGGAGCTCAATTTCTCTTTCTGCATAGTCCTCGACGAACTCAACTTTATGTCACATGACCCTTGCTCTAAGATACTAAAAAATTCTAAAGAAGACAAAAAACAGCATTATTTCAAAACCTCACAGGGGTACATTTTTCTTTGAGCGGATGGGCTAATCTTTTGTTTGAAACCGGGCTCTTTTTTCAAATCAGTTACCGTTAAATACAAAAACAAACGAAAATGAATTCAGGGTTTACTATGGCAATAGAGCCTCCAAATAGAGACGTACCCGAATGGTTGCGAGCAGAGGCTGCAAGGCTTGAGCTCGAAGGACTGATTTCACTTTATACTGAAAAATACGAAAGAGCCAAAGACCTCTTTGAAAAACAGTATACGCTCTATTTTGAAGCTCAAAAGAAGGAGAACAGACCTATACACAAAGGGTCTCCTCTATATAATCTAGGTTTATCCCTACTCTATCTAAATCAAATTGACAATTCCATTCTTAAATTTGTCTTGGCATATGTCGAGGACACATTAAATGTGGATTTTGATTTAGAAGATGACGCGGATAGAGCTCCCGCTGCGCGCATGTTAAGAGATTTCTTCCTTTTTGAGTTAAGAATTCTGCGTGACATCAAAATCATAGTTCATAACATTAAAGAAACTGGCGCTTGGAAGACAACATTTGATCCTTTGGAGGTTTTGGCTCGACTTGCAAAAGTTACAAAAATTAATATTGAGAAACTTTCCGAATACTGCGAACAAGTACCAAAACTAGGCAAAATGAGTCTGGGTTTTCCACAACCCCGTGAACAAAGAGTTTTTATTGGCACAAATTATGACGTTAACATCGGTGTAATTCCCCTTGTAAAAGACGGAATTTACCGAAAGAACGCAGCATCCAAAACAAGCTATGTCCCAATAGCTATTCTAGATGTCTTTGTACCGCCTGGCACAACCCATGACATTTCATTGGCATTGCTTCATACCTGCGGCTACGCTATTATGGACGTGAGCCATCCCGGAGGTCAATTCGTCGAAATTGAACGCCTCCGTGACTATGGAATTCCAAAAGAAAACGTCTTGCTTGTGCGCCAAGCGGCTCGACCAATAGATCCGAGCAGACCGCCACATATATCGGAAATGATTTCGACATTAGGATACCCAGTAGAGTATTATTATGATCCACGGGAACTGATTGACATAACAATTAGGTTTCTCCCATGATCTCGATCTAAGATTTTTTCTGCTTTCTGCAACTAATCGAAATAGCAAAATCTGTTTGGGTGCCAACTTATTATTACTAAAACTAAGTTATTCTGTAACACTCTGCCCTTGGCTCGTATATAGTCCCGTCTCTAAGTAGCTCCAGTATTGCGTTTTCTGTTTCTCCTTTAGTCATTCTATGTCTCAAAGTCGCTTCGTTGAGCAGCTCCTGTAGTTCGATAATCCCTTTAACCATCTGAGTTTCAGCAATCAGCGAGAGTATTTTGTTTCGTTTCTCCATTTTAGCTCTTAAGTCTATACGATTTTTCTGAATCTCCTCGCTTCTTGTTTCAAGCTGGATTTCTTCTTCTTTATTCTTTATTCGCCTTTGTTTAGATGCTATTTCTTTCAATCGTTTGTAGACATTTTCTGCTCTCTTATTCCAAAGCCACCGATAAGGATATTGTGGATTTTGAGAGTTATTGTCTTTTGCTAAGTTCCCGAAAAGTTGAGAGCGTGGTAAGCCAATTGGTTTATGGGCGGGGCGAATATGATAACGGTCTCTACGCCTAATTTCATCCAGCGTTTGCAGCTCCAGGTTATTTGTTGAAATCCGCGTTCCAATTTCATTTTCAATTTTATCCATTATTACATCTCGTTTTCTGAGGTACTCTTGGCTCCATTCATTTTCCCAAATCATAAAAGCAATCAACCATGAGTCAAAGTCCGCTGCAGAGCCGACGTGGAAAACGTGCCTTTGCTTATCTACGAGTTGAACGTATTCATTACCATTGACTCTCTTAACATCGATCCGCACTTTTCAACAAGAACTGTTAGTGACTATTTCTACTAATTATGATTTTGAACATTAACGCGTCTATTTTACCAAAAATAGAAAGCAGATTTGAATTATAACACTAAAAATTAGGCATCCAAATTGGTTGGCCCCTACTATGCGCGCGTCTACAATGAAAGTTTAAGCTGAACGATAGTTCATAGTACGTTAGCTCAGGCGTTGAGCTCACTTGCAGCCTCTGTCCCTAGGGCTGCCAACATGGAGTTGGAGCAAATGCGCGCTGACATGTTGCAAGCGCCTGAGCAAACTCAACAATGACCACTAAGATAGGTCTCTAAAATCGATGCATCGAACTCAGTTTCTTTGACCTCTGACAAATGTTTTAAGTGAAATCAATACTAAGTAGTGCGGCGCTGGATTTGGTGAAACTAGACTGGGAGAAAAAGTACGATGAAAATGGAAACAGATCTGCTCTTGTGCGCGTTGCTTTGCCGTTTCAAACCATTGAAACTTTAAATGAATCCTCCCAACAACGACAGAAATCCATCGAATTGTTTCTAAACCGAAGAAGCGGAACAGAATGGAGAAATCGCCTCATTTGGGGGGACAAGAAGTATGTCCTTCCAAGCCTCTTATCTGAATTTGCAAACTCGGTGGACCTTATCTATATCGATCCGCCTTTTGGCACGGGTGCTGATTTCTCATTTGCGGCGAGTGTCCCAGACGACCCAAATGAACCCCAAGGGAGTGCATTAGTATTCACAAAAGAACCGAGCATAATCGAACAAAAAGCCTATCGGGATACATGGGGGCGCGGACTGGATACTTACCTGCAATGGTTCTACGAAAGTGTTTTGTTGCTTTACGAACTGCTCAACGAGACAGGGAGTATTTATGTTCACTTAGATTCAGGTGTTAGCCATTACGCTAAAGTAATTCTTGACGAAGTCTTTGGCAACGATCGGTTTGTTAACGAGATTATTTGGCGCAGAGCGTTCGCGCACAATGATCCCTCTCGTTGCGGAATGATTCATGATGTGCTTCTTTTTTATTCAAAAACCGAAAAAAGGATATGGAATGACGTCTTACAGAAGCCAAGCCGGGAATACATTGAGCAATTCTTTGATCAATATGATGAATCTAAGAAGGAAAGATACGAACGACTTCCCCTAGACGCCCCACGACACGGAAACGGTGGAAACCTTGTCTACGAGTGGAAAGGTGTATGGCCCGCAAAGAACCGAACGTGGGCTGTTGTCCGGGCTAAAATGGAGGAATACGACAAAGCTGGAAGAATCCATTATCCAAAAAAAGGAATGCCACGGCTAAAGCGGTACGAGAGCGAATATCAGGGCACAGCGATCCAAGACATTTGGTCAGATATTAATAAAATTCACAATCAGTCTCCGGAACTCCTCAACTATCCGACGCAGAAACCTGAAGCGCTCTTAGAAAGGATAATCAAGGCTTCTTCAAACGAAGGAAATCTTGTATTAGACTGCTTCTGTGGCAGCGGCACTACAGCGGCGGTCGCCGAAAAGCTAAATCGTCGATGGATAGTGGGCGATCTAAGTCGATTTGCTATTCACACAACCAGAAAGCGATTATTGAGCATAGAAGGACTCAAACCGTTTGTAATTCAGAATCTAGGAAAATATGAGCGTCAAGCGTGGCAGGCGACTGAATTTGGAAACGATGCAGGAATAAGAGTTAGGTCGTACATTAATTTTATCTTAGAATTGTATGGAGCTCAACCACTGAGTGGGCATATTTGGCTTCATGGGATGAAAGGAAGACGGTTCGTTCACGTTGGCTCAGTAGATTCTCCCATTTCACCCATAGATGTGGGACAAATCGTTGCCGAATTCAAGCGTTCAATTGGGACAGGGAAAGAAGCACCAAAAACGAATGGCATCGATATACTGGGATGGGATTTCGCCTTCGAATTAAACGAATTGGCGAAACAGCAAGCCGCTCAAGCCAATGTTGACCTCAGATTCCTTCGCATTCCTCGAGAAGTGCTTGATAGGAAGGCCGTCGAACAAGGCGACGTTCATTTCTTCGAATTAGCATCGCTTGATGTTAGCGTCAAGATTCACAACAAGAAACTTGATGTGACAATTAATGACTTTGTTATCCCAGCAGATGATGTGCCCACTGACATCCAGAAAGAAATCAAACATTGGTCGCAATGGGTCGACTATTGGTCCATCGATTGGAATAACAAAAACGACACATTCCATAATGAGTGGCAAGAATATCGCACCCGAGAAAAACCCACGCTTGAAACGAGAGCGTCAAAGAACTACACTGAGCATGGAGAATATCGTTTAGTTGTTAAAGTTGTTGATATCCTTGGAAACGACACGACCAAATTGATCAAGGTGAGAGTCTGATGGCCGTAAAAAACTCAAAAGTGGCGCAATTTAGGCTCGTGCCTACCAACAAAGGGTTGAAGACTGCTCCTCCAACGATTGAAACCGCTCCTTGCGTTCCAGGCATTAGGAATGCTGTCACCGAATGGGCCAAAAGTAACTACACTACACCTGAAGGCTGTACAGAAACAACTAAAACGCTTTTAAATTTCTGGTTTCATTCTGATCATAAGCTGCCTAATGGCAGACTTTTTGCTTATTATCCAGCCCAACGTGAAGCAATGGAAACTCTCGTCTATCTTTATGAAGTTGCTAAAATACGACGTTACCGAACAATGCTTGAACGATTTGCAACAAAGTCAAAACACATAGACCTGCTACAACATGATGACTTCGCACGCTATTGCTTTAAAATGGCTACTGGAAGTGGCAAGACTAAGGTGATGGCTTTAGCAATTGCATGGCAATACTTCAATGCAATCATGGAAAATATTCCAGGATATTCCAAGACTGCGTTGCTGATAGCACCAAATGTCATCGTTTTTGAAAGATTACGGCTGGACTACGACGGCGGAAGGATATTTCGCGCGGACCCCGTTATACCTCCGGAGTTTCTTAATAGCTGGGATTTTGAATGCTACGCGAGAGGTGAAAACGAAAGAGCAAAATCCGAAGGTGCTTTCTACCTGACTAATGTTCAACAGCTTTACGCAAGGTCGGAGGAAAACGACGACGAACCTAAAGAAATTTCGGATGTGCTGGGTCACAAGCCTTCGCTTGAAACAACCGTAGTTGAAGACTTTGTTTCTCGCTTAATGAAAAGGGGTGGTCCTGTTCTTGTGGTAAATGACGAGGCTCACCATACACACGATGAAGACCTCAAATGGAACGACTTCATTCGCGGTTTGAATGAAAGGGTCACTGGAGGGGTTGGCGCACAACTTGATTTTTCAGCTACCCCCAGATTTAAGCATGGTGAACTTTTTTCGTGGATTGTATACGACTACCCGCTAAAGCGAGCTATCGGAGATGGAATAGTCAAGCGCCCATTGAAAGGGGTAGCTTCGGGCGTAAACGAGGCACGTTCGGATATTGCAAGTACAAAGTACCGGGCCTACTTGACGGCTGGAGTGGAAAGATGGTTGGAGTATCGAGAACTGCTTAAGCCACTCAAGAAAAAACCAATTTTATTTGTTATGATGAACAGCACCGATGACGCGGACGATGTAGGGGATTATCTCCAGAAGCATTACCCTGAGCTCTTTGGAGAGGACAAACTCCTGGTTATTCATACTGATAAAAAAGGCGAAGTTTCAAAGAGTGATTTGGGAGCAGCAAGGCAAACTGCACGAGAAGTAGACTACGACACGAGCCCCGTTAACGCAATTGTAAGCGTTTTGATGCTTCGCGAAGGCTGGGACGTGCAAAACGTAACCGTGGTCGTAGGTCTCAGACCGTATTCTTCCAAAGCCAACATTCTGCCCGAACAAACAATTGGAAGAGGTTTGCGGCTGATGTTCCGAGATTTACCTGGAGAATACATTGAAAGGTTAGATGTAATTGGCAACAAAGCATTCATTGGTTTTGTGGAAGATTTGGAAAAAGATGAAGGGATCAAGTTCGGCACATTCCAGCTTGGAAAGGACAAACTTGAAATAATTACCATCATAATCGACACAGAAAAAGGAGAAAAAGACATTGAGGTACCAGTCTTGAGTCCGATACTTGTTCGCAAAAATTCCCTTTCTGAACAAATCGCATCTCTTGACGTTCTTACAATGAATTGTCCTAAATTACCGAAAAAAGAAAGCGACAAGGAAGTTGAAACCTTCCAGTACGAAGGATTTGATTTCCTTACTTTACAAAAACTGGTGGAACGTAAGTACAAAATACCCCAAGCTCAAACATCTCAAGAAGTTATATCATACTATGCAAAAGAAATCGCACAAAATCTCAGGCTCCCATCTCAATTTGCATTTCTCGTGCCCAAAATTCGCCAGTTTCTTGAAGAACGGGCTTTTCGAGAAAAAGTAGACCTTGACGACCCGATAATACTTAAGGCAATCAGCAGCAATGTTTGCCAATATGTTGTTGTCCAGACTTTTGTCAAAGCTCTTCGCGAGGTAATTGTTGAGGAACGTATACCTGAACTTGTTGGACCTCCAAAGAAGTTGTCAGAAACCGAGCCTTTTGCTTTTTCCAGACCGACCTATAAAGCATCAAAGTGCATTTTCAACAGAGTTCCTTGTGATAATGAATTCGAGGTGGAGTTCTCAAAATTCCTTCAGGACGCAAAAGACGTTGATAGATTTACAAAACTCCCATCTCGTTTCGGATTCTCAATTGAATATACCGACGCAGTGGCAAATCTTCGATATTATGAACCAGATTTCATTGCAGTTTTAGAAAACGGCGATCACTACATAGTGGAGACCAAAGGGCGAGAGGACCCAGACGTTCCTCATAAAGACCAAGCTGCTACTATATGGTGCGAATACGCAACCAATTTAACTGGAAAACAATGGAAATACATTAAGGTCCCACAGAAAGACTTCACAAAACTTGAGCCCGCCGAATTTTCTGATTTGACATCCGTATTCAATTACGACCAAAAATCACTGTTCTAATGAGAAGCTATGATCTGGAACCTTTGCAAATTGAAAAGCTCGATAAAAAAATCTACCGCACCAAATTTCACCGACAACTTTACACCTCAACAAACCGGTGGGCTTATTCTGCAGCGCACCCGACGCGGTTGCTGGAGGGGGTCATTTACAGTTTATCGATTTGCCGCGGTACGTACAAAAGCAACCCGCTCACCCTGAACGATTTCCATGCTCCATTCAAGTGTGTCCCCAACCTTGAGCCCGAGGAATGCCACAATGCCTTCCGGGACAGTCGCCCTAATGGATGTTGATCCTGGCCTGGCTACGCTTAACTTGGATTTAAGAGCCATAATAGTTTCGCTTCTCAAGTCTATGGTTTGTTGAAGCCAGTATTTCTGCCTATTGGTTGGAAGAAGAGTATATATACCGTCTGAGGCTCTGCTTCTGTAGGTAGATACATATGGCAACAACTATTGCAACAACAAGGAAAGAAAGAGGCGAGTCAATCGCAAAGGTTTCCCAAGAAATCGAACGCGTAAGCAGGACGGTTTACAAAGTCAGGTCTCAGGCTGGAAATGCCTTGTACACTGTCGCCGACTCCTGCGGCCTTTGGTCCTGTGATTGCCTGGATTTCAAATATCGCGGCGTAAAATGCAAGCATATTTTCGCGGTAGAGTTCGCGCTGAGCGAGGAACAGTTACCGCACAAAACTGTCTCAGTCGGTCTGTGGTAGCTATAGCGCCAAAGCTCCACAACCTGCCGCAAAGCTATTAACTCCTATTTTTCGCGTACGGTATAAGGACTCTAGCGACGTTTATCGGGCAGCTTATTAACCTCCCCCAAAATGCGCATGTTAAAGAACCTCTAGAACAACTCGGAAAAAACATCCCGCGCGCTAAACCACAAAACTGAAAAAGTCACTAAAAACGACCGCCCGTGGGTCCAATAGGCAAACTTTGCTTCTAGCGCTTCAAGGCTGCACTTATTCGAGATGAATTTTCGCTGAAGGGATTTTGGGGCGAAAAATTTCAGTCGAAAAATCCACGGCGCCAGATTTCACCGACAACTTTGTGGCTCAACAAGTCGGCGGGCGTTGCTTGTGGCGCACCCATGCTTGGTCGGTTTACGTCGCATGCAGTTGCCATTCTGAATCGACGCTAACGGTTTGGAAAAGGCAGTGTTCCAGCGGTTTGATCTCCTTTTCGTAGAACTGCTGCCTGACCTCGTCGTTTTGGCTGTTTGTCAGTTTTTCCTCCAACTCGTCGTAAGTTTTGTCGTCGAAAACGTACAACATCAACTTGCCACCGCCGCGTCCGTCTTTGTGAGGAATTTTGAAGGCCATTATGCTTGCCGTTAAGCTTCCCTCCTTAAAGGATAAATCACGAATGCTCCAAGTATGCCCATAAAGGCGAGCGCGTACTCGGGGCTATAACCGCTCAGCGACGTTATTATCCAAACGACGCCGATAACGGCTAATGTCACGCAGACCATGAAGGCCAAATCGTAAAAGGTTATTTTGTTGCTCATTTGTCATCGATTTGACGTGGGTTCTCCTCAACTTAAATCTCAGGTTAATTTCACCGTGCGTCAGTACATACGTAATAACGGGTCAGGTGCTTGCGGAAAAAGGAGGGACGGTTGGCGCCGCCATCGTTGGTTTTGATAGTTTACCTTCATTTGGTTTATATTCTGAGACAACGTAGTAGAAGCAGGTTCTCAGCAACAAGCTCCAAATGTCAGTCGCTGCCTCACATGCGTGGATATCACGTGCATTCTGGCAGCAACATTTGTGAGTTGTTTCTACTGGCCTGCTCCTGCCTTCGTATACGTTTTGCCGTCGACTGTTACCTTTGTTTGAGGGATAGGCGGAAACCTTTCAAATCTGTCCAGGATGGCTGCAAACCTTGATAATGTGTCCATCAAATTAACCATGTTGTTGGCGCTTTGTTGAGGGGTGGGATTTAACTCCGTTGTGATTATTTTCTGAGAATATGTTTTCCTGTTGTTGAGAAGTTCTGATATGTCGAAAATTGCTTCTTCAATTACCCTGCTTCTTGACTCAAAGCCGGTAGTTTGCGCATATGTATCGATGAGATCAAGACACTTGCCGCTTAGCGAAATTGTTATTTTTTGTCTTCCCATATTAATTACTACCATTTACTTACTTAATACGTAAATGATACCACCACTTATTTAAGATTTACGCCAAAGACAGACGGACGAAGGTCTATCACGGATCGGGGAGGATAGCGAGTAGGCGACGCTTAAAACAAGCTAGTAGGATACCGATATCAAAAAATAGTTTGCTATGCCGTCAATAGCTTGTCTCTATCTTGTCCGGTTTTTGATAGACCTTGTCATATTTTGTCACTAATTGTGTAAGTGCCTTTTTTCATGTTGTTAATGATTGTTTCAAGGTCCTTTCCATCCAAGTAGTCATGAAGAGCGATTTGCACGTCGTCCACTACATGACTGGAAACCACATAATCAATTAGTGCTTGATCTATAATTTGGCTAATTGCATAAATTTTTGGTCTCTTGCCAATTTCTACCGCCTTTTCTTGACGTATAATGCGCCAGCTTTCAAAGAAATCGCTTGTTGCCCATTTAGCATTTTTTCTTATCCAAGAACATAGTGCCATAGCCCCTTTTTTGCTGTCCTGTTGAATTGCGTAATTGAGATTGATGTCAAATTCCCCGTAGAGCGACGGCAAACTTGGCGATTTTATCTCATGGAATATTGGTGGCGATACTCTTGAAAAAGAGTCAACAGACAAATCGTCTCTGCGCCGTTTGAACCCTAAGTTTACCCAGACATGGTGAGGCATAAACCAATCCGCATCTTTGTCCAACCTGAACTCGATCCATCGATTTATTTTCGGGTCAATTACGAGGTGTTTAAGCTCGCTGAGTTCATCAGGCAGATCCGGAACCAACGGATGAATTTCATTTCCGACAATGATAGTCAAGTCACCAAAACTCAGGGCTGTAGCCAAGTGTTTTTTCCAAAACCGCGTGTATCTCGCTTCGCTCTTTTCGTCAATCAGTATTCTGAGAGGTCCAAGCGGGTTTGGGTAACGGCCGGACTCAGTTGCTTTTTTCCAGTAAAACTCCCACATGAATCTAAGCAAAGCAGCAATTTCTGAATCTATTGGCGGCACAATGATTTCCAACCGCAATTCCTGACCCAGGGTGCAGAGAGCGCTTGACAACTCAAGAATTCGTTGTTGCACAAAATCTTTTGAAAAGATGCCATTTTTTGTTGTGTCACTAATATTGCCTTTAATTGAGGCCTCTGCTTCTTTTGGTTGGGATGAATCCAAAGCATATTTTAGTTTTGATTCAGCAGGTACCAAGAAACCGTGGAGCCATAACAGTGCATCTTCTCCTCTTGTGGTGAGTAGCTTTTGGTGATGGCTGTCAATTATGAAACCATTGGCTTCTAGCCATTTCATGTAGGCTACAAGGTATGAATTGCTAAACTTCAGCCATTGTGTTCTGACGCTCTTATCTTTCAATTTGGAGTAACGAATTCCTTTGGGACTGCGCTCTATGCATTTTAGGAGTCTAAAGATGCGTCTCATATCGCCCTTTTCAAGATCCAACATCTCGTGGTGTTCAGCTAACCGATCAATCATTTTCGCAACCGTGACTGGCATGGGTACACCTTTTTCCTAAAGAGTATTCTTGGTGTACCTATTTATACCCTAAACAAAGAGGAAACATTGATGAACAAAACATCTAATTTAGAAGATTGTAAAAGCTTTCCCATAATTTGGGCAATGGTTAATCCAAAACAAAAGCCGAAGCCAGATTTTATTGGCGTTTGCGGCTATGAATGGAAGCCGTTTTTGGCTGCAGATGCACTCCACGCGGCTACAATGCACGATGTTCTTTTGAACGTCTCTGCAGGCAAATGCGAGGAGGAGAAGCGCTGTCTGAACGTCTCGTGTGTTTTTAACAAAACAACGCCAGAAACATTTGCCCTTAGTCAAAATTTGTCGGATAAGCCAAAAATTGGACATCTAAAACGAGAATGGAAACGGGTCGTTGGAAACTTGGCGACTTGGCTGCCGACCGCAACACAATGCAAAAAAGCATACGAAGCCGACCCACAAGCACGGGTTTTCGAATTTGACGACTTGCGAGAAATTCGGAAAGAGCCGAAGTCAAAAAAGACAGAGGACCGCAACGGAGGGAAATAATCGTCTCCACGCTTTATGTCGAAGTTTCTGATGGGGTAAAAAGGCAAAACCCGCCCCTAATGCTTAAGGCTGAAGAAGTGGCCGGGTGGCAATCCGAAAAAACATTGAGTAGTAACGGCCTATTCTCAAGCGTATATCAGTACCCAACCGACGACCCCTACATTGGCGGCGTAATCAGCGACTATTATATGGATTTTGACAACGAGGAAAACCCTGACAAAGCGCGCAAAGAGGCGGTCGCTGTGGTCAAGAAGCTCATCAGCGATTACGACATACCTGAAGCAAACATCGCTATTGCTTTCTCTGGCATGAAGGGAGTCAGCGTAACAATCAGCTATAAGGTGTTCAACGCCGAATCCCTTGACTACTTGCCGCTTGTCTGGAAGAGCATAGTTCAAGAGTTGGCCGCGAAGCTAAAGCTGAAAACTGCCGATACGAGCATTTACGAGCGACGAAGACTTTGGCGATTACTCAACAGCAAACATCAGAAAAACGGATTATACAAAGTTCCCTTGACCTTGACTGAGCTCGAAAAGCTAACAATCGATGAAATCAAAGAACTGGCGGCTAAGCCACGCGAGCCATTCATAAAAGCAGGTGCCCAGCCTGTCCCCAAAGCCGAAAAGTTGTTTTGGGAGCACAAGACGAAGGTCGAAGCCTGGGCAAGCGAAAGGAAAAGAACATTTGACACAACTGAACTCAAAGCCACTTCAAGCGACCCCCCATGCGTTAAACGTTTATTGGAGTCGGGAGCGCAAAAGGGCGAACGTAACAATTTTACCTTTCAGCTCGCCATGTACTACGCTAGAAAAAGCACTGGGGAAGAGGAAATCCGGAAGCGCTGCATGCAGTTTTCAGAAAAATGCAACGAACCACTGACTGCTAAAGAAATCCAAGTAATAGTAGAGTCTGCCATAAAAGGCGTAGCTGATGGACGGTATAGTGTTGGCTGTTCATCGGAAGCGTTTGCGGATTTATGCGATAAAGCTTCATGTCCCTTCTTTAACAGTGAAGGTCAATCGTGGGAAAACATCGGAGACCCAATAACCTTTGACGAGTGGCAAAGCATTGTAACTGGCAACTTTCCTCTCCTGTGGCCTTACGCCGAAGCGTGCGCATCGACCGTTGCAGTGTTGCTGATAAAGGATACACAGCCTCTAGCGTTGGTGTTGCAGGGTGCTCCGTCAGGTGGCAAAACGACCACGTTGGACTTCTTTAAGGGCTTTCCGTTCTCGCACTCAACCGACAAATTTACTCCAAGAGCCTTTGTTTCACACGTTGCACAGAAATCAGAGGCTGAGTTGAAAAAGATCGATATGCTGCCACGAATAAAGGGACGTGTGCTCATAACGCCCGACTTGACGACGTTGTTTGGTGCTAAGGAGGAAGAGCTTAAGGAAACGTTTTCGATTTTGACACGGGTTTTAGACGGAAGGGGCTTAACAATAGATTCGGGAGTGTACGGAGCGCGTGGTTACGAAGGCGACTACATGTTTACGTGGATTGGCGCCACCACCCCTATTCCGCACAGCGTTTGGGATTTGTTCGGTAACTTGGGCGCACGCATGTACTTCATGCAGATAGTTAAAAAGAACAAAGCCAACGAAAGCTACATTGCGGATTTGAAGCAGAAGAACTACCGCAAAAAAGTTGACGAGTGCAACCAAGCAACGCTGCGATTTCTTAAGGGCATCTGGCGCGAGGAGCGCATTGAGTGGGATAGTGCTGGCGACACAGACACATTGATTGGACGAGTCGTGCAGCTTGCAAAGGTTGTCACGCGGCTACGCGGCAAGATAAACGTAGTTGTCAAAGAGGAGTACGGCGGCGAAAAGACGTTTTATTCCGAGCCCATAATCGAGGAGCCGGACAGATGCATTCAAGCACTTTACTCCCTTATGCGCGGACACGCCTTGATCCAAGGCAGAACAAACATCGGCAACCCCGATTTGCCCGTTGTCATCGACGTAGCACTTAGTTCCGCACCATGGGACAGAGTTAACGGATTCGCTTACCTGCTCACGAAAGAAGAAGTTGCTACAAAGGATCTAATGACTGATCTAAAGTGCTCCCGCACCAAGGCCATCCGCACAATGAAAACGCTAGAGCTTTTGGAACTTGTTACGCTAGAGGCGGAAGCGTTGCAAACATCGGGAGGGGAACAAAGCGGCTACGTGATGCGTCTGAAGGACGAATTTAAGTGGTTCATGAGCGCAGAGTTTCGAAAACAATGGCGACTTAGAATAGATTATCCAACGAAGCAGCAGCAACAAACACAAGCGGAGCCGCAAATGGAGACTTTGCAGACTTTCCAAAACAAATGCAATGCGGAAAAGGTCTAACGCGAATCAGGCGGTATAAAGACAATGACTAACAAACCTTATTCTCTTTTTTTAGAAAATCTAAAAACTAGGTTACAGTTGATTATTCTTTGTCTCTATCTGGCCCGTTCCGTGATAGACCTTCGTCCGTTTGGTTATGAGGAACAATAATTCCTGAGCGTGTTGAACTTGTGTCCTCTTTGTTGCCCTCAGTGTGGTTCGAACCGCTTGTTTAAGGACGGCTTTCGACGCCGTGGTAACGGAGAGAAGGTTCAGCGCTGGCTATGCCGTGATTGCAGTTTGCGCTTTTCACCAAAAAAGCCTCGACAAACCGTGGAAGGACCAAGGAACCACTCGTTAAATAAGGTCACCACCTTAAGATTAACTCGACAAGTATGCGTCACGGAGACGAAAAACTTGTGTGCGGAACAACAAACATCAGAAGTTCCGCGGAGAAACTTGGACTTAAAAGGCGCCATCATAGAATTCCTCTGGCAAATAAAGAAGGAAAACTACTCCGACGATACGCTACCAAACTATGGATGCTCGCTCAATCAACTGATAGAAGCTGGCGTTGACCTCTACAACCCAGAGTCATTTAAAGAAATAATGGCAAATCAGAACCAATGGACAAACGGCAGAAAATACAACATCACCAAAGCTTACCGATGCTTTCTCAACCATCACAAAATCGAGGCTAAGCTGCCGAAGTATAGAGTAACCCGACCTTTGCCGTACGTGCCACCTGAAAAATACCTCGACCAACTAATCGCTAGCTGCAATGGGCAAATGTCAATGTTACTTAAGACCCTCAAAGAAACGGGAGCAAGACCAGGCGAAGCGCTCAAGCTTGAGTGGGATGACATAGACATAGCCAATCGAAAGATTACCATTTCGCATCCAGAGAAAGGCTGCAATCCACGAACCCTGCCAATTTCCGAAAGCTTGCTTAACCTGTTGCTGTCACAGTCAAGAACTGCAAAGCTAATCTTTAACTACAAAAGCAAAAACTATGCGGGCAAGAGTTTCAGACGGATGAGAAAAACGGCCATTAGTAAGCTGGGCAATCCCGAACTTCGCAAAATCGATTTTTACACCTTCCGCTATTACCGAGCGACACAGGAATACCGACGCTACAAAGATTTCGGGTCAGTCATGGTTTTGCTTGGCCACAAATCGCTACGCTACGTTCTATTGTACGCCCAACTAAGCAAAGTCTACGAGCACGGCGGAGAAGGCTACATATGCAGAGAAGCCACAACCAAAGCAGAAGCTAAAGCACTCATCGAAGACGGCTTTGAATTCGTGATGGACAAGGGCGGAGCCAGCCTGTTCAGAAAACTTAAATAACATTCTGCGCAGATGGTTACAGAACAGCTAATCCGGCAAAAGGCAAAAGTATCTCCCGATGTTGGATTAGGGTACAAAAAGACCATGCATGCGGTTGTAGTCTAGCCTGGTTTAGGACTTCAGCCTGCCACGTTGATGACCCGGGTTCAAATCCCGGCAACCGCATTTTTACCGAACCAAAATTCAGGTCCAAATCCGGTGGAGACTCAAAACATTTCAAGTTCGGATCCCAGCCAAGTAATCAATTCTCGACTAATGCTTAGCAGGAAACTACCTAAGTGATTGAGGTTTGCTGGGGCTCCGGAACCCATTGTTAGGAGAGTAGATTTTAAGAGAGAGAATGAACCCAACGAGCAAGTTTATTGTTTGTTCAAGAAATCCTCATAAATCCTCGTGAATCCAAATCCCTAAGGTGTGAAGTCTGCTGGTCTTGCTGTTCCTCTCCCGTTAAGCACGCTTCATCTTTCAAGTATTTCTGGTTGCTCATTCTCTTTATCTTTAGAAACCTTCCCATCCCTTCCTCTGTTTCCCCTTCGCGAATGTCAACTTCCCCTTCGAACAAGCTGAGGATCGCGTGAAGTTGTTCTGGCGAATGCAGTTGAGGGTCAATTACTGCTATCGTCGTGAATCCAGAAGATTTTAGCTGGGTGAGAAGTTCGATCAGCCATTTTCTAGTTTGAACAGCACCTGCTTGCATTAAGACATCGGAAATTATGTTCAGGCAGATACGTCTGGTACCCTTCTGTGAGGGATCTAGTTTGCGGGTGGCTGAAGTTAAGGCGATGTTTAAGTCCGTTAGGTTTTCTACGCCTTTTAGGATGTATATGTTTGGGGCGCTCTTCATGATGGCTTCTCCTTGGGGATTGCAAATGAACATGTAGAAGGTCGAAGAATAGTTTGCAGCGAGCGATCCGGCAAGGCTTGGTTCAACGTTAACGTAGAACGTTGGCTCGTTATTCTCTGCTCCAGTTTCTAGAAAGCGCTTAATCAGCAGGTCTTTTTCGTCGCAGGGTGGTGAAGTTAAGGCCACCGCAAATTTCTGTGGTATTCCCCCGCACAATAATGTGTCGAGAATTGTGTACCCTGTAGCTAAAGGGAGGTGAGGTTTCATCTGTTCTTCTCTTCCGATTTGAATGAAGGAAATTCTTGGCTTCAGTTTGTCGGCGTCCTCTTCGGGGCTCATTTTCTAATGTCCTAGAGCTTGGATCAGGTGTTTGATTTGGCAAAAAGCTCCTAGCTCTGTGTGTAGTTACTCGTGGAAGTATTTAGTCTTTATGCGCACGCGTGCACTCCTCAGTCTTTCGCGCACGCTCGCTACCTAAGGCATAATTGTGACAAGACCCCACATCCCTAAGCTAACATCGTCATCAACTTGACAAATATAATATAAGTTATCAGTCACTGGGAAAGGACCGAGATTTAGGGACTGGCTCGTCCCAGGCGAAACTGGATTGTAGGCTGACCCAATTTGTCCGCCCATCACGGTCGCATTCGAGGATTTAGCATTTACTAAAGCCCAATTGTGGCTCTTAGCGCCAACGTTGACAAGAGTTACAGTGTAACGCTGTCCAACTCTAAATGTGAGGCTGGGACCAGGCGAAGAAAGTGTACTTGCACTGTAGCCAAAACCGGAAGTTGACGCATTTATTTCACCTGCATAAAGAACTATGCCAATACTCGCATCTCCAAAGGTAGATCCCGGGGTGATCGATGGCTGAGTAGTTGTCGGCATTGAACTAGGTGGAATTGCATCTCCAAAGGTAGATCCCGGCGTGATCGATGGCTGAGTAGTTGTCGGCATTGAACTAGGTGGAATTGCATCTCCAAAGGTAGATCCCGGCGTGATCGATGGCTGAGTAGTTGTTGGAGTCGAACTAGTAGGAGTTGAAGTGACAGCCAAAGTCGAAGGAGAAGTTGGGGTAGGTGATGGTGTCACTGTGGGCGAAGTTGACGTTGGAGTTGCGGTTATTGCGCGTGACGGCGCTGGCGAAGCGTTAGGCGTAGCAAACTGAGTCATGGCAAAATATACTGCTCCGATGCTTACTGCAACAATAATGCCTACGAGCAAAATAGCCAATATCTTAGAAAAACCCGCCTTAGAAAAAAGAGTGCGCATTCCGCCTTCTCCCTTGATTTCTCCTATTTGAATGGACCAAGTATAAAAGATTTGACATAGCGCGCGCCCGAGCGGGGCAATTTCGTCACCAGTAGGGAGTAAGGGGTTCCTTCATGGGCGCACACGCAACCAGAAAGACAAGGGGTCGTGAGTTAATGGCACTACAACTGATGAACGGCTCGACTCTATCGTAACGTCAGCTGCAAGAAACCCGATCAAGGCAAGCAAGAAATAGAAAAAACAGATAATACATATAACCAAGGTACAGATCAGGCTGTTCGTGGGTTGACGATTTGGTCTCAAATAGCTGCGATTCGCACGCGTGTTTGTAGTTGTCGAATATCATGAACTGAATGCTTGCATATAAAAAGAATGAGAATTGTTTTTGGACACGCCATGTGTCGACCTTAATTGGGCAAGTTATATAACGCGAAACAGCCAATCATAAATCTAGCCCGACATCGATTGGCACTGGATGAATCAAGAATGTTTCACAAAAAACAGAAAACCTCAATTGTTCTAGCTTGTCTAATCGTTATCGTTGTAGCTTCAAGTTTTCGGATACAGCCTGCTGGTGCTGTAGGATATGCATTCGTGAGTCAATGGGGTAGTCCAGGTGTTGGAAACGGCGAAATAAACAAGCCTTTTGGTGTGGCTGTTGATAGCTCAGGAAACGTCTACGTAGCCGACAACTATAACAATCTTGTTCAGAAATTTAGCAGTTCGGGAGCGTTTATAGCTCAGTGGGGCGGCTATGGATATGGGAACGGCCAATTCGAATTCCCGCGTGCTGTGGCTGTTGATAGCTCCGGAAACGTCTATGTCATCGACGCAAGTGCTCGCGTTCAAAAATTCACTAGTGGGGGGACATTTGTTGCTCGGTGGGGCAGTTATGGGTCTGGAAATGGCCAACTTATAAGTCCAAGTTGCGTGGCTGTTGATGGTTCCGGTAACGTCTATGTAACCGACTCCTATAACAATCGAGTGGAGAAGTTTGATAGTTCAGGAGCGTACGTGACACAGTGGGGTAGCCCCGGATCCGGTAATGGTCAATTTGGCTTTTTAGCGTATGGTGTAGCCGTTGATAGTTCGGGTAATGTCTACGTAGTCGATTCAAACAATAGTCGTGTGGAAAAGTTTGCCAGTTCGGGGGTATACATTGCTCAGTGGGGCAGCTTTGGCTCTGGGAATGGCCAATTCGACTGGCCATATGGTGTGGCTGTTGATAGTTCCGGAAACGTCTACGTTGCAGACAACGGAAATAACCGTATACAAAAGTTCACGAGCACGGGGGTATACCTAACTCAGTGGGGCCGCTTTGGTTTTGGAGGAAATGGGTCATTCGTCGCTCCTTTTGGTGTGGCTGTTGATAGCTCAGGAAATGTCTTCGTAACCGACACAACTACTAATCTTGTTCAAAAACTTTCTAGTGCTGGTGCATTCGTAACCCAATGGGGAAGCTCGGGGTCAGGAAATGGAAAACTTAACTCGCCCGATGGTGTGGCTGTTGATGGTTCCGGTAACGTCTATGTAACCGACTCCTATAACAATCGAGTGGAGAAGTTTACTAGTTTAGGTGCTTATGTGACTCAGTGGGGCAGTTACGGTACTGGAAACGGTCAGTTTGCTTGGCCGCGCGGATTGGCTGTTGACAGCTCCGGGAACGTCTACGTTATAGACCAATATCGTGTTCAGAAGTTTACTAGTTCAGGAGTATATGTTACTCAGTGGGGCGGTTCGGGCACTGGAAATGGTCAATTCCAATGGCCTGAAGATTTGGCTGTTGATGGGTCTGGTAACGTCTATGTAATCGACTCCTCTAACAATCGCGTGGTGAAGTTTACTAGTTCGGGGATTTACTTGGGTCAGTGGGGGGGCGCAGGCTCTGGCAATGGACAATTCAACAACCCGGACGGCATCGCTGTTGACAATGCTGGGGACATCTACGTAGCCGACACAGGTAATTGTCGCGTTGAGGAGTTTACTAGTGCTGGGGCTTACGTGACCCAGTGGGGCAGCCGTGGTTCCGGAAATGGTCAATTCTACTCGCCAAACGATATTGTTGTTGATAGCTCTGGAAGTGTCTACGTAAGCGACCAAAGCAACGATCGTGTTCAGAAGTTTACAGGTTCGGGGGCGTATGTGGCTAAGATAGGCGGATGGGGTTTCGGAAATGGGACTTTTCTCGATCCAACCGGGGTGGCTGTTGATAGTTCAGGGAACATTTACGCAATCGATTTCGAGCTTAACCTCGTTCAGAAATTTGTGATAGACGCAACTTCGCCCACAACCAATATTTTTGCTTCAGGAACCTCTGGCGACAACAACTGGACAACCTCCAACGTAAATTTTTACTTCCAAGCTAATGACGCGTTATCAAACCCAGTAACGACAGCATACAATGTCAACAATACTTCTTGGATTACGACGACAGGCACCTATGCAAATGGCACCTATTTAACGAGCAACTATACAATCGCCGCAGAGGGAACGACGACAATATACTACAACTCAACGGACTCAAGCCTCAACACCGAAGCAACAAAAATCTACACAGTAAGAATTGACAAAACACCGCCGTCAGGCACAATTACTATCAATAGCGGGGCAGCCTACACTTCCTCCGGCTCAGTTACTCTAACACTGTCAGCAACCGACGCCGTTTCGGGCGTTGCCCAGATGCACTTCTCTAACGACGGCATAACGTACTCAGCATGGCAAACGTATGCAACGTCTTCTCCATGGAGCCTTAGTTCTGGAATCGGCAGCAAGACAGTGTACGTCCAATTCAAGGATAACGCAGGTTTGATCTCAGCGGCATCTTCCGCCGCTATAACTGTGGGGACTCCTGATTTTGCTGTCTCTGTATCTCCAAGCACCCAAAGTGTGAACCTCGGTTCGTCAACAACATATACAGTTACTTTGACTGGTTCTAACGGGTTCAACCAGCCTGTTTCCTTGAGCATCGCGAGCCAGCCAACAGGACCCTCGTTAAGCTTGAGTTCCACATCTGTTATTCCTCCTGGATCTTCATCCTTGACAGTACAGACCTCTTCTGCCACTAGCGGGACGTATACTCTTACAGTAACTGGTTTAGGAGGGGGACTAACTCATAGCGCCAGCGTGACTCTAACGATACAGCCAAGCGTAACGACGCCTCCCGTGACGACGCCCCCAGTTATAGTTACGACGCCTCCCGTGACGACGCCCCCAGTTATAGTTACGACGCCTCCCGTGACAACTGCGCCACCAGCACCACAAGGGCTAAGCGCATTAGCTGCTACGGACACATCAAGCGTTTCGACGAATCAAGAAGCAACAGTTATGGCAACAGTTACCGGCGGAACGCAACCCTACACGTACCAATGGTACGAAGGAACTAAAGCTATTACTGGGCAAACGTCAGAGAAGCTCAAGATGACGGAAACTACCCCAGGTACATACACCTACTATTGCTTAGCAACTGACTCAAAGGGCGCTATTGTCAACACTCAAACGATATCAATAACGTTCTCCGCTCAACAGGCTGGGTCTTCGCTTCCGCTAATCGCAGGCATCGTCGCAATTATAGTCGTTGTGGCGATTGTTTTAGTGATTGTTTTCCTTAAGTTTTTAAGAAAGCCGAAGAAGCCTTCGTCTCCTTCACAGTTGAGGGTTACCGCGGAGCCGACAAACTTGGTGGCTGACGGAGAAACAAGTTCAGTCCTAACTCTTCAATTGCTTGACAACAAGGGGAATCCCATTGCCGCAATGGACGATACGAACATTAGAATTACAACCACAAAGGGGAAGCTTGAAAGCCCCGTTATAACGATACCTAAGGGGAAGGATACTCAGAAAGTCACATTGATGTCTTCCACCGAGACCGGGCCAGCAGGCGTATCTATCCAGCCTGACGGGCTTAAAAGCCTCACTATCACAATAAATTTCGTAGAAAAAAGCAGGTATTGTATGCATTGTGGAACTCAGATGCCGCCTCGAACGAGAATTTGTCCGAACTGTGGGAAGCTGCCTCCAGCCGGGGTGGACACAAAATTGTGTCAAAACTGCAATTCCGTGATACCAGTTGTGGCGAAGTTTTGCAGTGAGTGCGGTGCGGGGCAAATAATGAAAGAAGCAAGCTCCAATGGATCTGCCGGCAGGTGATAAGCCACCAAAGATAATGCAAAAGCAATGTTCACTATGAAGTATTGCACATACCGAGTTCTTTGTTTTTGACTGAATTTGCCCGTTCATGTGAATTGACCAAAATCTGTTGCCAACATCAGGGTTTGGTTGTAAACATAAGGGAAGGAATGCGGATCAAGGCAGAATTCTGGTGCACGGATGTAAATCGCCATGCAAGAAGCATATCGATCTTGAAAAAGCGATGGAAAAATAGGACAACAATGCACCTGTGATTCAGGCGCAAGCCCCTATTTTGTAATTTTTGGGATAAAATTATAAGCGTCTAAAGAATAAGTAAAATGCCGGGGCTCAATGCGTTGAAGAAACAATTTCATGGTTGTTCTATTCTACTTTTGTTATTGTTATTTGCCTCTTTGTTCGTGGCGGTTTCAATCCAGCCGGTGCACGCTGTCTACAGCGTTAGCATTTCGGCCGTAGACCCTAACGCTCAGACGCTTCCCGGATTAGTGGAGCATTTTACTGCGGATGGCGTTTCCTACAACACTCCGAAAACGTTAACATTTGCCGATGGAACGACACACACTATCATAGTTCAAGACCCGGATTCGTCCGGATATCATTTTGAATATTGGGACGATTCCAACGCATATGGCAGGGATTCAACCACGTTAACTGTCAATTCAGGTGGGTCACACATTGCATATTACGACAATTTTGTTGTATCTGTTGCGCCTGGTTCTTGGACTATGGACATCGGTCAGTCGGAAACGTTTACGGCTACTGCTTCCGGCGGTTTTGGACCTTATACCTATCAATGGTATCTGGGAAGCTCAAACAGTTATAATTTACCCCCAGTTTCTGGTCAGACAGGCGCAACTTACAAATATGTTCCCTCTACAATTAGTGATCCATCTTACATTTATTGCGTACCAACGGACACCTATGATGGTATTGGGACTTTTACAAATATTGTCTTCGTCAAACTAAACCCTGCTTTGGGTGTACCTTCAGCTTCTGCCTCTCCCCATACAATTACTCAAGGCCAATCTTCTACGCTTTCGTTGTCTGGGGTTTCCGGAGGGACCCCTCCCTATAGTTACCAATGGTATAGCGAGCCTCCTGGTGCGAGCAGTTATTCGCCGATATCTGGTGAGACAAAAACCACGTATGTTTTCGCGACTAGCAGTTCTACAGCTGCTGGCGTCTATAAATTCAATATTCTATTTACCGACAGCGCTTCCTCACCTGTGTCTTTAGGTTCCTACTACGATAGTGTCACCTTGAATGCTCCCATGCCTAGTCCTACGCCTTCTCCAACGCCTACTCCTACTCCTACTCCCACGCCTATTACCACACCTTCTCCTACACCTTCTTCAACACCTACTCCTACTCCCACGCCTAGTCCTACGCCTACTCCTTCTCCCACGTCTTCTCCTACGCCTACCCCTGCTGTCACGCCTACTTCCGTAGCTACTCCGACGCTTTCCCCCACGTCTTCCCCCACACCAACTCCTATTGTAACTCCTAATGCTACGCCAACTCCTGTTCTTTCCCCCACGCAAATAACATCCCCAGCGCTTTCGGCTACGCTAACTCCAAGTGCAACGATCCCTCCACTTTCGCTTTCTCCATTAGCCACGACCTCGCCTACTCCAATGGTGACTGCATCACCCATAGCCTCATCAACTCCCAGTCAAGTTACTTCGACTTCCTCTACTGTTTCAACAGGCCCAACTTCCTCGCCTTCCTCTTCTCCTCCAACAACTGCAAACACTGGAATTTCAGAAGGTTACATTATAGGCATAGTGGCAGCAGTCGCAGTAATAGCTGTGGTTGCGGTTCTGGTTTACAAATTCATCAAACGGCCAAAGAAACCCCCAGCACCCGCACAGCTAAGAATCACCGCTGAACCCGCCAGCATCGTAGCTGACGGAACAACCAAATCAATCATAACCATGCAACTGTTGGACAAGAACGGAAAACCAATTGCAGCCCTAGCCGACACTCAAGTGAAAGTTTCCGCAACAAGGGGAATACTCGAAAGCCCAGTGGTAACAATACCAAAAGGAAGAGACACGGAGAAAACCGTGATCGTATCACCGACCGAAAGCGGACCAGCCCCGATCTACGCCGAGTCCGAAGGATTAAAAGGCATTACCATAACGCTGAATTTCATGGAGAAGAACCGGTACTGCATGCATTGCGGAGCGCTTATGCCCCCAAAAGCAAAGGCTTGCTTGAACTGCGGAAAAGTGCCTCCCGCCGGAGTAGACACGAAGATATGCCAAAACTGCAAATCCGTAATCCCCAGTATTGCTAAATACTGCAGCGAATGCGGCGCAGGGCAATCTGTATAAGACTCAAAAGGAGGAGCCCCGCTTGGGGAAACCAGCTGCCAAACAAGGCGACAAAATAACAGCCACTGACACCCATATCTTAATGATTCCTTCGCCAGGGGGACCCGTGCCTACTCCTACGCCGATGCCGTTCATGGGAACGATAACATCTGGCTGCAGCACAAATGTGCTCATTGAAGGAAAACCCGCCGCGATAGTAGACAGCGTAGCACTAAACCAACCTGTACATATTCCAGCGGGAGGTCCATTTCAGAAACCCCCAACAAATCAAGGAAAAATACTTAACGGAAGCACAGGCGTTTTTATCAACGGCAAACCGGCAGCCAGACAAGGTGACATGGCAATGACTTGCAACGACCCGGCTGACATGCCAATAGGGCAAGTCGTAGCTGTTGGCACGGTGTTAATAGGAGAAACAGGAGCAGGCGCACCAAAAACACAGCCTACGCAAGCCAAACAGACATTCCTGAATGCAAAATGGGGTCAACAAGGAACAATCGTAAAGGCTGACTGGGAGAAGAAAAAAGCAAAAATCGATGACGAGGTAAAACTGGTTGTCCAGACAAAAGATTTCGAAGACGGAACAGCGGTGGAATTCTTGGTCTGGGAAACCAAAGGCTCAAAGGAGACCATCTTGGCTCAGATGACGGGTGAACTGAAGGGAAACAAAGCGGAGGCAAAATGGAAAAACCTATTCGGGGACACAGAGGAAGAATTGCAGGAAGAAGTTGAGGAAGAGGAAAAGCCCGAATACCACTTCGTCGTAGACATTGAGGGAATGGAAAAAGCCTCTGGAAAACTTGAGTTCACCTATCCAATAGACATCTACCTAGAAGACGCAGGTGGAAAACCCCTCGACAACGTAAAATATGTGGTCACACTTTCTGATGGAACCAAGAAGAAAGGCAAATTCACAGGCGGACACGCAAAGATAGATGATGCGCCATACGGGATATTCAGTTTGGAGGTTGAAGGATACAAGCTGGCAGAGGAAGAGTCGACATGAAGCTTTAGCATAGCGCTTTGTTTATAGTCAAATCTCGGAAATAAGGAGATGAAGGGTCATGGGACCACGTGTGCACCAAAACGCAGGCCTCGCTCGCAGAGAGCGGGGGAACATGATGTCGGGGAACACATTTGTACTAGTGGAACTGCTGGACCCTACTGATTCCCAGTATTTCAAGACGATAATGAAAAAGAAAGGCCTTAGAGATCTCACGCCACCGTTTGGAGGAAACACGTTTCGATCTAATCATCCAACTGTAGGATGGATGAAGAAGGTGGCGGGTCTTGACCCTGACTGGTGGTACATATCAGGTCACTTCGGAAGGACCCCTTACTACGAAGGAGACAAAAAAGATCAACAAAAGCAGGATGAAATATCTCTTTCAGTTGATTCAGAGGGGCGCGAGCGCGGACTCGAGAACGGCAAACCCGCGAAATTCGAGATTTGGAAGCGAGACGGTCAAAACAAGGAGAAAATAGCTGAAATCAATAGAATTGTCTACGAAGGAAAAGCAAGTGCTAAATGGAAGCCGCCCTCCAAGCGAGATCCACAGAAAGAACAATACAGTTATACGGTAAAAATAGATGACGTAGTTGTTATGGAAGAAACACCGATTGAATTAAAAGAATCAGAGGCAGATGAAGAGCCTTCCAAACAAGAAAAAACAATAGTTCCCCTCTTTCCTAACAAGCTGGAAAAACTGCTCGTAACTATCGAATCTATGAATGCTATTAATATCGACGCCATGAACGATAGGAAACTGGGAAGAATAAAGTACCGTAGCCAAACGAACGAAAACAAACTTGGGCTGCAAGTAAAAACCACAAGAGAAATTGAAATCCTCGCCAAGAACGGCAGCATACTAAACACAATCGGGAAGACTTCAATAACGTCCGTTGAACCATATTCATCACCTAAAGATCGGTATAAGTATAAGCCTATCACAATGGAGTTGGCAGGCAGCGGAACACGTTCTGAACAAGATTTATGGTATGATTGCATCAACGTCAAAACCGAATCTACGTGGAGAGAGAAGGCATGCAAGGAGCTTGAAATACATAAAACACCTTTCTGCTTCCCTAAAACCTACCCAATGAAAATTGATAAATCGGCATATGTCCACAACTTAGAAAAGGAAAAGCAACATGCTTTTGGAGATAGTTTTAATCTAATTTTCCAATCTGAAGAAACCCATGACAAATCAATAGGATACTGCGTGGCCAGTCGTTGGGAAGTTGGCGAAGAATGGTATGACGATATAGCTTTAGAACACGGAATCGTAAGGAAAAAGAAAGGCCTTCTCGAAGTAGTGCAGGACGAATTTGTTGGTGATGGCATCAAGACTTCCTTTGTCATGACTCAGGAACGTTATCATAAAGGACCGGTTAAAGCGTACTATCGTGATAATGATGGAAAGCTAGTTAACCTTGCTGAGAACCTAGATTTTACAGTTAAGAATGAAGAGAAACTAATAGAATTCAGCAAGGCGCCACCCGCTTACTTGCTTAGCGCGAGAAGAAAAGACAAAAACGTTACCGTGAAGTACTGGTCTTGGAAGTTGTGGGCCCAAGAAGAATTTACTTGTTTATTCAAGCCTACATACATACGATTCAGATTCCCCAAAGTAGATGGCGTTCTTCTAAAGAACGGATGGCACAAGAAATATGACTACGCAACAGCGCGCGCTTTTGGGAATGAAGAAACGTACACAGGATGCCCCGTAGAAAGTAAAAGCGTAAGTGTTAGCCCTCCAGGTTTTGATGATGTAAAAGTTAAACTCATTGAGCGAATTGTTGACCGATCACAAGACGCGGGTTTCTTTAACAAATCTTACTACGACAACGAGTACCAGTCGAAAGACAAATCGAGCATAGGAAGCTGGCGCATACAAATGGAATACGCGTTTTCCCGAAATGACATAAAATCTGCAAACTTCTTTGAAGGACACGGGTCAGGCTCCTACAAAAAGGCAAAAGTTGTCCTTTTGGTGAGCTGCAACACACTTGCCTTGCCCTCGGTCAGAAAGTATCTAACTGAGCTTTTCCCCAAGGACGCGATATTTCTTGGCCACGTCCACAAGAACCCTACAAACGCCACTCCCATAATCAAAAACTTTCTTAACAAATATTTTAGCGACCCCGCCAAGGCGCGCGCTAATGATTTGCAGCACACAGTGTCAAGTTGGCTAAGCTATAACGACACTGTTAAGGGGTCAATAATGAAGAGAGGATACGGTTTAGCAGCCTTGAACCAAGAAAAAGTCTACGGAATAGACCTTCACGACTCACAAGCTACGCTAGCTGGACCCGGTGAAACAATTCAAAGATTGAAACTTAAGTCAATCCAGCCGCCATCCGAGTGCAAGCCGGGATGCATCGTTGATGTCTTGCTAGTTTGGGACAGCAAAGGAAGAGTTTTAACTAACAAAGCCATGTACGAAGGAAAAATATTAAGAGATTACAGCCAGGGCGAAGATCCATACAAGAACACTGATGAATTTCCATTTCTCACCAGCCAAAATCTTCTCAATAACCGAGGTTACTAGCACTTGGAGAAAAACAGACCACTATCCGAGCGAATTTCCCTACAAGAATTAAAATTGGAGGTGGACTCCGAGATTACTCAATTAGAATCTCCTGCACAGGGCGACCAAATCTTTATTGGAACATCCTCCAAGATATATTCGCTTAGAAATGAAGGCACCGAACTTCGTCAAATAGTTAGCTCGCCGAAAGGGTTGGACCAATTTGCAGTTTCAATATCTGGAAAAAGAATAATCTACGTAATAGACGACAAGTTGAATGTCTGCAGCGGAGAGGGCAAAGCCATAAAAACATTTCCCTTGGAAGATAATTATGTTCTGAGTGTTGTTAATTTCTCCTTTTTCCCAAATGAAGACAAAATTGTATTCACCGGCGAATCTGCTGAGCCTGGTCCAGGGGGACCAGAGATATCCGTTTATAGAATCTGCCTCTTGGATCCCAAAACAGAAAAGGTCTCCTTACTTTCGAAGGATTTTTACGGCTCTGTTCCTAAGCTGCTAGGCTGGAGAGGCAAAGACATTCTATTTTTTAACGCTGATTCAGGAGGCTTTCTTTTTCTTTCAACAAAAGATGGCTCAGAGGAGCCCGTCGCGCTTAGTTATTCTTCTCTTTTCGAAGGCGGTGAGGTGGAATCTGTAGCTCTCAGCCAGGATGGGAACCGCTTGGCTTTTTCGGTTAAGTACCCGATTGAGCGAGTCCAGATTTTTGAGAACGAGATGTGGAAAAGCCAACTCGTGTTTGAAGTTGAGGGAGAAGGGGGCGTTCAGCGGGCTTTGCGGTGGTCACCAAACTCGCGTTGGCTGTCCTACATTAACAGCTGGTTCTCGTCACCTACGCTATACCTCATTCCTGTCGCTTCTGAAAAGCGTGAAGCGCTTGAAGCCTCATCTCTAGATTTGGAGTCAAAAGTGGTTTGGTTGCCTAAGGGCGATGGTATAGCGTTCAGCGATGGAAAGAAGATTAACATCCTGAAGATCCAAGAACTAATTTCTCCATGAGCTCTCTTTGGGCGAGCGTTTCGCGCTCGGGGAAAAAGCAAATTTGTGGCTCTTGACTGGGCAGAGAATAACTTGGTGGAGGGAAAAAGAAAAGCTAAGATGATGTCAAAATTGAAGATAAACTGATAACTCCATTTCACAGTAGAGTCAAAGCTGGATAAGACGTTCTTCAGGTTCGACGGAGAAACTGCTTGATGCGCCCGTTGAATAAGTGCCCGTTGGACAGCAACTGAGGACTATTTCTTCTGGAAAATCTTGTTATCATAGACTCTGTGAAAGACAACCTGAATATCGTTAATTGTCTGCTTGGAATTTGGCTGGCCATTTTCTTTTGCTGCTTCGGCAAATGCGTCGAACACAGCGTCAAAGTCGTCAATTTTGCCTGGCGCCTTGCGCGGGCCTAAATGTTCCTGGACGAGCATTCTTCTCAATGCCAAGGCTTGGTCTTTCCCGTGAACCAATATAGCTATCTCGCTCGAACCCCTAGCGCACCAGGTATGCGAAACCCCCATTTCGTCCAGATTCGCTGAACCCACAATAGCCCAATCATCATCCACAACCGCTAGCTTCGCATGAACATATATTGGCACTCTGTAGTGCCCTATGTTATACTTAGGACTTGGCTTTCCTTGTAAGGCGTAAACTCCTGTCCTTGATTTCTTGTACCCGGCATGCATTTCAAAGTTTTGAGTTGGAGAGGTTGCTTGGATCAGTTCTCTAAGATTGTCGTTTATATCGGTGTCGTAGTTATCTGGCATCAGCGGCGCGACTATAAGTATCTTCAGTTTCTTCTTTTTTCCACTTTCCTCTTTGGAGTTGTTTATCAGGGCTTTTAAAATGTCCTTGAATTCGAACGCGTATTGACTCTCGATGTAAATGTTCTTCTTGGCACTGCCAAAAAGGTTCTTGTACGCATCCCATATTCCATAATCAGGATCGTCATGCTTGTAAGTGCGTACAATTTGCGAGTAAACTTTACCGGTTGAATAACTGTCGCCGCTTGAAAGGAGGTTTGGATTTATGTCATTCTGGTTTTTACAGGCGTCAAGTTCTTTCCATATCTCGGTCATCGCCTTGTTTTCGAAACTGAGGTCGTGTACAAGACTGTAGTATGCTTTGTCTTTTTCCGAGTCAGGAATATCTTGAAATATCTTTGTCTCTTTGAACTTGTCTGCTGCTCGTTCTCTTGTTGAAGAAGTGAACAGACTTGTCCGCGCATGCACGTACCTGTCCGCAAAGTTCCAAGCAAGGTCCCATGCAGCAGGTCCAACTACTTTTGCGTGTACATCATGCCACAGGGGCACACACCTATCTTTCCAGCCGCAAAGATTTCGAATGAATCCCGGCACGAGCAGCTTTGCTGCTAATTTGGGCATTGATTCGTATTTCTTACCGTCCCACCAACCAAGCACTCCCTCCATGTTGGTCCTGTTGGTAATCGGGTTATCCATATCCGGGTCATCAGCCACATGGCTTTGAGAAGCCCATCTGTTCTCAGCTATGTCTACCCCACCGCAAAAACCAATCAAGCTCTTTTTCGACTGATTATAGTCTGTGCACACCACTGCAGATTTTTGGTGATGCGCACCCAGCTCATGGCCTTCTTTGGTCAGGCCAAGCATCGCAAGCTGCAAATCAATGCAGTTACCCCCCCTTTTCCAGGGCGACCAATACCTAACTGTTCCCCAGCCTTCTAGCCAGCCGAAGCCTCCACCGAGGTAGTCTTGAGCTGCGTCTGGATGAAATATAATGACTCTTACTTTCACTTTCCTTTCTGCCATGACAGTTAGGAGACTGATAAGGTAGATGTCGTCGTCGTTGATCATCATTTCCTCGTTCTTCTGTTGCACCGCATCCAAAACTTCTTTGTGCTGAGGAGATTTCGACTTGAGTTTATTTACATCAGTCTTGCCCCTGACCAGTCTTTCGTCTGGCTTAAAATAGGAGTCTATTAGGTAGATGAAATCCGTGGCTTGACAGAAAGCGTCACACATTTCGTAAAATGCCTTTTTCCCATCGATAAGCCACTGAACATAGTTGCCGTCAACTTCTTTGAACCTCACCGATCCTGAAACCTTCCCTGACTTTGCCCAGCATTCTGGCGGCCTTGCCGCAACAGTTACAACCGGACTCATCAATCAACGTCTCCAAAACGGCATTTTTGTCTATTGTAAGCTGGCAAGAAGTTTGGCTCCTGACTTAACGTCTTCGACCCCTTTCCCGCTTAATTTCAAAATTGCTTCTCGTTTGACATTTCCTCGCAGGTAAAACCTGTGCTTGAAGTCTTCAGTTATGTCAGAAATCCCGGTTATTTTAGGGTCGGGAATGTAGCCGATGTTCTTCAAGTGCTTAACCAACGATTCTTCTTCTTTGCCTCCAAATTTCAGGTTCAATTCCATCGAATATAAAAAGTTGCCACTCTGGTCTTTTTCCCACTCCAACCAGCAATCGTCGGGAGTTGCGGTGGACTTGAGTTTCTGTTCAACCCAACCGTTGCTAGCCGTGCCGTCAAATTTCTCGTCGCCGACTTCAAGATGGTATAAGGCATTAGGAAGCATTTTGCCCGAATCATCGAAAAGACGTATCTTGAGTTTAACAACTTCGCGGGCTTTCCCTATGAAGAGATCAGCCTTTTCAGCTACACCTTCTCCATTCATTCAAATCTCCCTCTTTTGCGCACAAAGTTAGTGCTTGAGCACCGTGTTAAAGAAAATGCTGCGACAAACTGAAAGAGCAACTTCGTCAAATTCACCCTTCTTCCCTCCCAACATGCCGTCGAAAATGCACAAGTCCCTTCAGCTAAATACAAAGTCGTAGCCCTCCAATTCTGTTGTAAACTTTCCTTGTGGTACATCGTCAAACCTGACGCGCCCATTTTTCAGGACATCTTGTTTCTTAGTTCCATCGGAGAACGTAATAGTTATCTTGACTTCATTGAGGGGATTCCCATTAGTATCAACGATGAAGAGTTCGACAAAATAGGTGAATTCGATGGGTCCCCCCTGAGTAGTCTTGTCATCGATCTTCGCTGTAAAACTGTACTGGTCCTTTTTAGATTGCTGGCTAATCTTCTGTTCATGAGGCAAAGACGGCTCACGTTTGAAAGGAGGTTCCCATTCCCCTATTCCTTTTTCCCGCTTAACTACCCCGTTTACCTCAGCAATCTTGTCCTTACTTGATCCGGACTGCTTCCATATTTCGAAAACCACTAATCTTCCATCTGGAAACCCTTTGGCATCGACTAGCAATCTGACTGGTTTGCCGAACTTTCTCACGTTTGCAGACATTTCGCCCTAATAGCCCACCAACTGTAGATGTTTTGTCAAACGTTTTTGCGTCTAATTTCTATTCTTTCCATCGGCTCGCCGACTTGTTCTGCGCGTATCTCTTTTTCGGCTAAGTATTTCAGCTGGAGCTTGAAGACCTTTCCGTCATCCATTGACGTTTCTCCGCCCATCGCTCTAATCTCGATACCATTGCTTAACAATTCCTCTTCGGAGAGCAGGAAGGCTTTGATGATTTTTTCAGCCAAGGAGTCTGCCTCTGCGCGGTCTTTGGTCGACACTTCAATTGCGTACAGCGCTTTTACTTTGAGAGCCTTCATGGTCATGAGAGTTTTTCGGGAAGTGTACCTGACGAATACATTATCTTTACCTTTCGTGGGAGCTGCTACGAAAACCACCGAAGCAGTAGAGTAATCGACTGTAAAATTGCTGCCTTCTATCAAAATGGTCCTTGGCGGGCACTCGATAATTAGGCTTTTCCTTAGCGGCGTCTCCTTGAGCTTGAAAACTCTGGAAGTTGCGTTGCCGCTAAAATGCTCTTCGAGCTGAGTCTTATCATGTTCAATGTTTTCTGCCAGACCAGCGTTTTTAAACTTGAACTTCAAGTTTTGAATAACAATTGCAGGGAGTTTTGAAGGCGCAGCTTTTAGGGTTATGTTTTCAGGGGGGATTTCGTTAAGCGCTGCTTGAAGTACTTTGAGGAGGTATTCTTCAAGTTCAACAAGCATTGATTATCACTCGAGCATTATTTGTTGAGGTGTGATTTTAGAACGGTAATGTATGACGTTACCGATTCTTGGCGTACAATCCTCAGCAGTGTTCTTGAAGCTGACGCTTAGGACTTCTTTCTCGGTGTTTGGGTTTACGATTTTATATCTATACCACACATGCTCGTTCGGCGACAGGAGATATTCGAGATATGGATTATCTGTCCCTTTTGGCCGAAGCTTTCGCCGGTCATGAACGAAAAGTCCGCTGAGGACCGCGTTGGTTCCATCGATGTAGTTGAAAGTGACCTCGAGAGCCTTCTTGTTACCGTTCTCTGCACCCGACCAGTAATCAAGTGACGTCAAATGTGTCACCATACTAAACCGACATATATCTCCAGTTTTGCCTTTTCCCGGCAGCCACTGCTTGGTCAAGAGACCCACCATGTGCGCTTCGTAGCTGGTTGTCTCCCCTGCCGTTGCCTCATCAAGGTCGTAAGCTTTGCCCACAGGACTATTCATATCCAGCATAGTTGCACTTTCCTCCATGTTGTCCACGTAATCCTTCAAAACCTGCACTCTACGTTCTAGTTCTCCGATGTCACTCTGAATGTCTTCTTGCATTTTGTTCCAATCTTCCGACCGGATGACTTCGCCCGGTTTTTTATAGATGGGGTTAAACTTTGCCATTTTCAATTCACTCCGTAACTCTTACAATCCCATTAATTCCTGCTGCTTTCAAATAGTTCAATAAGGCCTCAACTCTTGATGCAGGAATTTGACTTTTGAGAAGGGCTTTCCGAGGAACTTCAACTACAAAAGTCGCCGGCTGATGTCTCTGCCAGTCAAAACGCACCTTAACCGTCGGCACTCCCACGGCGAAAGTGTGTTCGTCAAATTTCCCTTCGTCAAAAACTCCTATGCGCTCAAGGAGTTCTTCGCTGTATTTCCAGGTTGAACCCTTGCGCGTCAGTTGAGGGAGTTCGCGGGGATATACATCTTTAGTCACTTCTTTGTCGCCAAGCAATGCGGCTTCTTTGGTTATGACCAACGAGTTCCCTCCTGTAAGTCTTCCTCGGAAGAGGATAGACTGACCAGTATCCACGTTTGTTATCCTGGGTTTGCTCACTTCACCGTCGCCTTCAACACTCAAGGATAGGGTGGCTTCCTCATTCTGGATACTGTTGCTCCCAAGAATCCATGAGTCATTAGCAATCACCGCAAACTCTGCGTAAGAATCAACAATTGGGTTTTCAATAACCTGAACTTGATCACTCTTTATCAATTCTCCAATTTCCTTTTTGATTACCGAAAGGGCGCCTCCCCCTCTGTACTCGTCAACAATCTTTTTCAAGTACGCCTTAAAATGTCTGTCACTCTCGTCCGGCGCTCGCTTCGCTCCCATTAGACGACTTAACCTGTCTAGGTTGGCTCCTTGGGCAGTTTCAATCCAATGCGACCTCATCAGACTTGTTACTCCTTCCTCCGCCGTGTCCAGTTCATCGCTTGCAGCGTGAATAAAAATCGACAAAATTGAGTCCTTTTCCCAGCTTTTGTAGAATCGGGGGCATCTTTCGATAATTCTTTCAATTCGGTCCATAATTACTGATTCCTCTTTATATACGAAATTCTGACAGCTTGTGGTTCAGCTCTTTCTTCATGGCTTATCTCGATGTTGTCTCTGTCGCTTTCAATTACTGAACCATCCGACCTGTGGGCTTCAATGATTATGTTGCTCACGTCCCAGACGCCATCAATGCTGACTACCGATTCAACAATCCTTGAAAAGAGCACATCTTCGCCTATGTTTAAGGTAGAGATGTAGCTTCTAATCTTCTTCTCGGATTCTGAAGTGACAATTGATGGTTGAGCAGCTTTGTGGAGCATAAGCTCCATTGAAACATCGATGTAAACTATTTGCGGGCGCACAAATTCAACTCTTACTCCTGCAGCTTTTGTGTCATTAATTACCTGTGAGATTTTTTCAGTTTCTCCTCCGTCAACAATTGCCTTAACGATACCAGGTACGTCGTCTGGCATGTCTTCGATCAGGAGGGACCTTACTCCTTTGATTGATCGAATTGCTGACTCGAGTGAAGAATTCGTTGCTTTTCCGGCAAACTCCAAGGCGTGTGTGGCTCTTTGTCTTAGCTCGTTGTCGCTTTCTGATTCAACTCCGTTAGTAACATCTCCTTTGTTGATGACGTATTCCACACCCTGGACCGGTTGCGGCATTACGACTATTGTGCCTGCGAGTACGTTGCCTGCGCGGCCTGGCATAGTACATTCTACCGGAATCTCTGCTGTCCATTTGCCGTCAGATGTTAGGGTTAGCGATGCATCTTCGATCGTGAGGAATTTTCGTATTTCGTCTGATTTAAGGGAGAATGTGGCAACATTAGTTCCTTTGGGTATAGTTATCTGGCGGTAAGCTGTGTAATCAACTTGAAACACAGTCTTGGCATCGGGTGCTTTTCCATCTGAGAGCCATTTCAGCTTGTTTCCAGCGAGAGTGTAGTCAATGTCCTTTTCGAAGATTGTGGGGGCACCGCTAGCTGTTCCTTCTATTTTGGTGACCTCCTTTGCCTGAGGTTTGTTTAGTACATATTCAATTGAGCCGTCCCACAGGTGAACTTCCCCACTTATTGTGAGCAGTTCGGGTTCGTTGTTTCTGCCGAAAGTTGCAACTCCTGACGAAGGCTGAGGAGGCTTACGCTTTATGCCCAAGATTGAAACGACAAAATCAAGTGCAACTCCGTTTGCAGTATCAAGAAAACCAGACAGATATGCCTGTTCCATCTGAAGGTACAAGAACTCGATTTCTCGGCTTATCGCCTCAGCAAGCGTTCTCACAACGCTTCCAGGGTTAACGTCGGAGATTCCAGAAGGATTAGTAAAGACGTACTGGACAGAGAATTTGGTGCCGTTGTCTGGATGCTCTCCTCCTCCAAGCCACTCCACTGCGTCGTTTAGCATTCGATAATCCGAATTGACGGCAAAAACTCTTCCATCATTGCCTTGGAATGTGCCCGTGATGGCTTTGACATTGCTAACAGGGACGTTTCTTAGTGGGTAAAGGGTTTTTCCTTCAGCATATATGTGTTCTTCTTTGACTTCTCCTCCGCATACTTGCTTCAGAATATCTGAAGCTATTTCTCTAAAGCTTTTCTTGCTGAATGAGATTTCTTATCCCTCCAATCGAAATGGGTATGTTATTGTGAGGTAACTGCTGCCGCTAATCGGAAGAACGGTAAGTTCTATGTTTACAAGACTGCGGTTGAACGGATCGACTGAGACATCTATTCTAGCTATTTTCTTTATTCTTGTCTCTTGAGTCAGGCAATCTCGAACCAAGGCCTTGATTCTCTGGCGCGTGGACTCATTGAATATTTCGCCAACAACCTCGAAGAGTCTCGACCCGTAGTTCGCGTGCCCTGTGTCGTATAGTTCTCCCTCGCTAGTTGATAATCTGCAGATTATTGCTTGAGCGAGGTTGTCTTCTCCAGAGACATTGTCCAAGTCGCCCTCAGAATTGAAGGATAGGTCTGCTCCTATTTGATCAAATCTTAGTTTTATGTCGCATCCCAATGGTTGTTCTTTTTTCGACATATCTATCTGACCTAGTTTATGTTGACAGTTTGTCCTTTGATTTTCATCGTGGCGCTTGCTTCAACCGTCATCTGGCTTGACGATTTGAGCTCGGCATTTGCGCCAGCGTTCATTTTTAAATCAGTACCTGACTTCAAGTTCATGTCTTTGTCGCTTTCAATCTTGACGCTGGACCCAGTAATCATCATGTTACCTTTCGCGTTAATACTAGCGTCGCCATCCGCTGTGACTTTAACATTGGTTTTTGACTGGATAACAACGTCGCCGTCTCTGAGAACGGTAATTTTTGTTTCACCCGCCTTTAAGTCTACTTCGTCATCAGTGATTTTTAGCGTTAAGCCTGAGGGAAATTCCATATATATTCGTCTAACTTGGGGGTTTGTCTTGTAAGGAGCTACATAAACTATCTCCTCAGCGTTGTTTAGTGGCGGACGGTCCTCGTCGTTGTAGAGTCGACCGATAGCGATGGGAGCGTTTATGTCTCCGTTCATAAACACGATAAGAACGAGGTCTCCCACTCGGGGAATCCCCGCTAAGCCGATGTATTGGGTGACCATGGGAACTTTTCGGAGTTCCACGTCAGCGTTCTTCAGCCTTATGTTGCATTCGTAATTGTCCTTGTCGCTTGCGCTTGCATGCGGGAAAATGGATGTCACAACTCCAAGCGTGGGCATATGCAGCTTATGAAGTTCTATTTGGGCAATACCCTTCATGGTTTCAACTAGAGTCATGGTGTGCTTTCCCCTCCTCTGTTTTCTCGTTTCCAGCAACTAACGGTTGTGGTAAAGCCTCTAGCCTTGCTTACGTAGTGTTCAAAACTCCTAATCTCCAGCTCCCCCTCCAAGTCAGAGATAGGAATGTCATTGAGAGTAACGGTGTCTCCCAGCTTGAGTTCAGGTCTACCTACAATGTCCACTACAGCACCTCTGGTCGAACATAGCGGAGTCATTCTTGCCTTGGCGACAATTTCGGCTGTTTTCTTATCTCTAATTGCCGCGTCCTCCAGTGGGAGAACGGTCGCAGCTCCTGCTTCACCTTTGACTTCTTGTTTGGTCAGCCAGTGACTGGTGTCTGCGCCCTTCGTGCTTGCAGGGCTTTCTCCGCATATTCTGGTGCCCTTATAAAGGGGCGAGAAATCCGTGGCTTCCACCCGAATTATTTCTTTGCCGTATTGCAGTGGAGTGTTTTTGCCGCCTCCACTCTCTTGGAAGACAAGCTCGCCGTCTTCGGTGAAGTAGGTGTTAAAGTCGCATCGTTTAGCAAGCTCCAAGATATGGTCGAACGCGTTGCTTGCTTCGTCCACAACGTACATAGGCAGGTTTATCCCTTCTGTGATTTTCTTGGTCTTGAGCTTGGCTTCTTGAGCTAGGTTGGTTGTTATTTTACCAGCAGTCTGATTGAGGTAAACTCTGTTGAGTTTCAACCGAAGGAGCTGCACTGCTAATCCCAAGGCTGTTACCTTTACGGTGGATAGGTTTTGCTCGACATTATCAATTAATCCACTGAAAATTGGTTGAAGCGTGTCGCCGTATCCTATTTTTGCCTTGACTGCGTCGCCTTTTTTGAAGCTATGTTTTCTTGCTCCAACCAGCAGTACCTCGGCTCGGTCAATAGGCAACCCCATATTGCGCGCGAATCTTGCGTTTACAAGTTCCTGCCCCTTGGCTTCGCTGTATTTCTCCGAGCCTACTGTGACTTCATAACTTGGGCACAATAGTTCTGCCATTTAGGCAAAGCCTCTCCAGAACCGCATTGTCTCGATACCTTGGGGTTTCCCGTTCTTCTTACTTTGAAAATTCCGCATTCGTAGGCATAATGAGACTTCCTCGACTGTGCTGGATTTTGAATTTCCACCGTGCATTATTTTGTTCTCCACACATTCCGCGAATTTCCGAACCGCGCAAATCGTTAGCTTCTTACTCCTATTCTTCAGAATTGGAATCAGCCTCTTCGATTACTTTATTATCAACCTCGTTCCTTGCGTCTTCCTCCTGACTCGGAGCCTCACTCTCAGTAGATTGGGCACCGCCTCCACCAGAGGACAAAAGGTCTTCTTTCAGGACCATTGAATAGCTAATTCCCAAGTTAACTCCAGCTTCAAAATGAACTACGAGCTTTTCGATAACCACGCTAGTTATTTCGCTGACCAAAGAGATGTCAGATGAGAAGGGGATGGACTCGTTCTTGTCAAATTTCGCTTTCAGTTCCTTGATTGTTTGGTCAGCGCCTGGACCTATAAGCGTTCCATCGAAAGAAACAACTGAAGGATTTCTACCCATATCTTGAAAAACGTTGCCATCAGCGCCTGGAATTGGCAACTCAACTATACTTCTTTTTGCGTAAACTGAGAGGTTGCCCACGCTACGAATTTCCTTAACCTTGCCTCCTTGGTCTTCACGTTTCAGTAGTTCAAGGTCATCCAGCTTTATGTGCATGGTCCAACTTCCTTACGGCCTCGTGGAGCCGTAATACCGACTCATTTGCTCTGAAAGCATTCTACTTATTTTCCTCTCCAAATCTCTGAGGTCTTCATCCGACGCCTCTGCAGGAACTGAAACGCTAAAGGTATCATGGATCGTAGGCGTTGTAAGCGTAGGCCGCGGAGGAGGATGGAACACGGAGCCTCTGGTAGCAGGCGATTCCACAGGAATCGGCGGTGTCAAACCAATCGAGCTTTCTCCAAGCATCGTAACTGCTTCATGTCCCACAACGCCCAAATCGATTATTGAACCGCGGTAAGTCGAAGCCATGTTCAAAGCTTCATTTGCAAACGCCGAAAGCTCGCGCTGAAAACCATTAACAACAACAGTCCCATGCGCAACGAGAGCCGGAACGGACGGAATCATAAGAGCAGCCGTTTTTACGCTCGTCTTTCGCCAGGCTGCCGAAGAACGTGCCATCCCACTTTGATCCACAAGTTCAGGCGCCATGCCAGCTCTCGCAATTTTGCCGTCGGGTCCATTGATTGTAGGCTCCGAGACCTCTTTCAAACCCAAATTGATGGGTTTTCGTTTTTCAAACTCAAGTTCAGGTCCTGCACCCTTCTCGACAAACTCAACTTGCTCGAAGCTTTTCAAAACTGGGGGAACGAGCGGCACAGAATCGAAATAAGCACGGGACAAAACCGAATCTTTAGTGCCAAAAGCCATCTGAGAAAGCGGCAACGTTTCAGCAACGTATTTGCTTGCCACGGCAGCCAGCAAATAATTAATTGAACCACCCGGAAGCACAGCTATCTCAGGGGTCATAGAAGCCTCCGGTCCAGTTGAGGAACCAGGCTGAGCCTGCGCTCCATCCTTCAAGCCCGCCACAACACTCGAACTGTGTGAACCATTTGTGGGGGACAAGAGTGTGGTTCCAGTTCCAACTTCGTTGACCGATTGGGACAAGCGCATGGTTTCATCAGCGTACCTACTGGCGACAGCGGCAAGCAAATAGTTGTCCGGACCTGCTGATACTGCGGAACTTCCCTGCCTTGCAGTCGCGATCATCTTGGAAAACGGCGTGACTTCAGCGGCGTAAGCAGCATAGGCGTTTACTGCGGCTTCAAGAAAAGGATTAACCGAAACAGCAGTCTGCGCAGGAGCTTTCGGAAGAATGGCAGTATGTTGCTTAGCTTCCGCTACAGGTTCAATGCGCTCAGCAATCGCCAAATCCGCGACCATGTCTGGACTAACAAACGCATTCGCGTCCGACAAGAATGGACTTCCATGCTCCGCAACGCTTACCACCGATGATAGACGCATGATTTCTGCCGCGTACCGACTTACCACGGCAGCTAGCAACGCATGAACTGAACTTTCTGGATGTTTAGCAGCTTCCGACGAACCGGGGATTGCTGAGATTGAAGGTTCTCGGAACGGAGTGCCAACGCTCGCGTCGACCTCGTCAATAGCTTTTGCCAAATAGCTAGTGGGAATCGAGAATTGTTGGACTGAAGGTTGATCTGCAATCACCAAGTTCGTCTCAGATGTGGCAGTGGGCAGGGCGGAAAGATATGCCCCGATTCGGCGAAGAGCTTTTGCTTTGCTCGCGACGAAGAAAGTTGAGTAGCCGAGGCTTCTATCGAGGAACAAGCTAACTTGACTTCGAGCTATCTGTTTGTCGCATTCACTAATCAGTTCGGCAACTCTCCGACTCGTGAGTGCTGGGTTTGATTCTGCTATTTGCTCACCGCTCTTTTCTCTTTCTATGTCAAGTTGTATGGCTCTGGTGAGTGTGGCCTCATTTTCAGGCGCAAGCACCTGATTTGTAAGAAGGCTATCTTGTAAGGTCGTCGGTCTCTTCTGAGCTGAAGCGATGAGGCCAAGTTGACCACTTTTTGGGGGGCTAGCGGAAATTGATTGACTATGGGGACGCTGAAGAGAAACGTGCGGGAACAAACTCGCGGATACGACAGGTGGCCGTGTTTCAAAATAAAGACTTTGCAATTTTCTGGCAAGATCCAAGGCATTTTGCGCGTTTGGGGTGAGCCACAAATCAAAATCAAAAATAGGGTACCCCAAAATATTCTCTTTATCCGTCCTCTGGGCAGTCGCCATGGCTTTCTGTCTAGCAGCTTTGGCATTTAGTTCATGCAAAGAACCCGCAGTTCTATGCTGAAGATCTGAGTAGGCGATTAGGTTAGTTATTTCAATTTTCTGAGGAGAAGCTAGGGCAAGCGGTATGCCTTTTTTTGCGTACGCCTTAGCCGCAGAAGACATCAAAGGTAGACTTGGAGTTGCTTTTGACTGAACCTCTTGCTGGAGCTCCGCCATTCGGTACACAAAATTACTGTAACCTGCCTCTTCTTGCATTGACTCTTCAGGCTTTATCGAGATTTCCCTTTCGCCATAAGAAGCCTCATCTTGAGTTGGAAGCTTTGCTGAGCCCATCTTGCCAATTTTGGGGGAGTATCCGAGCCCGAGTCTCGGTGAGAATGCCAGCGTCAACATATATGGAATACTCGGAATTTTGACTGCAGGGCTCTCGGGCACTTCTTCAGGCAAAATATGTTCATTATATCCAACGTCAGATGAGACAGGAAGGTCAACCATGGCAACGTTAAACTCACGCGCCAGCTCAGTTGAACGCAGGCCTTGGTTGAGAGCATACAGGATAGCTACTAAGAATGGTGATACGAGAGAGACCATCGAAGCGCAAAGCTTCAAAACATCATTTTCAATTCTCCATAAGTTTTCAATAGCGTATTGGCTGCTTAGCCCCAGCTCAAGGGGTTTCTCGAGGAAGCTCTCCACTTCGGTGTTTTCACTCAGACTCTTCCTCTCCCTCAGTCACCATTATCCTAGTTACTCCCTCACTGGCCAGTTGGGTAACCTGCCTTTGTTCCATGCGGCGAGCAATTGATGCGGTAAGGAACAAAATCTGGTCTCTTGTTAGGTCAGCTGGATGCTCCGCGAGTTTGTATCCGCAGTCTAGGCAAAGCGCTGCAAGTTCAATTCCTTCAAGGCTTCTCGCGAACTTCTCGATTTCTAACTTTTTTTTTGTGCACGTGGACCTGCTACGCCGCTGAGTTCAAGGACCTTCATACCGATATATTCAGGCACGGTGAACTTCATTTTGGCAACTTCTTCAGGGGTCAGTTTTGGGTCCTCAAGTCCTTTCGAAGCTGCCATTCTTAGGGCCTCAAAGTTCTTACTCAGGTCTATTTTGTTGAGATCGGGCGTACCGTCCTTTTTTAATGGGACGTTCCCGATGATCGCAAAGATGTCAGTCAGTTCTCCATCGGTAAGTGGGCGAATCAACACTTCAGCGTTGCCATATTCTTTTATTGCAATTGCTTCTGTTGCTTTTGCGCCTTCAAGAATGGCCTGCTTCGTAAGCTTGGGCATTTGTCTACTGCTCCCTGAGCCTTGTAGCTGTAAAGGAATAGTCGCTAATTCCTACACCGTTTGCATCCATTGAGAAGTTCTTGCCTTCAAGATAGCAGTCGTCAAAAGACAGCGTCTTTATCGCCTGACCCAGTTTCTTGAGTTCCACCACAAGTTGGAAGGGCTTCACGTCTGCGACGCCTTTAATGAGCATTTCGTCAAGCTTCGGATAGGTGGATCTCACTCTAAGATTGCCGGTAACATACATCGGCCCGTAATCCACACCTATACGTTCGTCTATGCCGACGTTGTGTACGTTTTGGCGATTTCTGACGATTTTGTAGTCAATAGCTTGCAGTCCTGGAATAACCTCGCCATCGACTTTGACGTTGCTGACGTTTGCGGATATTAGGGTTGGGTTTGGCATTCTTGTTCACCTCCAGTTATGCCTGAACCGTAACCGTGGCGTATATGTAGTCCATGGCTCTGACGGGTCTGACTGCGACGTCGACGCGAACGATGCCTTGTGCGAAGTCCAGTTGCGATGAATACACGTCCACCAGAAATGCTGGATCTTTTCCGTCTACGCTGGGTACTATGGACTCTTCTCTCACCATTGTCAGGAAGGTCTCTGTCAGCTTCTCTCGTAGTGCAGTTCTGCCGCCGGCGGTGTTGAGTGTGCCTATGAAGTTTTCAGCAACGTTCTTAGTAGATCTGACGGCGTGATCCGCAATTCTCATTACGCTGATTTGTTCCTTGCTAGTTGTGATGCCTTTTTCGATGATAATTCCTCTGCCGCGTCTTGCTTCGAGGGGTAGGATGCCTGCCTTGAGTAGCTCCATAAGCTGCGAAGGAGTGTAGCGTGTTTCCAAATCTGCGATTCCGCTTAACGGCTTAAACGTCGGAGACTCAAAGTAACGGAGCTTGCTGATCAATCCAGCAACTGCGCCCGCAACTCCGTAGGGGGCGACAATTACGAATCTGTCGCTTGCTATTGTTGTTGTTCTTTTGACAATGTCTGCAACGTTTTCTCTCGGGGCAACAGAACCTATTCCGATTCTGTTTTTTGCGTCTTTGCTCATGTTCTGGCAATGGGCCTCGACTAACGCGTGAACCGCCGGATCCCACGAATCTGCTGCGTACACAATGTCTATGTCGTCTTCCATTTCGAGCATTTCTAGGGCGTTTTCATAGTCTTTTAAGCTGGGTTGAGCAGTTACTCCACCACTCAGTATGCATTCACCTACGGCCAGGTTTTTCATGACTTTTGCATCTTTTCCTTTGGATCGAAGGTCGGTTGCTGAGACCATTTTTGACCGGGTGTTGATAACGTCGACGACATATTGGTCGCTTTTCCTGTCGATTGTAACGTTGTCGAAAACCTCGAAGACAACGCCGTTGGTTATGTTGGCTGATAATGTTCCTTCCGCTGTTCCTTTCGAGATGCCTATGTCAGTTTTGTTTCCTGCTTCGCCCGAAATCTTTGCATCGATTCTTATGGTGTCTTCACCGTCTTCGTTTTTGAGCATGACTGAAGCTGGTTGAGAACCTGATGCTTCGATGCGGGTGGCAAACACTTCAAACACACCATTGAGGAAACATGCACGGGCCTCTTTTGTCAGACTTTGACTTGGGTCTGAGCCAAATTTTTCCTGAAATTCCCTAAAGCTGGTTACTGGTGTTGCTGTCAGAACGGGTCCTTTTTCTGCGGTTCCAACTATGCCTACGACGCCAGATGGATGTAGCTGCTGCGGAACGATTTCTTTTACAACAGTCACTTCTACACCGGGTAGTATTCTTGCCATAATTCTCACTCCTTTTTTTGTTTTTTTCTCCCTGCTTCTGTTATTGTACGGTTTTGTATTTAAGCTTTAAATCCGTGTCAAAAAACCTCAAAAGCATACGCTGGTGGAAGCTTGCAATATGGAGAGTCCCCAAAAATCACATAATTAATGTCCAGTTTCATCAAATTCCTGTATGCCTTGGAGCGCGGTCAATGCCTCGCTTGGCGCCACTGCAAAGATGCCGACTTTGGATCGTAACAAATAGCATATTCTAAAGCTGATCGATCACTTGCTAGCTAAGGGCATTAGTAAGCAGCGAGCGCCAAAATGCATGAGTGTAGGGGCAATTCATTTATTCTGGCAGGATATTAGTTTTTGTGGTGAAAAGTGTGGAATCAGGTGTTGAAGTTAAGAAGCTGGATTCTCAGGGACGATTAATTTTGCCCGCCGATTGGCGGGAAGCTGAAGTCGGAGAAAACCGTGAAGTCTATATAATCAAGAGAAAAGGCTACTTGAAGGTTGTGCCCAAACGCCGTGTTGATTTGACTGCGTGCTTTGATAAGGTGGATTTGGGTGTGGATGCCATTGGAAGCTGGGTACAATTCGAGAAGAAATTCTCTGAGGCAAACAAATGAAGTTTCTTGACGCAAACATCTTCATTTATGCCTACTACAAACCCAATAGGCAATTAGCCGCCAAGGAGAAGCACATGAAGGAGTTTTCCAAAAAGATAATCAGCGATATTTCTGATGGAAAAGAAGACGTTTTGACCACTGTTGTACACTTGTCCGAAGTGGTGAATATTCTCAAGCACCGAATGGCTATAGAACTGCTTGATGCTATTGTTCAAGGGCTTTTCATGCTCGACAACGTCAAAATCCTAGGCGTATCCGCAGAATGTTACTTTGCCGCTACAGAGCTAGGAAAAGACCTAAAACTGGAAGCTAACGACGCACTAGCTGTCGACGTAATGAGGCAGAATGACATCTGCGAAATACTTTCATTCGACGAGCACTTCGATAACATAGAGGGCATTCTGAGATTGCCCGCTTTCTGAAAAGCTGTTTCGAACTTACAATTCTTAATCGGTTGAAGCCGGGCATCCAGTATAACTATGCTTGTCTCGGTGAACCAAAAAAGTCCAGTTTACGAGGTTTCCTTTAAGTGTCAAAGGTCTCCAACTGCCTTGAAAGATTCTTTTGTAGAGTTTACCTTCTCATCCCGTCCTACGAGAATGCCATCCGCCAAGGATACTCACAAACGCTGTAGAGGACTCCATCTCGGGTCAAATCCCACTTTGACCTGATCCGAAGTGCAAACAGGAGACCAGAATCTTATAGCTGGCAAATCCGTACCGTAACCATTATTTCTTGAGGTGGACTTGAACCTAGTCAGGTCTGCAACCCGGCAACCGCACCATACACTTCTACTATACGAGCTTGAAACAGGCTGATTTTGTTGAGTTATTCCCAAGTATTTTTTATTCCCACTGGGAGTAATTGTGTGTTTCTAGTAAAATCTTCTCCCATCAAAGAACCGTTTGTAATGAATTACTCTTTGACTACTGCTACGGTCTCTAGAATACCCGCTGTATTACAGATTGGACAAAGAATCTTCGTGAGAATCTCTCCAAGTTTCCTTCTTAGTCTCACAAACCTCTACATCCAAAACTTCCTTTCCTCATAAAAAGTATAGAGGTGTGCGCAATTCATTTTTTATCCTTTCTCCGCTAATAGTAGTGTGAGCGAGGCTGGGCTGGAACCCGTCAAAACCATTGGTTTGTGTCTTGGAACACGTGGAACCATTAAACTATTGGG